>Ga0164300_10000090_pt1 | contig 12660 bp, 11 predicted proteins | sample Whisoiple_226_MG_FD_109710 | JGI IMG/M metagenome (GOLD analysis project Ga0164300, IMG submission 109710) | Unamended control soil microbial communities from upstate New York, USA - Whitman soil sample_226_MG | ecosystem: Environmental > Terrestrial > Soil > Agricultural land ...
ACACCGCGAGCCCAAGCCAAGCCCAATCCGGAAGGGTGAATTGCTCCTCGACGCGCTGCACTTGCTCATGGAGAAAGAGCGCTGGAGCGGTGAGAATGAAGGCGAGAATGGTCACGCGGCGGATCGGAATCCACACGCTGACCACGCGCTCGCTGGGCACCGCCTCGAACACGAACAGGCAGAGAACCCCGTTCACGAGATAGAGAAGGCCGATGATGTCGTCGGACGGGGTGAAGCCCAAGGCGGCTTCGAAAGTGGTGGTCTCCGAGGCGAGCTCGGCGAGCAGGAAAGAGGGCAGACCGATGAGGCAGCCCCACAGCACCCAACGCAGTCGTTGGTAGTCGTCCGGCTTGTGGTCCTGCTTTCGCACGATGAGAATCGCGACGGCGCAAATTGCGATTGCGGCCCGCCGAGCGCGGCGAGAGCATTGCTGCATGCGGCAACGTCCTCGAGCGGGTGCACGACGCGCAACAGGTCCGGGGCGACCATCGCCAGGCCCCAGAGCAGGAGCGGAATGAGCAAGAGCCGGTCGCGGGTCATGGTCAGGTTGCGTTCTGTCGGCGGGGGCCGATGGTAGCCTGCCCCTGGCGGCCGATAGCGCACGCTAAGCAAGCACGGCATTCCTCGATGCTCCCCAAACGAATAGTTTGTTATCCTTGCCCAGCTCGGTAGGCCAAGGGAAGAGTGGTGAGGTTCGCATGCGAAGCATGATTGTCATTTTGATTGTCGCCTTTGCCGCGATCGGCGCCGGTAGTGCTAGCAGCGCGGCGGTTGAGAATTGCCGAACCGGCGACTCGGCGCTCTGCGCCGCGGACCCCAATTGCCACTGGAACTTTGCGCGGCGCGGCTGCTACCAGGGAGCGGCCGAGCATGAGGATCCCTGCGCCGCTCACGGCGGCAAGGACATCTGCAACGCCGACACCACGATTGGCTGCAAGTGGAACTCCGATGGCAACAGATGCGAGCGGGCCAAGTAGCGAAGAAATTTGGTCCGCGTCCTGACGACGACTCGGATGAGCGTGGGCGCGCGAACTCAACTAAATAGCGAGCACTTTTGTTGAGTGCATAGAGTCGATGTGCTATTCATAGTTGCGGTGGTGAGTTGGGATGGTGGACGTCATGATCCAACTGTCTGCGCCTGCGCGTCAGGATGAATCAGTCCCCGCGCAGGACCAGCAACTTGCGGAACTTCGCCGGGTTCTGAAAGGCTATCGAGTCGAACCTCTCCATCCAGGTTCAACTGACCGGTCGCTTTCCTCCTATTACTGCGCCCGAGTCCCAGACATGAAAAGTGCCTCGGAGGTTATTGAGGCTGCAAGTGGTCTATCGTCGGTCGCGGCAGCCTACGTGAAGCCTAAGGATGAACTTCCTTAGCATCGGTGGGAGTCCATCCACGTTATCCTGATTGAGTCGGAGGACTCGATGGCCAACAAATATCCGAGCGAGAGCGAGCTCATTGTGGTTGCCAAGCCTGAGGCAGCGCTTCGTGCAGCTGCGCCCGGCACCCACATGGAATCCGTTGCCCGCACCGACGTAACGCCGCTCAACCGAATCTTGAAAACCCACGCGGCGACTATTCGGCCATTGTTCGGCGCGAGTGAAGACCGCCTGATACTTGAGAGGCTGGAAGCGGCGCCCGACGGTCCTCCGATACCTAATTTGTCGGTCTATTATCGCGTGAAGGCGCCCGAGCAACAGCTCCGCGCGATTGCGAAAGAGCTGCGGGAGCACGAGGCGGTTGAGGCTGCCTACGTGAAGCCGCCGGCGCAGCCTCCGCTCAACGAGATGGCGCCAGCGGCGGTCAATGCTCCCCCAGCGACGCCGAACTTCACCAGCCGTCAGATCTACCTCGACGCCGCGCCCGGCGGAATCGATGCGCGTCACGCCTGGATGCTCCGCGGTGGGCGTGGCGAGGGAGTGCGCATCATCGATATCGAAGGGGCGTGGCGCTTCAGCCACGAAGATCTTACGCAAAACCAGGGCGGCGTGGTTGGTGGCACGCCCAGCACGGATATTGGCTGGCGAAACCACGGGACGGCCGTCATCGGCGAATTCGGTGGCGACGCTAACGGCTTCGGCATAACCGGCATCTGCCCCGAAGCGAATGTAAGCGCAATTTCCATCTTTGGGGACATGGGCTCGGCCCCCGCAATCAGAAATGCAGCCAACCGCTTACAGCCCGGTCACATCATTCTCTTGGAGTTGCATCGAGCTGGCCCGCTCCACAATTTTGAAAATCGTCCTGACCAGCACGGCTTTATCGCCATCGAATGGTGGCCGGACGATTTCGATGCAATCCTTTACGCGACCCGACGCGGCATTGTCGTTGTCGAGGCGGGTGGCAATGGAGCGCAGAACCTGGACGATGCGATCTACAATACTCCGGCGCCCGGATTTCCAAGCGGCTGGACCAACCCCTTCAACCGGGCCAATCGCGATTCTGGCGCTATTCTCGTCGGTGCCGGAGCGCCCCCTCCGGGAACGCATGGACGCAATCACGGACCGGATCGCTCGCGACTCGACTTCTCCAATTTTGGCAAAGCCGTCGATGTACAGGGCTGGGGACGCGAGGTGACAACCTGCGGCTATGGCGATTTGCAAGGAGGCAACAACGAGGACTTTTGGTACACAGACCAATTCGCCGGCACGTCAAGCGCCTCGCCCATCATCGTTGGGACCCTTGGCTGTCTGCAAGGCATTCTGCGCGCGAGTGGCCGCGCCCCGCTGACGCCGGCCTTGGCACGCAAAGCTCTGCGCGCGACCGGTTCGCCCCAGCAAGACGCGCCAGGGCGCCCACGCACACAGCGCATTGGCAATCGCCCCGACCTGCTTGCATTGGTCAAGGCAGCTGGAATCGCTGTTGTGCGGGTGGCGGTGCCGAAGGAAGCGGCACCGAAGAAAATCACCGCCAAGACGAAGAAGATTGCCGCTAAGACAAACAAAACCGCCGTTAGGAAGACCAAGCCGGCGCATGCGCGCGCCTAGCTCCGCTTAGTCCTCCTCGCCGAAGCCAGACTCGACGAGCGCGATCAGCGCTTCGATGGCGGCACGGGCGTCCGTCCCTTCCGCCTCGATGAGGATCGAATGGCCTTGACCGGCGGCAAGCATCATCAGTCCCATGATCGAGGTGCCGCCCACGGTGTGGCCCTCCCGGGTCACGCGGATCTCCGCATTGAAGCCGCCGGCGCAGCGCACGAATTGCGCCGAGGCGCGCGCATGCAATCCCTTCTTGTTGGGTATCGTGACCTCGGCGAAATAGAGGCCGTTTCCGGTTCCTCTCGCTTTGGCGCCCAGTTTATTCACCTGGTCCATAGCCTGTCATACCGGCGCAATGCCGGTGTCCAGCAAATTAAAAACGGCGGCGTCCTGGTTGACTTGGTGATTTTCACCTGGATTCCGGCTTTTGCCTGAATGACGCAGAGCGGCGATGACATGCAAAGCAATCCGATCTCAACAGGCATGCGCTCAATTGGCGGCGAGGATCTGGCTCGCCACGCTGATATATTTCCGCCCAGCTTCCTGCGCCTGATTGACCGCTTCCTCAAGCCCGCATTCGCCGCGTACGCTGGCGAGCTTGACCAGCATTGGCAGATTGACGCCGGCGATCACCTCGACATTCGACCGCTCCATGGCCGAGATGGCGAGATTGGACGGCGTGCCGCCAAACATGTCGGTCAGCACCACGACGCCGTTGCCGTTGTCGACTCTGGCGAGCGCCGCGAGCATGTCGGCGCGCCGTTCGTCGAGATCGTCGTCAGGCCCGATGGAAATGGTCTCGAGCTGCTCCTGCGGCCCGACCACATGCTCGAGCGCGGCACGAAATTCATGCGCGAGCCTGCCATGGGTGACGATGACGACGCCGATCATAGTGCCCCGTGAATTTGGTCCGCCCGGTTAAAGGCCGCTATCTTTGTCGCGACCGTGACCAGGCGCAAGCCCGAACCTATGCCTGTTCATGAGGCGATTGTGACGCCGCCGAAAGAAGCGCCAATTTGAGCTTGAGTGCCGCAGAAAGCTCGAAAGGCGCAAGTTTTACAACCGTAAGCCTGGCCTTTGCGATGGTGATTCGCTCGGGTGGATCGGGTGGCATGCGGGGTACCTCTTCGGTCGGAACGAGATCAACGACAAGGGCGAGCCGCGCTTGTGGACGATGGAGCAGCGCGATGATGCCAAGGCCTCTCACCTCGATCTTGCCGGCCAGCGCGGCAGGTGGCGAAGCGATAAGGCTTCCGTCGCCGGCGGCCTCGACCCATACCTGATCGTCGGCCACGAGCCGCGGCTCGAGGTCACCTTCGGGGGCAAGCGCAAGAAAACGGAGCGCGAGGTCGGATTTGCCGCTGCCGGAGCCGCCGCGGATAAGAGCAGCGTAGGGGCCAAGTGCCACACATGTGCCATGCACCAGCTCCCGCTTCTCACTCACGCATGCCTCTTGGATAGGCCCTTATGCCGCAGGCAGCCGGATCACGAAGCGGGCACCGGCCGTCTTGCGCTCGGCCGCGCCCACGCTTTTGCCGCTCGCGCCCTGACCCTCATGATGTCGATTCTCCGCCCACAGCCGACCGCCATGGGCGACGACGATTTGCCGTGAGATGTTGAGGCCGAGCCCGGAATTCTGGCCGAAGCTTTCCTGCGGACGGTCGGTGTAAAAGCGCTCGAAGATGCGCTCCAGATTCTCCGGCGGAATGCCGGGGCCTTCGTCCTCGACCGCAATCTGAATCTCATTGCCGACGCGCTTTGCCTTGACCGACACGCGGCCGCCCTCGGGCGAGAAGGAGATCGCATTGTCGAGCAGATTGACGGTCACTTGGCTCAAGCGGCTGTCGTGGCCGACGCAGCGATAGGGGTGCGCCCCGCCGCTATAGGCGATGTCGAGCACGACCTCTAGCGTATCGTCGCGATGGATGTCGTTGAAAAGCGATACGGTGGTGCGCAACAGCTCGGCGATGTCGACCGGTTTTGCGTCCTCGCGGGCGAGCTCGGCATCAAGCCGCGAAGCGTCGGAAATGTCGCTGATCAGCCGATCGAGCCGCCGCACGTCGTGCTGAATAATCTCCATCAGCCGCTCCTTGGAGTCGGGATTCTTGGCGAGCGGCAGGGTCTCCGTCGCGCTGCGCAAGGACGTGAGCGGGTTCTTTAGCTCATGCGACACGTCGGCGGCGAAGCTCTCGATCGCGTCGATGCGCCGGTAGAGCGCCTGGGTCATGTCGCGGAGCGCGCCGGACAGATGGCCGATCTCGTCGGTGCGATCGGTGAAATCTGGGATTTCGGCGCGGGCCTTCACGCTGTGGCGCACGCGCTCCGCGGCCGCCGCGAGCCGCTGCACGGGGCCGGCAATGGTGCTGGCGAGGATCATAGAGAGCACCACGGTGACGGCGGCGGCAAACAGCGACATCCGCACGATGCCCCAGCGCTCAGCGGTGACGATGTTGTCGATGTCGCCGCCGCGCGTGGACAAGAGCAAGACGCCAAGCACGGCGCGCAGGCGCTGCACCGGCACTGCCACGGAGACGACGAGTTCGCCCTTGTCGGTGACACGCACGATGGGGACCGAGGTCCCGGTTAAGGCCGACGCGACCTCGGGATAGGCCTTGCCATTGTTGCCGCCGATCTCGCTGTAAAGCGGTAAATCGTATTGCCGCATGCGGGTCTTGATCGCCTGCCAGAAGGCGGTAAGCGCGTCCGGCTTCTCGACGTCGGGCGCCGGCAAATCGTAGCGGAGCACTTCGCCGCGCGAATAGAAGGTATCGGAATCGAGGATCAGGCCGCCGTCGCGGCCATAGATGCGGGCCCTGCTTCCGGTCGGCTTGACCAGGCGGCGCAGGATCGGAGCGGCGCGCTCGGGATCGATAGTGAAATCGAGGCCGTCGTCGTCGGCGCTGCTCGACGAGCTAGGCTCGCTTTCGAGCAGCTTCTCCGGATCGATCTGGACCACGTCGGTATCGACGCCGGCCGTCGCGGCGAGCGCGCCCGCGATGATCTCGCCTTGGGGCAGCAAGCTCTGCACCTTGGCGTCGATCAGGCCCGCGCGGAACTGATTGAGATAGAGGATGCCCGAAACAAGGATGGCAAGCCCGATGAGATTGAGGATGACGATGCGTCTTGTGAGGCTGGAAAAGCCATGGCGGAAGGGCAGACGCTGCCACAGCCAGCGCGACCCTTTGCGCAAGCGGACATAGCTCCACATCAGGCCGCGGCGCAGGCGCTCTCTCACCCGCGGCACCTCGGCTTCCTGCCAGGACCTGTCGGCCTCGGCGGTCATGGATCTCCTGACCCGCTACTCTTTGAAGCGGTACCCCACGCCGTAGAGCGTCTCGATCACGTCGAAACTCGTATCTACGGCCTTGAACTTCTTGCGCAAGCGCTTGATGTGGCTGTCGATCGTCCGGTCGTCGACGTAAACCTGGTCGTCATAGGCGGCATCCATCAGCGCGTCACGACTCTTGACCACGCCGGGCCGGGCGGCGAGCGCCTGCAGGATCAGAAACTCGGTGACGGTAAGGGTGACCGGGCGGTTGTCCCACACGCATGTGTGCCGCTCCGGGTCCATCTTGAGCTTACCGCGCTCCAGCACCTTGGACTTGTCCTCGACCGGGGCGTTGGCGTCGCGCGGCGCGGCGCGTCGAAGCACGGCCTTGACCCGCTCGACCAGCAGCCGCTGCGGGAAGGGTTTGCGGATGAAGTCGTCGGCGCCCATTTTGAGGCCGAACAGCTCGTCGATCTCCTTGTCCTTTGAGGTGAGGAAGATTACCGGCAGCTCGGTTCGCTGGCGGAGCCGACGAAGCAGCTCCATGCCGTCCATTCGCGGCATCTTGATGTCGAGGATAGCAAGATCGGGCGGATTCTCGGACAGACCGTCAAGCGCGGAAGCGCCGTCGTTATAGGTCTGCGTCTTGTAGCCTTCGGCCTCGAGCACCATACGCAAGGAGGTCAGGATGTTACGATCGTCGTCGACAAGTGCGATGGTTGGCATTGAAATGGCACCTAATGGGGGGTCGGGGGGTTCAGGCTGACGCAAATTATGGCAGCATGGGGGCGCCTCAGCAGCCCGTTAATAGTGCAATGCAGCAAATATCCTTATGGCGCAAGTAAATATGACACCGGGAGACGTGCCATCCAAGGCCGAATTGGCCGCGGATGCGAGGGCGCTCGTGCGGTGTGCGTTGAAGGCATCGCTTGCCACAATCGCCGCCAGCAACGGCTATCCTTACGCCTCGCTGATCACCGTGGCGACGGAGGCTTCTGGCGCTCCGATCTTTCTGATTTCGGGGCTCGCCCAGCATACGCGGAACCTGAGCCAGGACGCCCGCGCCTCGATTTTGTTCGACGGCACCGGCGCTGCTGGCGATCCGCTGCAAGGCGCGAGGGTGACGCTGTTCGGCCGGGCCGAGAAGGGAAGCGATGAGGCCATCGGACGAAGGTTCCTGGCGCGCCATCCAGAGGCTGCCTTCTACGCCGACTTTGCCGATTTCGCGTTCTGGCGACTTCAGGTGGAGGGCGCCCACTATATCGGCGGCTTCGGACGCATCGTCGATCTCTCCCCTGCCGAGATGCTGGTCTCGACCGAAGGCGCCGGCGATCTGCTCGCGGCGGAGCCCGGCATCATCGAGCATATGAATGCCGACCACGCGGACGCCGTCCGTCTTTACGCCACGCGGCTCGCCGGCGGCGTTGAAGGCTTCTGGCGCATGAGCGGCATTGACCCTGAAGGCTGCGACCTGATTTGCGAGGGCGCCGCGCGCCGCATTTCGTTTCCGGCCCCGATCGCCACGCCGGGTGAGGCACGCAAGGAGCTCGTCCGACTCGGCAACGCAGCAAGGGGACCGGATTAGGGCCGAAGTCGCCGCCAGACCGTCGCCTTGAAAGTGTTGCAAGTTCGGTGCTAGCAAGGGGCAGAAATCTATCCCCAAAGCCACCCCGCCCTTAGCCAGAGGATCCCGCCGCATGAGCGTTCAGTCGAACATTGTGCCCGCTAGCGCGAAGACCACCAACCCCAAGGTCCTGGCCTTCGTCGAGGAGGCAAAGGCACTGTTCAAGCCGGAACAGGTGGTGTGGTGTGACGGCTCGATGGACGAGTATCAGCATCTGCTGAAATCGCTGGTCGATAGCGGCACGGCTCTGTGGCTCAGCCCCCAGAAGCGGCCAAATTCCATTCTGGTGCGCTCAGACCCGCTCGACGTCGCGAGAGTCGAGGACCAGACCTATATCTGCTCCAAGAACAAGGACGACGCGGGTCCGACCAACAACTGGTTCGACCCAGCACAGATGAAGGCGACGCTGACCAAGCTCTATGACGGCGCCATGGCCGGCCGCACCATGTATGTGGTGCCCTATTCGATGGGGCCGGTGGGCTCGCCGATCGCCGGCATCGGCGTAATGGTGACCGATAGCGCTTACGCCGTCGCGAACATGCACATCATGACCCGCGTCGGAGACAAAGTATGGAAGGCCCTCGGCGACAGCGAAGATTTCGTGCGCGGTATGCACACCGTGGGCTACCCGCTCTCGACGCCCACCACCGCAGATGTGCCGTGGCCCTGCAATAAGACAAAGTACATCTCGCATTTCCCCGAGACGCGCGAGATCTGGTCGTACGGCTCTGGCTATGGCGGCAACGCGCTCCTCGGCAAGAAGTGCCACGCGCTCCGCATCGCCTCGGTCAAGGCCCGCGACGAGGGATGGATGGCCGAGCATATGCTGATCCTCAAGCTGACCAATCCTGAGGGTAAGTCGAAGTTCATCGCCGCAGCCTTCCCGTCGGCATGCGGTAAGACCAATCTCGCCATGCTCAATCCGACCATTCCCGGCTGGAAGGCCGAGACCATCGGCGACGACATATGCTGGATGAAGTTCGGCGCGGGCGGTCGGCTCTACGCTATCAATCCCGAGACCGGCTTCTTCGGCGTAGCACCCGGCACCTCGGATGAGTCCAATCTCAACGCCATGAAGACGCTCTACGCCAACTGCATCTATTCCAACGTCGCGCTGACCGACGACGGCGATGTGTGGTGGGAGCAGATGAGCAAGGCGCCCGAGCATACCATCGACTGGATGCGCCGGAACTGGACACCGACGTCAGGCCGCCCTGCAGCTCATCCGAACGCGCGCTTCACGGCGCCGGCGGCGCAATGCCCGGTGATCGCCAAGGAATGGGAAGACCCGAAAGGCGTGCCGATCGACGCGATCCTGTTTGGCGGCCGCCGCGCCACCGTGGTGCCGCTCGTCACCGAGGCGCTCAACTGGCTGCACGGCACGTTCCTGGGCTCGATCATGGCCTCGGAGAAAACGGCCGCCGCCGCCGGCAAGATCGGCGATCTCCGCCGCGATCCGATGGCCATGCTGCCCTTCTGCGGCTACCACATGGGCGACTATTTCGCCCATTGGCTGAAAATGGGCGAGACGGGCGGCGCCAAGATGCCGAAGATCTTCTACGTGAATTGGTTCCGCAAGAACGGCGACGGCAAGTTCATGTGGCCTGGCTACGCCGAGAACTCCAGAGTGCTGAAATGGATCTTCGAGCGCTGCGACGGGACGGCCAAGGCTGAGGACACGCCGATCGGCAAGCTGCCCGCCGAAGGCTCGCTCGACATGAGCGGGCTCAAGGTCTCCTCCGACGATCTGAAGGAATTGACCAAGGTCGACATGGAGGGCTGGAAGGCGGAGCTGGCGATGATCCACGAGCACTTCGCGACCTTCGGCGCCAAGTTGCCCAAGGCACTGAAGGACGAGCTCGCTGCGCTGGAGAAGCGGCTCGGCTAGCCTCTCTGTGTCATACCCGTGAAGGCCGATATCCAGCTTTCTTATTTTCGCTTCGCGCGCTGAATTCCGATGCTTAAGCCGGAATGACGCAGATTCGTTGCTACCGAGAACCACTTGCCGCTGTATGCGCTTCGCCTTAGGCAAACCTCATGAAAAGCGAGAAGAGCATCGCCGCGGCCGGTCATGAGCTGACCGCGAACGCCGCGGCGGAAATTCTGCAAGACGGCGGCAACGCCTTCGACGCCTGCGTCGCTGGCCTGTTCATGACCTTCGTCGCCGAGGCCGTGTTCTCCTCGCCGGGCGGCGGCGGTTTCCTGATGGCGCGGCGAGGAGGCAGCGACGCCGTTTCACTCTTCGATTTCTTCGCCGAGACGCCGCGCAAGCGGCGCGAAGCCCGCGACATCGACTTCAATCCCATCAACGCCGATTTCGGGCCGGCCAATCAGGAGTTCCACATCGGCGTTGGCTCGAGCGCCACGCCAGGCGTTGTGCCCGGCGTCTTCGCCATGCATGAGGAGCTCTGCCGACTGCCGATCAAGCGCCTGGTCGAGCCCGCGGTGCGTGCCGCGCGCGGAGGATTCCCGCTCTCCGTGTTCCAGGCTTATCTCCTCACCGTCATCGCGCCGATCCTCACCGCGACACCGGGCGCAGCGAAGATCTTTGCGCCGGACGGGACGTTGCTCAAATCGGGTGAGACCTTCCGCAACCCTGATCTTGGCGAGACCTTGGAATGGCTTGCCGAGGACGGCGCGAGGCTATTCCTCGACGGCGATGTTGGCCAGGCCATCGTCAAGCAACAGCAGGGCGGCGGCGGAAATCTCACCCAGGACGATCTTGCCCAATATCGCGTGGCGCGGCGGAAGCCCGTCCTCTGGCATCACGCCGGCGCCACCGTCGCGCTCAATCCACCACCCGCGGCAAGCGGCGCGCTGATCGCCTTCGGCCTTGGCTATGTGCAGGCGCTTGAAGATAAGGGCCGGGCGCTCGACGCCTTCGCGCTGAAGGAAGCGATGGTGGCGACCAACGCGGCGCGCGCCTCCCATGGAGAGGGACTTGCAGCGAAACTTGCCGATGGCCTACTGGCCAGGGAAATGCACGCTGCCTCGCGCCATCCAGCCGCCAACACCGGTACCACCCATATCAGCGTCATCGACCGCGACGGCAATGCCGCTTCGGCAAGCCTCTCCAACGGCGAGGGCAACGGCTCGATCGTCGGCAAATTCGGATTCATGCTGAACAACATGCTTGGCGAGGAGGATCTCACGCCGGAGGGCCTGGGCACCTGGAGCGAGGGGGTCCGTCTCTCCTCCATGATGGCGCCGACCGTCATCCTTAAGCCCGACGGCACTGTGATTGCGCTCGGCACCGGCGGGTCGAACCGCATCCGCACCGCCATCCTGCAAGTCGCCGTCAACCTGCTCGACCATGACATGAGCCTGGACGCTGCAGTGGAGGCGCCGCGGCTGCATGTCGAGAAGGGTGGGATGGTGAGCTTCGAGCCTGGCTTGCCAGAGGCCGCGCAGACCGCCTTCCTTGCGCAATCCGACAAGGTCCACGCCTGGCCCGAGGCGAATCTGTTCTTCGGTGGGGTGCACGCCGCGCAGCGCTTCAGCGACGGCGGCGTGGAGGGCGCCGGCGATCCGCGTCGCGGCGGCGTCGCAATCGTGGTGTGAACTCTGAAGGCTATGGCGATCGCTAGCCCATGTCGTAAACTGCCAATCGGGTGTCGCTAATTGTCAACAAGGTTCCCCTGACTGGCGCAAGACTATGGATGCGCCGGCCGGAATGAGGGCAAACATGAAAACCGCCATCGCCATCAGTCATGTTTGCTTCGAGGATGCCGGCACGCTGGAAGACTCGATCACCGCGCGCGGCATGTCGTTCCGCTATCTGCAAGCTGGCGTCGACGATCTGTCATCCGCCAAGGACGCCGATATTCTCGTGGTGCTCGGCGCGCCCATCGGGGTCTACGAGGTCAACCGCTATCCGTTTCTGAAACAAGATTTTGCGGTGATCGAGGCCGCGCTGGCCCGCGGCAAGCCGATCATCGGCATCTGCCTCGGCTCGCAGCTCCTCGCCGCGGTGCTCGGCGCCCGCGTCTATCCAAACCGCGAGAAGGAGATCGGCTGGGGATTGCTCGGGCTGACGCCCGACGGGCGCAAGTCACCTCTTGCGGCGCTCTCGGAGAACAAATTTAGAGTCTTGCATTGGCACGGCGACACCTTCGACCTGCCGCGCGGAGCGACTTGGCTCGCCGAGACCGCAGTCACGCCGCACCAGGCCTTCAGCACCCACAACGGCAAGGTGCTCGCCCTGCAGTTCCACGTCGAGCAGCATACAGAGGGCATGGAGCGCTGGCTGATCGGCCACACGCTCGAGCTCACCACCGCAGGCGTCGATCTGCACAAACTCCGTGCCGACACGCAGCGCCTGGGCCCGGGAATGGAGAAGGCGAGCCGAGCCATGTTCGACATATGGCTCGATCAGGTCGGTGTGGCACCGGCGCGGACATCGGCGCCGGCCAAGTAAAGACCGCCCGGTCGAGCCGGGCGATGACATGTTCTATTCCCTACAACGGATGCTGGCCATCCGGCTCTTGCGGGGCTGTGAAGGTTTGGCCGGGAGTCTCGGGTAGGTCGGTGTTTTCCGGCGCCTTCACGTCGTCGCCCTTGGCGTTCCACCAGGTCGACCCATAGCTCACGCCGCCGCTCCGCTTGACGAGATGGGTGAGCACCACCTCGCCCGGGTAGTAATAGACGGCCCACGGCCCGACCATATGCTTGGGGATCGCCCGCCAGGTCACCAGCACCTCATCCCCCTTCTGAGCGTCGCCTTTCTTCACGTCGAGCAAGCGCACCTTGGCGAGATAGGCCGGCAGGTCTTGGCCGCTCTTGTCGTCCTTGG
>Ga0164300_10000096_pt1 | contig 12427 bp, 11 predicted proteins | sample Whisoiple_226_MG_FD_109710 | JGI IMG/M metagenome (GOLD analysis project Ga0164300, IMG submission 109710) | Unamended control soil microbial communities from upstate New York, USA - Whitman soil sample_226_MG | ecosystem: Environmental > Terrestrial > Soil > Agricultural land ...
CGTTGGATTTAAAGCTGACTCTTAATCAGCGGGTCCCAGGTTCGAGCCCTGGTGCGCCCACCATCGCAATCAATGACTTAGCCAGTATTTGGCTAGCTCGACCCAAAACCAAATCATCGTGTGAACACGGCCGGCACACAACGGGCTTTCCCACGTTCGTTAACCTCGTCTAGACCGTGAAGCTGCGCAAAGGCCGAAGTCTTCTGCAATCTGTCACTTGCGAGCAACGTACGAACAGCTCCTCACGCACGAGCAATACGCTTAAATCGAGGCAAATCTGCTGGAAACCTGATAAGTCGAAGACGATTGTCAGACTGATCAACCAAACTGTCAGACTGATCAACCAAACGCAACGCCCTTCAGTTCTCGAGCTTCCTCGGTCGCAGTAGCGGGCCAAAATGCCCGGGCGAGGGCGGCGCCTGCCATTTCGAGCGCGAGATCAGCAGCGCGAATAACGCGGCCCATCGTAAGGAAACCGTGCATCTGATCGCTCATATGCAGGAGCGTGACGGGCACGCCGTTATCCTCAAGCTTGCGGGCGTAGGCCATCCCCTCATCGGCAAGCGGATCGTAGCCTGCGGTCAGGACAAACGCGGGAGCAAGCCGTTTGAAATTGTGGGCCAGAAGCGGGGCGGCGCGTGGATCAGTGTAGTCACTCTTGTCGCGAAGGTAGTGGCCTATGAAATACTCTATGGCCTCGATGGAAAGCGGGAATTGCGTGAAGTCGCGCCTGTACGAGGACTGAGACATGCTCATATCGGTACCGGGATAGAGAAGCATCTGGTAGCACAGTGGCGGTACTTCGCCGTCACGCGCGAGGTGCGCCATGTTAGCCGATAGATTGCCGCCGGCACTGTCACCGCCGACTGCAACACGGGCCGGGTCGATCGAAAGACTTTGCGCCTCTTTTACAATCCATCGCAGCGCTGCAGCACTGTCCTCGATCGCCGCCGGGAATTTGTGCTCTGGGGCGAGCCGGTAATCGACAGCAATCACGCAGCATTGCGTGACATTGGCAATCTTCCGACAGACATAATCGTGAGTGTCGAGATCGCCGATGACATAGCCGCCTCCGTGATAAAATACTAGGACGGGGAGATCACCCGGCTTTGTTCCCATTCCTCGGTAGAGCCGGAGCGGAATATCTCCAGCAGGTCCTGGCGCCGCCAGAGTGCGCACCTCGGCCAGCTCGGGAAGTTCGGGCTGCAAGGCGCCCCGAGACGCGCGATACATGCTGCGAGCCTCCTGCGGCTGCAGCTCGTGGACTGGCGGACGCGCGGCCGCCTTCATCATGTTAAGGATCTGCTGGTTATCTGGATCAAGGCTCACTTTACTTCCTCTCCTAATCAGCGGACTTGACTGCAAGCCACCGCACAACGTTACAGAATAAATGGTCTTATGCAAACAACTACCACAACTTCAACAGCGGCTCATCAGACGCGGTTTGTGATCGCCGCAACGGCTATCTCACGTGCGGAATTCCCTCAAATTCAGAGAACCGGGCTGCCGAGTTTGTTGCCATCAGCATTGCATTGCAGCCAACGATGAACCCAATTCTCAGGGCGGCACGCCTCGAGATCGTCGCTGGGCGGCGTGGGGATTGAGGAACCAGAATGGATCAGAGGTCGACCGAGAGGCTGGTTGAAATTAGCTCATCATAACCACAACCTTGCCGACGGCCTTCCGATCGGCCAACCACTGTATCGCATTGGCGCCTTGTTCAAGGGTGAAACGCTCGGAGATAGTAGGCTTGATTTTCCCTTGCTTATAGTATGACAGTAGCTCTCGTGTACTCTCTTGAAACGCCGCGGGGTCGCGCTTTATCCACGCTGCCCAGAAAACACCTACGACTTGGCAAGCTTTGAGTAACGGAAGATTAAGTGGCATTCGCGGGATTCCGGCTGGGAATCCGACGACTAGATATCGCCCTTCCCATGCAATGGCGCGTAAAGCAGGTTCGGCATAGGGTCCACCAACGGCGTCATAGATGACGTTTGCTCCAGCTGAGCCGCATGCTTCCTTGAACGAGTTCGCCAAAACCTTTGCTTGCTCGGGTGTCGTTATGCTTCTCGGGTAAACCAAACCGGCATCAGCACCGTGCTTTCTTGCCTCATCTACCTTCGCCGCAGATGATGCAGCGGCGACAACTCTGGCGCCCATAGCCTTTCCAAGTTCCACAGCAGCGAGACCAACGCCGCCAGCCGCCCCGAGCACAAGCAATGTTTCGCCGGGGCGCAGAGTGCCGCGCTCCTTCAGGCCGTGGTACGAAGTGCCGAACGTGAGAATAAAGGCAGCCGCTTCATCGAAGGGCATTTCGTCTGGCATCGGAATACATTGGTCTTCCTCGACTATGACGGCCTCGGCCATGCCACCCCAATTCAGCCAGCCGATCACTCGATCTCCAACTTTGACACGCGAAACGTCCGAACCGACTTCCATTACAACGCCTGCAACTTCACTTCCGGGCGAAAAGGGGCGCGGAGGCTTGAACTGATACTTGTCTTCGATGATCAGCGTATCAGGAAAGTTAACTCCGCAAGCCTTGACGGACAGGAGGATTTGACCGCGATCCGGCTTGGGCGTGTTCACGTCCTCAAGCACTAGCGCGTTCGGACCGCCGGGAAGCTTGCTAAGAAGCGCCTTCATCTGTTCCTCCACTCTTCGGACCGCGACGCGGTCAACAGCCGGGGACGGAGCTGTCGATTATTCGACAACCTGATGCGCCTGCCCACCGGAATCGAACATCGGGCCGAGTTCGCGCTGCGCAAGCGCGTCGCTGAGCTTCAGACGCATGAATGCGTTCGTCGTGTAGCGCGAAACGGACTTGTAGTACCGGTTTTGGATGTAGGCGACCATCGTGAAATATGCGTCGCTAATCGACTGATCGATCTCGAAACCTTCGTAATTGACGATCGCCGTCACGCGCCGGCCGGCCTCGCGGCAGCGCGCCTCGGTCACGGCGCGCACCTGCTCGACGTCGGCGAGGGTTTTGAGATGCAGCCCTTCGTGATTGAGGAAGAGGACGTTGCGCGACGGGTCGTACGTGATCCGTTCTGCGATGCTAAGCCCCGTCAGCTCCCGTTCGAGTCCCATAGCCTCGGGACGGAAAATGCGCGCATCCATCAGAGTTAGGTTCTTCGCGACGGGGCGGAAGTCCATATGCGCGAGAATGTCGCGATCGATGTCGATGCCTGGCGCGACTTCTATGAGTTCGACGCCTTCGGGTGACAGCCGGAACACGCATCGTTCGGTCACATACAACGCCGGCTGCTTCCGTTCCTTCGCGTACATACCGCTGAACGTGATATGCTCGACCTGTTCGAGGAATTTGTGCGATTTGCCCTCGCGCAGGATGGTCAGCTTGCCGTTCGCGACGGCGACCTTCAGGCCGCCCGTCGTGAACGTGCCCGCGAACAGGACCTTCTTGGCGTTCTGTGATATGTTGATGAAACCGCCCGATCCGGCGAGCCGGTTGTTAAATAAGCTTACGTTGACGTTGCCGTGGCGGTCTGCCTGCGCCATGCCCAAACATGCCATATCGAGACCGCCACCGTCATAGAAATCGAACTGTTGGTGCTGCCCGATAATGGCCGATGGATTGAGGCAGGCGCCGAAATTCAGTCCACCTTGGGGGATGCCGCCGATGACGCCGGGCTCGGCCGTCAACGTCACGAGCTTCATGCAATTCTCTTCGGCCGCCACGGCCGCAAGACTTTCCGGCATGCCGATGCCGAGATTGATGACGCCGCCGAGCGGCAGCTCGAATGCGCACCGCCGGCCGATGATCTTGCGTTCGTTCAGTTCCGTGGGCGGAACGTGGTCGAGTGGCACGCGCTGTCGGCCCGAGTAGGCATGGTCGTAGTCGACGGCATAGGTCTGTCGATGGTTCGCAGGCTTGGCTTGTACCACGCAGTCGACGAGCACACCCGGAATGACGACCTCTCGTGGATTGAGCGAATCGCGGGCGGCGACGCGCTCGACCTGTACGATCGTCAGCCCACTGGAATTGCGCGCGGCAGTCGCTATACTGAGACCGTCGAGCGTCAGTGACTCGCGCTCCATCGTGACGTTCCCGTCCGTGTCCGCCGTTGTCCCACGGACGAATGCGATATCGATCGGCATACGCTTGACGAACAGCCACGGCTCACCGTGGATCTCGTGTAACTCTACGATGTCTTCCTTGGTGATAGCATTGAGCTTGCCTCCGCCCAATCTTGGATCGGCGAACGTGTGCAGACCGACCTTCGAAAAGTTGCCCGGCCGATGCGCGGCGATGTCGCGGAAGAGATGGCAGATCGTTCCGAGCGGAAGATTGTAGGCCTCGAACTTGTTCTCGACCGCCATGGCAGCAAGCTTAGGGATAAGCGCATAGTGACTGCCGATAACGCGCTTGAACAATCCCTCGTGCGCGAGCCGGTTGACCCCGTGCTCCTTGCCATCGCCCGGTGCGGCAGCGAGCAGGAGAGTGAGGCCGCGCGGATGACCGGTTGCCAGAAAGCGCCTTTCGAGCGCGATGATCAGCTCGTCCGGTACGCCAATGCCGACGAATCCTTGCACCGCGACCGTATCGCCGTCTTTGATGACGGCGATCGCCGCGTCGGGGCTGATGATCTTGTTCTGGAGCTTCAATCAGCCGTTCCCCTGCGAAGCGAGCTTCTCTGATGGATCCTTTGCTTGCTGTTGGGCAAACATCCAGTCGGCCAGCCTCTTTGCGAGTATATTCTGGGTCTTCCCGCTGACAAAGATACCCATGTGGCCGGCTGGCAGTTCCAGTTCGGTGTACTGCTTTGAACCGATGTAACCCCACGTGTCATCGCCGTCGGAACGATGTGATCGTCTCGCGCGTAGATGTTGAGCACGGGCATGGTCACGTTCGGCAGGTTCACCTTGTGCGAGTCGAGCGTAAGTTCGTTGGCGATAAGTTTGTTATCCTGGTAAAGATCCTTGATCCACTGCTTGGCGACCTCGCCCGGATGATGCGGCCGGTCCGCGATCCATTTTTCCATGCGAAGGAAGTTAAGAAACTTCTTCTTGTCGTCCGCCACGTCGAGAAGATCGAGATTGTACTTCAGGGCGTTGCGTACTGGGTTCATCGACGTGAAGATCGATCCCATCAATTCGCCCGGCAGGACGCCGTGGGCGTCCATCATTTCGTCAACGTCGCGTCCTTCGAGGTTCTGAGACCATAAGTTGATAAGCCCATGACCCACCGGCTCGCTCGGGTCTTTGGCGTGGAAGTCAACTGGTGTCACCATAAGGATCAGATTATCGACCTTCTTCGGGTGCAGCGCGGCGTAGCACAAACTGAATGTGCCGCCCTCGCAAACGCCGAGCAGGTTGACGCTCGGGACAGCATCGATTTCTCGGATCGCGTCGATCGCGCCGTCGAGATAGTCGTTGATGTAGTCGTCCATCGAAAGGTAGCGGTCCGCGAGAGACGGCGATCCCCAGTCGAGGACGAACACATCGACTCCGAGCTTCAAAAGGTTACGCACCAACGAGCGATCTTCTTGCAGGTCGACGATCGTGTAGCGTCCTACCAGACTGAAGACGACCAGAAGCGGCGTCTTCAGCTTCCGATCCGCTGTCGCCTTGTAGCGGTAGAGGATGACCTTGTCGGACCGCCACACCTCGTCCTTTGCCGCCGTACCGATCTCGACCTCGTCATCGCGCGTTTCCGTCAGCGTCTTCGTGCTCTGCGCAAGTTGTCGGCCGAGATCGGTCACGCTGTTCAGGATCGCCGACGCCGGGTCCGGTGCCGTTTGTTCAGATTGTGCCATGGGCATTCTCGCCATTCATCGACTTGTCTTCATTCTGTTTGCGCCGCCGCCGTTCGGCACGGAACTGCCGTTTAAGGTCGGCGACCGTCTTGGTGAGGTCATCGATCTCACCTCGCGTCGGGATGCCGAACAGTTCGCCGTAATAATCGCTAATCTCTCTCTGCGCGCGCTTGAACGCAGTGCTGGCACGCAGGAGCTCCAGCTGAGTCGCCAAGAATTCCGGCGTGCGGTTTGCCTCGAAGAGATGCTTGTTCGCGATCTCGACCCACATCGCAACAAGTTGCGCCCGCGACTCGATTGGCTTTTCTTTCGCGGCTTCACCCAGCTTGCCCGCAAACTCCTGCGCAGCCTTGGCATAAGCATTGAGTTGGTAGGTGCTCTGCTCCATCGACCGAGTCCGCAGGTCGTTCCACGCCGTGACGAGCGCAGCGAACTTCTGCTCCATCTGGCCGATGTCGGCGTATCTGGGTCCTTCAACGAACTGTCGGACCGCATTGTCTGTATAGCCCGATACAGCGAGCCATTCCTGCGGGTTCATTATCTTCTGCAGAAGTTCGGCCGTCTTAGCATCCGTCGTCGTCTGACCCGTGGCTTTCGCCATGGCATCGGGCACCGCCATAAGAGAATTCAGATGGTAGCGGAGCGCCTCGCTCGCTTTCGTCGATGCCGCGTCGCCGGTCAGGAACGGTGCGAACAGCATGGGAAAGCTCGTGCCCATGTGGGTTGCCAGGGATTGCATTAGGTTCCTCTGGGCATCCGACGCGGTCTTGCTGGCCGATTCCCAAAAATGGGTCATCATCTTCAAATAGTTCTCTTCCGCCATTTCGCTCGGCCTCCGTCCCATGCGCTTGCCGGCGCTTCGATTGCGAGTTGACCTGCTTGTACCCGGTACACCAGCTTCAAATGCTGATGCGTGCGGAACGTGAAATTACTTCACTTGAGGCGTGACGCCGCAAGCGCTGCACGAACATCCATGGCTGTCGCTGGTTCGCCGCCCGCCGCGCGAATGTGCCTTACAGCCTCATCGACCCATTGCCGATTGCTTAGCGGTGTCTGCCAAGGCGCATCCTCAAGGCCAACACGGACGTGTCCACCTCGTACGGTCGTCGGCTCGATCAGCGGCCGGATGTCCACGCCGAGGCCCGCAACCATCCATGGCGCGTGCGGCTCGACACTAGCGAGCAGGTGCAAATGCGCGTCCAGATATGCCACTTCCGGGGGAAAGCCCCAGGCGAATTCATCGGAGAACATAAACCGATAAATTGCCATCGGCACACTGGGCCGTGCGCGCACCAGAGCTGCACCAAGGCGCGTAAAGCCCGGCTCATATATTGCATACCCCGGGTGAATCCCGTACTCGGCGGACAGACGCAGCCCTTCGCGAATGTCCGCCAACGGGTTCTGATAGACGAAACCTGCCGAGGCATCGTCCATCTCGTCGAAACGCATGAAATTGCATGAACCCGGATCACAGACGGTCCATTCAAGCAGGCCGCGTTTGGCGAGCTCTTCCGTATGCGCAAACCGGCGCTGTGCATTGGCGCTGGCATAGTCCGAACCTGCGAGAGGAATGGTCGGATAGACAATGACGTCCGCCTTTGCCCTGATCCCTTCAATCATCCGGGCGTAGGTTTCCCACTCGTCCTTTTGCCGGCCAGTTGTGGGATCATAGGCATGGAGATGAATTATGGCAGCGCCCGCATTGGCCGCAGCCAGACCGTCTGCAACGATCTCGTCGACGGTCACGGGAATGCCGGGCTGCCTCTCGCGCCCCCATGGTCCATTCAGCGCCGCTTCGATCCAGACCTTGTTCATGGGTTAACTTCGCTCCCGCAAATCAGGTCAGATAGACGCGCTGCAACTGCTCCTCCGTGATCTCGATGGGAGGCGCATGAATCGCGACGTGGCCGCGTGACAGCACGTAAACATCGGTCGCAATCTTCAACAGACGGGGCACGGTCTGTTCAGCAATCACGACGCTCGTTCCGAGTTCACGATGCACCCGCTCGACGGCGTCGAACACCGACTGCACCATCACCGGCGAGAGGCCGAGACTCGGTTCGTCGAGCATCAGGAGCTTTGGCTGCCCCATAAGACCCATCGCAATCACGAGCATTTGCAATTGTCCACCGGACAAATAGCCTGCCGTGTGCCCGCTCATCTCCTTCAGCATGGGGAAATAGCCGAACATCATCTCCATCATTTCCTGGCTGCGCTTCGGCTTCAGCAGCGCCGCCGCCTGCAGGTTCTCCGCAACGGTCATGCTCCGGAAGCATTGGCGTCCGTCCTGAACCAGCGCGATGCCGCGGCGAGTGATCGTCGCCGGATGCGCTCGCGCGCACGAGACGCCATTCACGGTGATGTCGCCGGCGGTCACTTCGCCACGTTCGAACGGCAGCATTCCCGCGATCGCTTTCATCAGCGTCGTCTTGCCGGCACCGTTTGCACCCAGCAGAGCGACGAGCGCTTTCTCGGACACGGAGAAGTCAATGTTCTCCAGCGCCGATATGGCGCCGTCGTAATGGACGGACACGCCCCTGACGTCCATCAGAGGTGCGTCGTTCCTCTTGACAGCCGCCTCACTGGGCATCGATCCACTCGCCAACCGCCGCGTACTGGCCATTCTTGATTTCCGCCACGCGCGCCTGCACGGATCCTTGATGATCCGCATAGGTAAACGGTGGGGTTATGCCACCCGTGTCGAAGTCCTTGAGCGCTTCCATCTCGTCACGGACAGCTTTACGGAACGTCTTGATGTCCGTCGGAACCTGGCCATTGTTCTTCTGGATGACCTTCTCAATGGCCGCGGCAATCACTTTGCCCTTCAGCCAACCCTTTATGAAATAGATGTCCTTTTTCTCGACCTCATTTTTCTGGGCGTAAGTTTCGATTTCCTTCATGGCCGGAATATTGTCGCCAAAGAAAGCGTAAGTCTGGACCGTGCGGAAGCCTTCGGCGGCGGGACCGAGTTGCTGGGGGATCGCCGGGCTGATGTTGTAGAGATTGCCCACGAACAGCTTGGCTGGAAGAGCCACCTTGGCCGCGTCGCGCAAGGCGACGAGAACTTGCGGGGTCGACCCCTGGACATAGACGAGGTCCGGATTCTTGCCCTTCACCCGGAGCATTTGGGCAGTCATATCCTGCGCGTCGTAGCGGTATTCGACAAGGTCAACGACCTCGAGACCGAGTTTCTCGATAATACCCGACTTTTTCACGACGTCGACGGGACCACGACCATACTCGTTGTCGCTGAACATCAGCACAACTTTCTTACCCCCCTTTGTCGCGAGATCGCGAAGGGCAATGATCATCTGCTGTTCGTAGGTTGGTCCCGCGATGAAGGTGAATGGATATTTCTTCGGATCCAGCACTTCACTGGCAAAGGACTCGGAGATGAAGGGAATGCCATCTTCCTGGATCTGGTCGCGCAGCGCCTTCGACGCCCCGGTCGACCAGCCGTTGATCACGACAGCCTGCTCCTGGTCGGCACAGCGCCGATAGATCTTCAATTCCTCGTCCAACTTGTAACGGCCGTCGAGCATCAATACGCGGACCTTGTTACCTGCTATTCCGCCCTTTGTCTGGTTGAGATATTCCAAATAATCGCGTGTTCCGTACGTCATTCCGTTCACGAGTGCGTCCGGTCCCGTGATCGTTCCCCATGTGCAAACGGTGATTTCTGCGCGTGCCGGCCCTGAAATTGCAATTGTTACAGCGACAGCCGCGCCAACCATCAGTTGTTTCATAGTTTCCTCCTGTTTTGTGCGGATACGGCGACGCCTGATTGCAGGACCCCGGTTCCGGAGCGGGCCACACTTGACGAGGGGCCTTCGCGCCGTGCGCCAAGGCGCCGCGCGAGCGCTACGAGACCTCGCGGTTCAAGAAGCAGGAAAAGGACGATCAGGATTCCGAAAGCCATTTCGCGGAATGCTGATATAAGATCTGCTGACGGCAATAGCTCGCCAAGCCGCTGGATTGCCTCGGGCAGGAGCGTCACGAATGCCGCCCCTACGAGCGAGCCGGCCAGCGAACCGAGGCCGCCCACAATGATCATCGCCGTCTGGTCGACCGAGAGGCCAATCTCAAAGGCCTCCGGATTCGCAAGGCGCGAGGTAAATGCGAACAGTCCGCCGCACAGGCCGGCGAAGAAGCCGCTGAGCAGAAATGCTTTCAGCTTGGTTTGCGAGACGTCAATGCCCATGCCTCGCGCGACGAGTTCGCTCTCCCTCACAACCAGAAAGGCACGCCCGACATTGGTTTGCATCACCCGACCGATAAAGGCCCAGGATAGGAAGAGAAGGGCCACGCATATCACCGCGTATTCCTGATCGCTAGCGACGGGACGCCCGAACAGAGAAAGCTGCTTGACGACAAGACCGGATACGCCGTTGGTCCATGGCACCAGGATCTTGAACAGGTAGCTCAGGATGAACTGTGCGGCCAGGGTCGAGATGGCGAAGTAAAGTCCCCGCAGCCGCAAGGCCGGGAGTCCGACCAGCATGCTGAGGAGAGCACCGAAAATCCCGGCACCCAGAAGTGACAGTCCGCCCCAGCCCGCATTGCCGAGAATGCCTCCTGCGTACGCGCCAACCCCGACGAGCGCACCTTGGGCAAACGTGATCTGGCCACAGAAGCCGATCAGAAGGTTGAGCGAGAGGGCGCCGATGGCCGAGATCGCAACCGCATAGATCAGGTAGGCCACGAAGCGGTTCGCTTCATAGCCGATGAGCGCAAACGCGATCGCAAGAGCAAGGCCGATGAAAAACGAGCGCATTGTCATTTGCATCACACCCGTTCCGCGCCCCGCCGCCCAAAAATACCTTGCGGGCGAAGGAGCAGCATAAGGACAAGAAGGGCGTAGGGAATGACCTGCTGAAGGGCGCCAACCGATTGGACGTTCGAAACACTCCGCAGGAACTCTTCGAGATTCGGCGTCAGAATGCCTTCGGTGAAGGCTTCAAGGATACCGAGCAGGAACCCGGCGATGAGTGCCCCGGCAAGGCTGTCCAGGCCGCCCACGACAATAACGGGAAAGGCGATTAGCCCGATATCCGATATGCCGAGGCTCAGGCCGCCGAGCGACGCAAGCAAGGTACCACCAAGTCCGGCGAGCGCCGCCGATACCGCCCACGCGATCGACACCTGGTTGCTCACGTGAATGCCGATCGCAAGTGCCGCACGGCTATTATCGGCCGCACAGCGCTGCATCAGACCAAGCGACGTGAAGCGATAGAAAAGCAAAAAGCCGATATTCAGGGCCGAGGCTAGAGCGAAGGCGGCGACATAGTTGTAGGTGATAAAGATACCGGCGAAATCGATTGCTCCCGAAGGAAAGATTTGCGGGAACGCGATCTGATCCGGTCCCCAGATGGCAAGACACGCCGCCTTTAAGAAGATCAGAAGCCCGAGTGTCACCATCATCACTGAGACAATCTGCGCCTTGAGCATGCGCCTGAGAATAAGCCGCTCAGTGATCATGCCGGCGAGGGCCATCAGCGCCATGCCAGCCAGAACCGAGACGATTGAGGGAAAACCCAGGTGAAGAAAAAAGTAGGTTATGTATGCGCCGAGCATTGCATACGCACCTTGTGCAAAATTTACTACGCCAGAGCATTTGTAGATCAGCACAATACCGAGCGCGATGAGTGCATAAACGCTGCCTGCGGCAACGCCGGCGATGGCGAGTTGCAGCGCAATCATCAGGCTTCTCCCAGATAGACGCGACGTACTTCAGGATCCTGCTGTGTTTCGGCCGGCGTGCCTTCAAAAATTCGCGCGCCATGCGCCATCACAGTGATGCGGTCGCAAGTCGAGTTCACCACGTCCATCTTGTGCTCGACCATAATGACGGAGCAGCCGAACCGGTCGCGCACGGAGCGGATTACCGCACCCATGTTCATGCCCTCCTGGTAGGTCAGGCCCGCTACCGGCTCGTCGAGGTAAAGCAGCTCTGGTTCCGATGCCAACGCCCGCGCCAGATCTACCGACTTGCGTTGCCCATAGGACAAGGTCTGGATGGGGCTGTAGGCGACGTCGACGAGATTGAGCGGCTTCAACAAAGTTTCGCAGAGTTCGTCATCGCGCCCACGATCGGATCTAAAGAGTTGCGCGAAGAAACCTTGGGCGTTGTGCGCATGCGCCGCAGCGCCAAGCTTCACGACGTCCAACACTGTTAAATCGTGCAGCGAGACGACGCTCTGGAACGTCCGCGCCACACCGATCCGCAGCAATTCGGCCGGCGAGAGGCCGAGTATCTCTCTCCCGTTCCATGTTGCCGTCCCGGTATCGGGCTTGTTCACTCCAGCAATACAGTTGATGAAGGTCGTCTTGCCTGCTCCGTTTGGACCGATGAGACCGACGATCTCGCGTGGCTTCACCTCGAGATTCATGTCCGCGACAGCAATCACGCCGCCAAAATGGATCGATAGGTCAGTAACGACGAGGGTCATTTCATCTCCTGCATCGCTCAGTCGCGCAAATGCCTATCCGTTTTTTCCATTAGTCCTGGTGCGCAGAACTCAGGCCGGGGTACCGCGCCGCCGATGATATGGATCTGAGGTCCGCCTGTTGCCTAAGCTCCGCAACGCAGCGTTTAAGCTGCGTCGGATTTTCATGTCTGCCGGATTTAGACATGTCATATTGAAGCA
>Ga0164300_10000108_pt1 | contig 11972 bp, 11 predicted proteins | sample Whisoiple_226_MG_FD_109710 | JGI IMG/M metagenome (GOLD analysis project Ga0164300, IMG submission 109710) | Unamended control soil microbial communities from upstate New York, USA - Whitman soil sample_226_MG | ecosystem: Environmental > Terrestrial > Soil > Agricultural land ...
ACCGGTCAGGCGGCCCAAACCGTTGTACCCCAACGCCAGTTCGACGATGCTGTCGTGTTGCGAACCGCCGATGTAGGGCCGCGCCGGCGCGGGCCACAGCTCGACAAGCAACAGATACCATCCGCCGGACACCATGAGGGCCACGCAGGCCACCAGCAGGTCACCGATCCGGCGCCTCATCCGACGTTGACCCGCGACCAGATATGCCGCGGCGAATCCGGGCACCACCAGGAACGCCTGCAGCATCTTGGCCAGGAACCCGAAGCCCACGAGAATGCCAGCGCCAATCAACCACCAACGGCTGCTGTCCTTTTCACAGGCGCGCTGCACGCAGTACGCGGCCGCGACAAGCAACAGCACCAGCAGTGCGTCGGGATTGTTGAATCGGAATATCAACGCAGCCACCGGCGTCAGCGCGAATACCGCGCCCGCGAGCAACGCGGCACCATCACCACCCACCCGGCGGACCGCGGCGTACAGCAACGCCACCGCCCCAACGCCCTCCAGTGCTTGTGGCACCAGGATGCTCCACGGGTTCAGCCCGAACAGCCGCACCGACACGTCGATGATCCACAGCGCGGCGGGTGTCTTGTCGACGGTGATGGCGTTGGCTGCGTCGCTGGACCCGAACAGCATCGCGGTCCAATCGCCGGCGCCGGCCTGCGCGGCCGCGGAATAGAACGCATTGGCCCATCCGCTCGCCGATAGGTTCCACAGATTCAGGGCCGCCGTCGCGATCAACAGCACGGCCAGTCCTATGCGCGACCAAACGGAAAGGTCCCGTTCTTCGCCGCGTGTCAGGGACTTTTGCGTCTCCTCGGCGGGAAGAAGCAGGGTCGTCACCCCAAGATTTTCGTTGAGCCCGCTAGGCGCCGGTTTTGGCCCCGCTGTGACTCGACTGTGAATTGGCCGGAAACTTCACCACGAACTCCGTCTTGCCCGGCACGCTATGCACGCCGATCGTGCCGTTGTGGGCCCTGACGACGGCCGCGACGATGGCCAGACCCAGTCCGGTACTGCCGCCGCGCCGGGACCGCGACGAGTCACCGCGGGCGAACCGCTCGAAAATCTCCGGCTGCAGCCACGCCGGGATCCCCGGACCGTCGTCGGCGACCGTCAGCACGGCGCCGCCGGAATCGTCGTCGGCCAACGATGTGGTGACCGAAGTGCCGGGCGGCGTGTGGGTCCTGGCGTTGGCGAGGAGATTGGCCAGCACCTGGTGCAGCCGAGCTTCGTCGCCGACGACGGTGACGGGTTCGTCGGGCAGATCGAGCAACCACTGATGGTCGGGTCCGGCGATGTGGGCATCGCTGACCGTGTCGACGACGAGCCGGGACAGATCGACCTGCTCGCGTTCCAGTGGCCGCCCGGTGTCCAGTCGCGCCAGCAGCAACATGTCCTCGACAAGCTGCGTCATCCGTTCGGTTTCGGATTCGACGCGGCTCATGGCGTGCGCGACGTCGTCGGGGAGGTCTTCTCGTTTGCGTTGCGCCAGTTCGGTATAGCCGCGAATCGCGGCCAGAGGTGTGCGCAGCTCGTGGCTGGCGTCGGCAACGAACTGCCGTACCCGCGTCTCGCTGGCGTGGCGGGCGGACAACGCGCCCGCGATGCGGTCCAACATTCGGTTCAGCGCCGAGCCGAGCTGTCCGATCTCGGTGCCGGCGCTGGCCGGATCGACCTTGACGATCGGCGTGGGCAGCCGCACCTCGCCGCGGTCGAGTTCGAGGTCGGCCACTTGGCGAGCCGCTTCGGAAACCCTTGACAGCGGGGCGAGTTGGCGGCGGATGATCACAATACCCGCCGTCGTGCCACCGATCAGCGCGATCGCACCCACCACGCCGAAGACGACAAGCACCTGAAGCAGTGTGTCGTCGACATCTGAGGTGGGCAACCCCGTCACGATCGTCTCACCCGAACCCCTGGCGTGCATCGCGATGACGCGGTAACGGCCAAGCCCGTCGAGCTCAACCGTTTCTGGTCTGTGGTCCGCGGGGATGTGAGCGAGTTGTTGTGCTGCAGTGGAACTGATTTCGGAACGGGTGCCGTCGGCGGTGATGACACCGGCGTTGACCGGCGTGCCGCGGGATATCACCGCGCCGACGGTGCGCGCGGCCTGCCCGGGAGCGTTGAGGAAGGCCGGGCCGGGACCGTAGTCGTCGCGAATGATGACGCGTCGTGGATACCCGGGAGGATCCGGGTAGCCCGGCATCATCGGGCCCATGCCCGGCTGCGGTGGCGGCGGCCCGAATTCGAACAACCCGGTCGAGCGGCGGCCCGTCTCGGCCAACCGGTCGTCGAGCTGATTCATCAAAAAGCGTTGCAGCGCAAACTCGGTGCCCACGCCGATCGCCGTACAGACCAGTGCGAGCAGAACGATCTGGGAAGCCAGCAGCCGGGCCCGCAGGGACCAGGCTCTCGGGGACCGGAAGCGGCTGCGGCCCACGTCAGCGTGGGGGCTTGAGGACATAGCCTGCACCGCGCAAGGTGTGGATCATCGGCTCGCGCCCGATGTCGATCTTCTTTCGCAGATACGACACGTACAGCTCGACAATGTTCGATCGCCCGCCGAAGTCATAGCTCCACACCCGGTCCAGGATCTGCGCCTTGCTCAGTACGCGTTTGGAGTTGCGCATCATGAACCGCAACAGCTCAAACTCCGTCGCGGTCAGGGAGACGACATCGCCGCCCCGAGTGACTTCGTGGCTGTCCTCGTCGAGCACCAGATCGCCGACCACGATCTTGGCGCCGCCCGTTTCGCTTGTCACCCCGGTGCGCCGCAACAGTGCGCGCAGCCGCAGCACTACCTCTTCGAGGCTGAATGGTTTGGTGACGTAGTCGTCTCCGCCCGCGGTCAGTCCGGCGATGCGGTCTTCGACGGAATCCTTCGCGGTCAGCAGCAGCAGCGGCAGCCCGGGAATCTGCTCGCGCAGCTTATGCAGGACATCCAGGCCGCTCATGTCCGGCAGCATGACGTCGAGCACCACCACGTCCGGCGGGGTCTCCCTGGCCGACGCGATGGCCGAGGCGCCGTCACCGGCCGTTGCGATCTCCCAACCCTCATACCGCAGGGCCATCGACACCAGTTCGGCCAGCACCGGCTCGTCGTCAACGACCAACACGTGGATGGGCTTTCCGTCTGCGCGCCGCATCACGACGCGCGCGGGTTCGTTCTCGTTCACGGTGAAAGCGCTGGGACTGGACACGCGCTCATTATTGGTGGTGCCCATGGGTTCAGACTGTGCCCTGTCTTTGTGTGAGCTGTGAAGGCGCATATACATAACCGACGCTCAAATGACGCACAGCGAACTCACATGAACAGCTCGCAAGGTGGTCGCATGACCACCGATGAGATTGGCACCGAGCGCCAGGTTTGGGGGGCGCCTCAGCCGCCGCCTCGTCGTTGGGGGCTGCGAGAAACAGCGGCCGCCGTCGCCGTCGCCGCCGTCATCGCGGCCTTGGGCGGTGCCGCGATCTACGCCGCCACGGAGGGCAGTTCGCAGTCCTTCGGCGGACCTCACCAGGCGTTCGGCCCAGGTGGCGGAATGCCGGGTGGCCCGGTCGGCCCGGGCCAGCATGCTGGTATGGGCGGACCCGGCCCGGACGCGGTGGGTGCGACATCGTTGCACGGCGAGTTCGTGGTGCGGGACGGGGCCGGCGGTTACACCACAGTGGTGACGCAGACGGGCGCGGTCACCGCAATTTCGCCGACGGCCATCGCCGTGCGAAGCGAGGACGGCTTCAGCCAGACCTATGTCATACCCACCACGGCAGGCAACGCAGGAGCACCGCCGTTCGCCGTAAATGACCAGGTAGTGATCCGCGCGACACGCAACGGTCAGACCGCGACGGTCACGAACATCGGTAGCCCGCAGGAAGGCGGACCCGCAGGCCAGGGTGGACCCCGCGTAGCGCCGCCGCACCGGAACTAGCGTTTATGCGCCGTTGCCGAAGCCCTCGGGCGTCGAAGCCGTCACCATAGGCGTGGCTATGGAAGTCTCCACCGTTAAAGGCGCCGTCGTCGACGTGGAGGTTTCGCCCATCGTGATCTCCGGACCCTCGCTGATGCTTCCAGGTGCATCACTGAACACGACGGTGAGCGCGCCCATCGAAACGAGGGCACCGGCACCGATACTCGCGGCGACAACTTTGAGCTGACTCGATTTCACCTCTGACCACTCCATTCGGTCTCTGGCCTCGAACAGTTCACGAGGGTCGACCATCAAACCCTCAGCTGTCTGGGTAACCGAAGCGGCCGGAGGTGAAACGTCAGCCGGCTACGAGCCAGAGCCCCCGAATGGCGCAGCCTTCACCGCGGGCGCCGCAAGCGTGGTTTCGGGCGCGCTCGGCGCCGTTTCCTGGGTGCTGGTCGCGCCAACCGTCATGCCCGAGCCCGTGATGGTGGCAGACGTGGCCTGTTCCTGGGTGATCGCCATGGTCAGGGCTCCCATCGCCACCACGGCGCTGCCGCCGATCATGGCCGCCAGCATCTTCACATTGGGTCGCCTGATTGCACTCACTGTGTTTGCTCCTCTCCGGTTGTGAGCCGGTCCGCCCCAGCGATTGCGACAGACCGACAAACATGCAGGTCGGAGTTAGTGAACGCGAGGAATCTGTGAGGACCCTGGATCAGGGGTGCGAATTACCTAGGCGCGCGCTGTCTCAGCGCTCACCCGTGAAATCGGTGCGGATTGGCTACGGCGCGGCGGGCCCCTGTTCCTCGGCAGGCAGCGCCGCCGGGCCCCGCATCACCGGCGCGGCCATCGTGGTTGCCTCCACCGTCGCCGGCGTCGTCTCGGTGGTTGTCGCGCCGACGGTCATCGACGACGACTTGGCCACGGCCTCCTGGCCCGGCTGTTCCTGTGCGACGGCCACAAACAGTGCGCCCATGGCAATCACCCCGCTGCCGCCGATCACCGCGGCTAGCAGCTTCACATTGTTGCGTTTAGGCGAATCCATTCCTCGAACACCTCACCTTTCCTGGCGTCGGTCCCCGTCGCCGCGCCGGCGCGGCAACGGGTAAACCTGCAGGTGAAACTAGTGTTCGCCACCAAACTGGAAATGGCCTGAAGCGCCGGTGCGAATTGTCTTGCCATGCGGGAGCTGCAAGATCGGGCTGTCAGCGGAGCCATCTCATACCCTGTGCGTCATGCACGCCGCCAAGGGACGTCGCCCATGACGCGCTTCCTCGCCGGGCGGCTGCTGAACTACATCGTGTTGCTGGCGGTGGCCTCGTTCCTGACGTTCTCCTTGGCCTCGCGCCAGTTCGAGCCGCTCGACAGCCTGCTGCAGCGCAATCCGCGCCCTCCGCAGGCCGTCATCGAAGCCAAGGCCGCCGAGTCGGGTCGCGACAAGCCGATACCCGTCCGCTATGGCCACTGGGTGGCCGGCGTGGTGCACGGCGACTTCGGCAAGACCATCGGCGGACAACCCGTGTCGGACGAATTGTGGCGGCGCATCGGCGTCAGCTTGCGTCTGCTCGTCATCGGCTCGGTCGTGGGCACCGTGATCGGCGTCGTGGTCGGTGCGTGGGGTGCGATCCGGCAGTACCACCTGTCCGATCGGGTCATCACCGTGCTGTCCCTGTTGGTGATCAGCACGCCGGTATTCGTGATCGCGAACCTTCTGATCCTCGCGGCTCTACAGGTCAACTCGGTGTTCGGCGTGCAGCTCTTCGAGTACACCGGCGAGACCTCACCGGACGCGATCGGTGGCGCCTGGAACCAATTCGTCGATCGCGTACAGCATTTGGTGCTGCCGACGTTCACGCTGGCGCTGGGCGCCATCGCCGGCTACAGCCGATATCAGCGAAACGCGATGCTCGACGTCCTCGGTCAGGACTTCATTCGCACGGCGCGCGCCAAGGGATTGACGCGACGCCGCGCACTGTTCAAACATGGCCTGCGCACTGCGCTGATCCCGATGGCCACACTGTTCGCCTACAGCGTCGCCGGTCTCTTCACCGGTGCAGTGTTCACCGAGAAGATCTTCGGCTGGCACGGTGTCGGTGAGTGGTTCATTCAAGGCGTCGCGACGCAGGACACGAACATCGTCACTGCGATCACGCTCTTTTCCGGCGTGACAATCCTGTTGGCCGGGCTGCTGTCCGACGTAATCTATGCCGCGCTCGATCCAAGGGTGCGGGTGCGATGAGCGCTTGCGCGAAGAGCCGAGGATACCGATGAGCGCTGGCGCGAAGAGCCGAGGATACCGATGAGCGCTGGCGCGAAGAGCCGGGGACACCGATGAGCGAACCCGTCACCACAGACACCGCGACCACGGCCAAGTCGGGCGTCGACGTCGCCCGGTTCGCCTCGCGGAGCGCGCTCGTGCGGCGCCGCTTCCTGCGCAACAAGCCGGCCGTAATTTCGCTGCTACTACTAGTGGCGCTGTTCATCGCCTGCTATGCGCTGCCACCGGTGCTGCCTTACAGCTACACCGATCTCGATTTCTATGCGCTGCAGCAGCCGCCGAACGCCGACCACTGGTTTGGCACCAACGCGCTCGGCCAGGACCTGCTCGCCCAAACCCTGCGCGGCATGCAGAAATCCATGCTGATCGGCGTCTGCGTGGCATTCATCGCCACTGTCATCGCCGCGACGGTGGGAACGATCGCCGGCTATTTCGGCGGCTGGCGCGATCGCACACTGATGTGGATTGTCGACCTCATGCTCGTGGTGCCGAGTTTTCTGCTGATCACAATTGTCGTACAGCGAACCAAGGGCGACATCGTTTGGCTGATTGTCCTGCTCGCCGCATTCAGCTGGATGATCAGCTCCCGCATCGTCCGGGGCATGACGATGAGTCTGCGTGAACGCGAATTCGTCACCGCCGCACGCTATATGGGCGTCAGCAACTGGCGGGTCATCGTCCGCCACATCGTGCCGAACGTCGCATCGATCATCATCATCGATACCGCACTGAATGTCGGCCTTGCGATACTCGCCGAAACGGGGTTGAGCTTCCTGGGTTTCGGCATCCAGCCACCCGACGTGTCGCTTGGCACTCTGATCGCCGACGGCACCAAGTCGGTGACGACGTTCCCGTGGGTGTTCCTGTTTCCGGCGGGCGTCCTCGTGCTGATCATTTTGTGCGCCAACCTCGTCGGCGATGGTCTGCGCGACGCGCTGGATCCCAGTGCCCGGCCACTGCGGAGGCGCCGCAAGTGAGTCTGCTGTCGGTAACCAATCTGACCGTGACCTTCCCGACCGACACCGAGCGGGTAAACGCGGTGCGCGGCATGAACTTTGACGTCGCCGCGGGTGAGGTCGTCGCCCTCGTGGGTGAATCCGGTTCCGGCAAGTCGGCCACCGCTATGGCGATCATCGGGCTGCTGCCGGAGTACGCCGAAGTGTCGGGGTCGATCCTGCTGCACGACAACGAACTGTTGGGGTTGTCCGACAACCAAATGTCGCAGATCCGCGGCAAGTCCATCGGCACGGTGTTCCAGGACCCGATGTCGGCGCTCACACCCGTCTACACCGTGGGCGATCAGATCGCCGAGGCGCTGGAGGTTCACGACCGCGGTATCGGTAAGCAAGCCGCCCGTACCAGGGCTGTCGAACTACTCGAACTGGTCGGCATCGCCCAGCCGGACCGCCGGGCCCGCTCCTTCCCGCACGAACTCTCCGGTGGGGAACGCCAACGTGTGGTGATCGCGATCGCCATTGCCAACGACCCTGACCTGCTGATCTGTGATGAGCCGACCACGGCTCTGGATGTCACGGTCCAGGCGCAGATCCTCGAGCTACTCAAGACCGCACGCGACGTCACCGGGGCAGGCGTGCTGATCATCACCCACGATCTCGGGGTGGTCGCCGAATTCGCCGACCGCGCATTGGTGATGTACGCGGGCCGCGCCGTTGAGACAGCCGACGTCGATGTGCTGTACCGCGACCGCCGAATGCCTTACACCGCAGGGCTGCTCGGGTCGGTACCGCGGCTGGACGCCCCGCAGGGGGCCCGGCTGGTGCCGATCCCAGGTGCGCCGCCGTCCATGGCGGCGCTGCCGCCAGGCTGCCCGTTCGCGCCGCGCTGCCCGCTGGCCATCGATGACTGCCGCGCCGCCGAGCCCGACCTGATTGTGATCGCACCCGCGCATCAAGCGGCGTGCATCCGCACCGCACGCGTGGCGGGCCGGAGCGCGGCAGAAATCTACGGCGTGTCCACCGACGCGCCGGCCGTGGCACCCGACGCCGACGCCCCGGTGGTGCTGCGCGTGCGCGATCTGGTGAAGACCTACAAGCTGACCAAGGGCGTGGTGCTGCGCCGTCAGGTCGGCGAGGTACGCGCGGTCGACGGCGTCAGCTTCGAGCTGCAAGAGGGTCGTACGCTCGGAATCGTCGGCGAATCCGGCTCTGGCAAGTCCACGACACTGCACCAGATTCTGGAGCTGGCCGCACCGCAGTCCGGTTCGATCGAGGTGCTCGGCGCCGATGTCGCCACGCTTGACCGACATGCCCGGCGCGCGCTGCGCGGCGACCTGCAGGTGGTTTTCCAGGACCCGGTCGCGTCGCTGGATCCGCGGCTGCCGGTGTTCGATGTTCTCGCTGAACCGTTGCAGGCCAACGGTTTTGATAAGAGCGGCACCGACGAGCGGGTGGCCGAGCTGTTGGGCATCGTGGGGCTGCGCCGCGAGGATGCCAGCCGGTATCCGGCCGAGTTCTCCGGCGGACAGAAGCAGCGCATCGGCATCGCGCGGGCGCTGGCGCTGCAGCCGAAGATCTTGGCGCTCGACGAACCGGTCTCGGCGCTCGACGTGTCGATCCAGGCCGGCATCATCAACCTGCTGCTGGACCTGCAGGAGCGGTTCGGCCTGTCCTATCTGTTCGTGTCGCACGACCTGTCGGTCGTCAAACATCTCGCGCACCGGGTCGCCGTGATGTACAAGGGCAAGATCGTCGAGCAGGGTGACGGCGACCAGGTGTTCGCCAATCCCCAATGGGACTACACCCGCCGGTTGCTTGCCGCAGTTCCTCAGCCAGAACCGAATCGCAGGTAACGTCTGTCGCCATGAAGATCCGACGCTTCGCCGTGGCTGCCCTCGTCGCGGGTCTGATGCTCACCGCATGCTCCGGCGGTAAGCAGGAGACTCCGCCCGTGGGCGGCAACGCGGAAGTCGGGACGACCAACGACATCAACCCGCAGGACATCGCGAAGCTGCAGCGGGGCGGCAACCTGCGGCTGGCGCTCACCGAGTTCCCGGCCAACTTCAACCAGCTGCACATCGACGGAAATACCGGCGACGTCGGCACCATCGCCAGACCGACTTTGCCGCGCGCGTTCAGGATCGCGCCTGACGGCTCGCTAACCGTGAACACCGATTACTTCACCGACGTCAAGCTGACCAGCACCAACCCCCAGGTGGTCACGTACACCATCAACCCCAAAGCGGTATGGAGCGACGGCACGCCGATCACATGGGAGGACATCGCCGCCGACATCAATGCCACCAACGGCAAGGACAAGCGGTTCGCGATCGCCAGCTCCGCGGGCAGCGACCGCGTCGCATCCGTGACCCGCGGGGTCGACGATCGCCAAGCCATCATGACGTACGCCAAGCCATTCTCCGAGTGGCGTGGCATGTTCTCCGGCAACACTCCTCTTCAGCCCAAGAGCATGGTCGCAACTCCCGAAGCGTTCAACAAGGCTCAGCTCACCGGTCCCGGGCCGTCCGCGGGGCCGTTCATCGTGTCGTCAGTTGACCGTACTGCTCAGCGAATCACGTTGACCCGCAACCCCAAATGGTGGGGCGCTCCCCCGCTGTTGGACACCATCACGTTCCTGGTGCTCGACGACGCCGCCCGCATCCCGGCGCTGCAGAACAACACTATCGACGCCACCGGACTGACCTCGCTCGACGAGTTGACGATCGCGCGGGGCACCCCAGGGATCGCGATCCGGCGTGCGCCAGGGTTGAGCTGGTATCACTTCACCTTCAACGGCGCACCGGGATCGATCCTGGCGGACAAGGCACTGCGGCTAGCAATTTCGAGGGGCATCGACAGGCAAACCATCGCCGACGTGTCCCAGCGCGGCTTGGCCGACAAACCGGCGGCTTTGAACAATCACATCTACGTCGCCGGCCAGAAGGGCTATCAGGACAACAGCGCCGTCGTCGCCTTCGACCCCGATAAGGCCAAGCAGGAACTTGACGCGCTGGGCTGGCGCATGAACGGGCAGTTCCGCGAGAAGGACGGACGTCAGCTGGTCGTCCGCGACGTGTACTACGACGCCCAGACCACCAAGCAGATCGGCCAGATCGCCCAGAACAGCCTCGCCCAGATCGGGGTGAAGCTTGACCTGGTTACCGCGGCCGGTGGCAGGTTGTTCACCGACTACGTCACCGTCGGCAACTTCGACATCGCGCAGTTCGCCTGGGGCGCAGACGCGTTTGCGTTGTGCTGCCTGACGCAGATCTACACCACTGGCGCCGACAGTAATTTCGGCCAGATCAGCAGCCGCGAGATCGACGCGAAGGTCAACGAGACCCTTGACGAGCTCGACCCCGACAAGGCGCGCATGCTCGCCAACGAACTCGACACGCTGATCTGGGCGGAGGGTTTCAGCCTGCCGCTGTTTCAGAGCTCCGGCAACGTTGCGGTGCGCAGCAACCTAGCGAACTTCGGAGCATTTGGCCTCGGCGATGCGGACTACACCAAGATCGGCTTCATGAAGCCGTAACGCGCTGCACCGTGCGGGGAACCGCGCCAGGCAATGCCTGTTCGACGGCGGCAGCGGCAGCGATGCCCCAGATCAACAGGCGGACCCCGAGGCCGCCCGGTGTCGAGTCCAGCTTCTTGGCGCGAGCGGGCAGGCCCGAGCTCGTTCCGTCGTAGATGGCCTTGACGATGTCCAACGCCGCGCGCTCGCGAAGATCGATGGTGGAATGCCCGGCGGTGGCGAGATTGACCAGCACCGCGCCGGGGACCAGTGACGCGATCCTGCGCGCCACCGCAGGTGGGGTAATCAGATCGCGGCCCCCGGAGATCACGACTGTCGGCCAGCTGAACTTGGGCATCGCATCGGTGAGATTGAACGGCTCGGCTTCGAATTCCGTTGTGTCGATGGCGAACTCACGAAACGCGATGGCCGGGTCCAACGGCTTACCGTCGGGAACGGCGGCGTAGTTCAGTTCGCGGTACCCGATCCGGCCGACCAGATCGGGTTCGTGACGGTAGGGCGCCTTGCGTTCGAACAGAAATCGGGCGCCGCGGCCCAGCACCGACCACAGGCCCCGGCGCCCTGCCAGCAAGAGATCGAGTTGACGCCGCAACACCGCGGGTCCTGCCAAGCCGTACACCGCGGCGGCCAGCTGCGTGGCCTCCGGGCTCAACATCTCCTGGTCGACGAGTTGGCGCACCTTCGACGCCAGGTCAGCGGTCTCGGGGGTGTCACCGTCCCAGAGCAGCCGGCGGGTCGCCTCGCGAACGGCGTCGATATCTTCGGCCGACAACACTGGCGAGTCCAGAACCATCGCGTGCACCCGATCCGGATACCGCACACCGACTCCGGCGGCGACGTATGTGCCGTATGAGGTGCCATAGATGACGGCCTTGCCCACCTGCGCGTCGTCGAGGACGGCGGCCACATCGTCGACCACCTGATCGATGGTCAGCGCCTCGGGTGGCAGGTCAGTGCCACTGTCGTCATGACGGGACATCCCCACGCCCCGGTGCTCGACCATAATCACGTCAAGGCCATCGGCCGCCGCACGTCGCCGGAACCCGCGGTAGAGGGCGATGGAGGCGGCACCGGGGCCGCCGGGGATGATGACCACCGGATGGGCCGACTTGCGGCCGATACGCACGTAGAACAGGTCGAACTCCAGGTCGCCGGCCGGAGCCGCCTGGCCGGCGACATCGCGCCTGGGCCGAATCGGCCGTCGCACCGCACGCACTCCTGGCAACGCAGCCAGCTTGTCGTGCGCCCGGCGACGCTTGGCGTTCATCGTCATCACCACTCATTGTGCCCCG
>Ga0164300_10000109_pt1 | contig 11941 bp, 9 predicted proteins | sample Whisoiple_226_MG_FD_109710 | JGI IMG/M metagenome (GOLD analysis project Ga0164300, IMG submission 109710) | Unamended control soil microbial communities from upstate New York, USA - Whitman soil sample_226_MG | ecosystem: Environmental > Terrestrial > Soil > Agricultural land ...
ATGTCGGCGGCGCCGAGCATCAGCGGGATGACGTAGTTCCCGAGCCCGGCGAACGCGGGGATGATGAACAGGAAAATCATCCGCGCCGCATGGGTCGAGATGAGGACGTTGAACGTCTGCGGGCTGAAGAACTGGTCGCCCGGCTGCGCGCGCTCGGCGCGGAAGAGCATCGCGAGCAGCCCGCCGATGCAGAAGAAGACGAGCGTCGTGACGACGTACTGGATCCCGATCACCTTGTGGTCGGTGTTGATGCGGAAGTAGTCGCGCCAGGAGTACGCGCCGTGCCCCGAGTGGTCCTCGGGGATCGTCGGCTTACCGCTCGCGTAGCGGGCCCAGTAGTCGAAGCCGCCGAGGCCGACGAGGAAGCCGAGCGGCGCCGTCACGAGCTCGACGGTGATGATCACCTCGCCGTCCCAGATCGGGTGCCAGTCTGCGAGCCAGCGGATCAGGACCGGGAGGGCGATCCCGATCCCGATGAAGATCGGCATCACCCACAGGATGCGTAGCCAGCCGGGGGCGGTCCAGCGGTGGATGCCGGTCGGCCGCGGCGGCGCGGCGTGGTGGTGGGTGTCGTGGTGCTCAGTCGTCGTCATCTACTGCGCGCTTCCGCCCAGATACTGCACGAGTTGCTTCAACTGGTCGGGCGGGATCTGGGTGCCGAAGCTGTGCGGCATCAGATCCTGGAAGTTCGGCTCGACGTAAGCGTCGGGCTTCACGATCGACTCCTCGATGAACGCGTCGAGCGGGCCGCGGTTCGCACGCGCCGCCTGCTGCTTCAGCTGGTCGAGGTCGGGCCCGATCGTGCCGGTGGCCGACGCCGCCTTGAAGGTGTGGCAGCTGCCGCAGCCGTACTGCTGGAAGACGGCGAGCCCGGGCGGCCCGGCCGACTGGCCGCCGCGCTTCAGGAACGCGTCGAACGCCGCGGGCTCGACGATCGTGACGTGGCTGCGCATCAGCGAATGGCCGAGGCCGCAGAGCTCCGTGCAGATCACGGGGAACGTCCCGAGGCGAGTCGGCGTGACGACGAGCGTGTTGTGCTCGCCCGGAACGGCGTCCTGCTTCTGTGACAGCTCGGGCGACCAGAACGAGTGGATGACGTCGTTCGCGGTGATGTCGAGCTTCACATGCCGGCCCTTCGGCAGCGTGAGGAACCCGAAGCTCTTGCCGTTCGGGTACGTGAACTTCCACGCGAACTGAACGGCGGTCACCTTGACCACCAGCGGGTCGCTGCCCGCCTTGCTGTTCTGCGCGAGCACGATCGCGCTGACGATCGAGATCGCCGTGACGAGAACCGCCGGGATCGCCGTCCAGACGATCTCCAGCTTCGTGTGCCCGTGGATCGGCGGCCCGTCCGAGTCGTCGTCCGGCCCGGCGCGGAACTTCAGGATCGAGTAGGCCATCACGGACGCCACGACCGAGAACACACCGATGCAGATGACGGTGGCGAACCAGTAGACGAAGTGGATCCGCTTCGCCTCCTCGCTCGCCGGCGTCGGCAGCCAGTCGACGAAGATCGCCACGAGCGACGCGATGACCGCGGCCACGATCGCGATGCCGACGAGCTGGACAATCGAACCCCTACGCACGCGGAGCCAAGCCTAATGAAGAGGACGGAGACACCGTGCCGTAACCGAAACGCCCGCTCAGCCGTTCAATCCGCGACCCCCAGGGAACTACAGAAAACCATCCGTCGGGAGACACGAGAAGGAGGTCTTTGAAATGGGTATCGGAGTGAGCCTGATCTTGATCGCAGCGGGTGCCATCCTCACCTGGGCCGTGAACGCCACGGTCTCGGGAGTGGACATCAACGCCATCGGCGTGATCCTGATGATCGTCGGCGCGATCGGTCTGATCCTGTCGCTCATGTTCTGGTCGTCGTGGGGCGGTGTCGGCGGCACGTCGCGCCGTCGCACCACGTACGTCGAGGACGGGCCGCCGGTCTGATCCATCCTCAGCGACTGTCGAAACGGCCCTTCGGGGCCGTTTCTCGTTGCTGAGGGGCTCGGCAGGAATCGGAAACGTTGTGGACGTTCCCCGGCCAAGCCGGCGAACGTCGCGTCAGGCGAGCGCGACCGGCAGCTCGACGTGGAACGTCGAGCCCGTCCCCAGGCCGTCCGAGGTCACCCAGATCCGTCCCTCCATCCGCCGCACGAGCTCGCGGCAGATGTAGAGACCGAGCCCGGTGCCTCCAACCCCTCGATTCATGTTCGGATCCAGCCGGTAGAACTTCTCGAAGATCCGGCGGTGCTCGGAGGGTGGGATTCCGAGTCCGTGGTCGGTCACCGAGAAGCGGACCCGCGAGCCGACGCGCAGCACGGCGACGTCGACATTGCCGCCGTCAGGCGAGTACTTCAGGCCGTTGTCGACGAGGTTGATCAGCACGCGTCCGACCTTGTCCGGGTCGCCTGCGACGAGCGGCAGCTGGTCGTCGAGCTGGAGCGAGACCTCGTGCTGGGCGTCGATGTGCACACGCTGCGCCTCGACCACGTCGCGGGCGAGCTCCGCCGGATCGCAGTTCTGGATCGTGACGTTCAGCGAGTCGTTGTCGAGACGGCTCGCCCAGAGGATGTCGTTGACCGTGCGCGCGAGGCGATCGGCCTCCCCGGAGACGACGTCGAGCAGCGTCGCGCGCTGACCGTCGTCGAGCGCGACGTCCTTCCGCCGGAGCGTCATCGCCGCGCCGTAGATCGCGGCGAGCGGCGTGCGCAGCTCGTGCGACACCGTCGAGACGAACTCGGTGCGCATCGACTCGAGCGCGCGCTCCTCGGTCAGGTCGCGGAACGCGTAGACGATCCCGTCCGTGACCACGACCCCGTGGATCGAGAGCCAGAGCTCGCGGCTGCCGAGGTCCAGCGGCAGCGACTCCGGGCGGACCGCGGTCCCGCTCGAGACGATCGGCACGCGCGAGACGATCGCGGCCCAGCCCGGGATCGACGCGCGGGCGGGCCGGTCGACGACCTCGTCCGCGTCGATTCCGGTCGCGGCTGCCGCGGCGCGGTTCCACGTGCGGACGACGCCGTTCGTGTCGACGAAGAACACGCCGTCGCCCACGGACGCGAGCACACGCGCGGCCTGCGCCTGCTCCTCCGCCTCGCGGTAGAGCTGTGCGTTGTCGATCGCGACCGCCGCGCGCCGCGCGAGGTCCTCGGCGAACTCGAGGTCGTCCTGCTCGTACGGCTCCGGCGTCTCGCCGCGCGCGAGTGAGATCGTCCCGAGGATCCGCGAGCGGGCGACGAGCGGGATGACGAGGCCCGAGTGCAGCCCCTCCTCGTGCTCGAGGGTCCCCGGCTCGTTCCCTTCCGGCGACACCTGCCAGCGTTCCGTCGCGCCCGTCGCAATCACCCGCGCAACGGTCAGCGGCGGCTCGCGGTCGGCGGGGAGGCGCTCGAGCTCGCGACGGGCGAGGGCGCTCTTCTCGGCGGCGCGGTGCGCGCTCATGCTCAGCTGAGCCGGCGCGTCCTCGCGGACGAGGTGGATCGCCACCCAGTCGGCGAACTGCTCGGCGAGCAGGTTGCCGAGCCGCTGCAGCGTCTGCTCGACGTCGAGGCTCGACCCGAGCAGCGCGCTGGCCTCGGCGAGGAACGCGAGCCGGTCGCGCCGCTGCTCGGCGGCGCGGTAGAGGTGCGCGTTGTCGACCGCGACGGCGGCGCGCGCGGCAAGCTCCTGCGCGAACTGCAGGTCGGAATCGCCGTACCGGCGGCCCGACTCCGCGGAGACGAACGTCAGTGCGCCGAGGGTCCGCTCGCGGGCGATCAGCGGGACGATCACCGTCGAGGTCAGCTGAAGGCCGAGCAGCATGTCCAGGTACCGCGGCCGGTCGCCGAACGCGGCACGGAGCGCGGCCTCGTTGATCTCCGGCGAGACGATCGGCTCGCCTGTCCGGAGAACCGCCCCGACACCCCATTCCTCCTCCAGGCTCGAGGGGAAGGCGGCGAACATCCGGCGTGCGACCTCGGTCTTGGCCGGATCGTGGTGCTCGACCGCGACGCGCTGGATCTCGCCGCGCGGGCTGAGCAGGTCGACGGCGCACCAGTCGGCGAAGTGCGGGATCGCGAGTCTCGCCACGCGCGAAAGCGTGGCGTCGACGTCGAGCGACGACGCGAGCAGCGTGCTCGCCTCGCCCAGGAAGTGCAGCCGCTCCTGCGCGGCGCGCTCGGCCTCGTAGAGCGTCGCCTGGTTGATCGCCATCGCGATGCGGTCGGCGATGAGCTCGAGCAGCCGGACGTCCTCGTCGGCGAACTGCGCGAACGCGACCGAGCCGGCGTGTACGACGCCGATCACGCGGTCCTCCACGACGAGCGGGATCGCGACGAGCGAGTTGATCCCGCGCTCGCGCAACACGGGGCTGAAAAGCTCGACCTCGGACAGGTCGGGGATCAGCATCGGCGTGCGGAGGGCGGCGACGCGCCCTGCCATCCCCTGACCGATCGGGATCGCGATTGCGTGCCCGAGCTCCGCCTCGAGCCCGGCGGTGGCGCTGACGTGCAGGAGCCCGTCGTCCTGGACGAGCAGGATCGCCGCGCTGTCCGCTTCGAGCACCTCGACGATGCGCGAGAGCAGCGAGCCGAGCAGGTCGTGCAGCGACGAGTGCTCGAGCGCGGCCTCGGAGACGCGGCTGAGCTTGCGCAGCGTCGCGGCGGCGGCCTCGGCGTCCGCGCGCGCGGCCTGCTCGCGCTGCAGGAGCAGCCTGCGCTCCTCCTCGGCGTTCTTGCGCCGCAGGAACTGACCGAGCTGCGCGCCGATCGCGGTCAGCGCCATCAGCAGCTCCGAGTCCTGCGGCTGGCGCGAGGATGCGAACGCCTCGATCACGGCGACCACCTCGCCCTCGACGACGACCGGGAAGCCGACGCCGGAGCGCAGGCCCTCCGCGTGGGCGACCGAGGCGGTCATGCCCGGGCCGAGCTCGGCGTGCCACTCGGCGGTCCCCGTCTGCGCGACGCGGCCCGCCGGCACGTCCGGTGAGAGCGTGGCCCGGGCCGTCATGGCGAGGAAGCCGTCGAGTTGCCGGCCCGGCCGCGCCCAGGTGACAGGCGGCTGGTCGGGATCGGTCGACCAGAAGCACGCGACGTCCCAGCCGCGCTGGTGGCAGATCGTCTCCAGCACGCCGGGGATCGCATCCTCCGTGGCGTCGACCAGCGCGAGGATGCGCGTCACGGCGAGCTGCAGCTCGGTGCGCCGCTCGGCGCGCCGGCGGTCGGTGATCTCCTCGACGACACAGCCCACGCCGAGCGGCTCGCCCTCGGCGGACAGAACGGGGTAGTAGCTCGCAAGCCAGTGGCGCGGCACGTCCGGCGAGCCCGGCGTCCCCGCCTCGACCTCCAGCGCGATCACGGGCTCCCGCGTCTCGATCACGCGGCGCGCCATCGGCTCGAGCAGGTGCGCAAGCTGCGGCACGACCTCGTGGAAGGTACGGCCCACGTGGTCTTGCGCCGGCCGCTCGTTGATCTCGGCGAGCTTGTCGTTCACGCGCACGTAGCGGAGCTCCCGGTCCCAGAAGCCGAGGCCGACCGGCGCTGCGCCGTACAGCGCATCGAGGAGCGCGGTCGTACGCTCCGCCTGGCGGTAGAGCGCGGCGTACTCGTCGGCGGCGGCGCGCTCGGCGGCCGACCGCGTGACCTCGTGCGTCACCTCCCGAAAGAAGGTGATCGCGTAGCTCACGGCGCCCTGCGTGTCTCGCACCGGGACGGCCCGCACCTCCGACACGCGATCCGGCTCGTCCGGCCCGGTGCGGAAGCGGACGAGGAGCGGCCCGGCCTCCTCGCCGGCGAGCGCACGCCGGCCGGGGAGCTGGTCGACCGTGAGCGGCTCGCCCTCGACGTCGAAGATCTGGAAGCGTGTCGCCGCCTCTCCTTTCGGCGAGCGCATCAGCGCGTCGGCCGAGGGATAGCCGGTCAGCCGGGCCGCCTCGTCGTTGGCGTAGAGCCATTCCCCGGCAGCGCTGACGACGAGGATCCCCTCGTGGAGGCTCCCCAGGACCGTCTCGAACAGCTCGCGCGAGCGCGCGAGCTCCAGGGTGGAGCGGTCGGCAGTCTGGCTCACGTCACCCCCCGGGTCGGCAATCCCGGCCCCAGCGTACTGCCGAAGAGGCCCGGCGCCTAGGGCGACGCCTGGTTCTCGACGTCGAGCACGAGGATCGCGTCGCCGTCGGGAAGCGGCTCGAAATGCGCCGGGAAGGTGTTCTGGACCGTCAGGGCGTCGATCACCGCGGCTTCCTTCGGGTCGGCCGAGGTCGCGTTGGGCGCAGCGGCGAGCGGCAGCGTGTCACGGAGCGGGTGCTTCAGCTCGGGCTCGAGGTCGTCCTTGCGCAGGAAGACGGCGCTCGTGCCGCCCGCCTTCACCGACTGGACGAGCGAGACCACCTGGTCGATGCCCTTCAGGTACTTGAACGAGTAGAGCGAGAGCTCGAGCGCCGCGCGGCGGAGCGAGCGCTGCACCTCGTCGGTCGTCTCGCCCTGGAGGCCGCAGTTCGTCTGCAGCCCGCAGAACGCATAGATGAGCGTGTTGTCGGTGCGGTACATCCCGATGTACGGGTCGATCTGCCCGCCCGAGTTCAGCCGCCTGACGCCGATCGCCTCGAGTCGGAGACCCTGCACCTGCGGGCCGTGCGGCTGCACCGCGATCAGCTGCGCTCCGTTCACGCCCTTGTACTGCGGCGCGATGCGCAGGCTGATCTCCCGCGCTCCGAGCAGGCCCTGCGTGTCCGGCTTCCACGCCGACCAGGCGACGGGCTTCGAGTGGTTGGGACGCGCGATCAGAAGGACGAAGATCGCAAGCGAGATCCAGAAGGCGAGCGCGAGCACGCCGTAGGCGAGCCGGAAATGGTGCTTGTGGCCCTCGGGCTCGCTGCTCAGAGTTTCGGAGTTCAGAGGCGAGGCCATGCCTCGTCCTTCGTCAGGTCGACCTCGGGCATGTGCACCGTCTGCGCGGCGAGCAGCCGGAGCACCTCGTCGCCGTAGAGCTCCCGCTTCGCCACGAGCTCGTCCGCGATCTTCCCGACGGCTTCGCGGTTCGCGTCCATCAGGTGGTGCGCGGCGAGGTAGGCCTGGCCGAGCAGCTGCTCGACCATCTGGCGCTGGCTCGGGTCGTGCAGCACCGCCGTCTCGGCGCTCCCCGAGGTGGTGCGGTTCACGATCTGCGTGCCGATGCGCTGGAACTTCCTCATCACGCGCTCGCGGGCTTCTTCTTCCGACTCGTCATCGCACCGGAGCTCGACGAACTCGGGCGCCATGCCGCATGCCCCGACCATCCAGGCGGCGCGGTCGGTCGCGGCCTGCACGTCGCCGCCGACGCCGGTCGAGTTCTCGCCGTAGAAGACCCGCTCTGCGGCCATCGCGCCGAGCGCCCAGATCAGGCGCGCCATCTCCTCGCTGCGCCAGGAGGAGAAGCGCTCCTCCTTCTGCAGCGCCATGTGGTGCCCGAGCGAGCCGCCGCGCCGGCGAATGGAGAGGCGGGTCGACTCGGCGCCCTTCAGGTACGCGTGCGCCGCGAGCGCGTGGCCGGCCTCGTGGACCGCGACCGCGCGCGTCTCGTCGGGCACGTACTCGATGTCCACGGCCGTGCCGGACTCGACGGTCGTCATCGCGTCGACGATGTCCTCCCACCCGAAGGCCTCGCGGCCCGTGTGGTGCGCAACGGTGAGCGCCATCGAGCAGACCTGCTCGATCATCGCCGGCGAGTAGCCCATCGTCATCCGCGCGAGCTCGTCGCGCCGTTCGGGCCGATCGAGGTCTGCGACGTGGGAGACCCGGCCGAGATAGAGGTCGAAGATGTCCTCGCGGTCGCCCTTGGTCGGCGTGCGGAACCACACGTGGCGGCCCATGCGGCCCGGCCGTGTCAGTGCCGGGTCGAGCTGCTCGATCGGCACGTTCGTCGCGCCGATGAAGTAGATCTGCTCGCTCCGAGGGCGCGGCGCCGGGAGGCGGAGTGAACGGCCCTTGATCCGCGGCGGGACGAAGTAGAGGGCGTCGAGCAGCGTGTTGACGCCGTTCGTGAGCATGCGCTTCCCGAGCGGCGGGCTGTCGAGGCCGTCCATCACGACGAGCAGCTGGTTCAGCGCCATCTGGCCGCTCCCGCCCCCGAACATGCCTCCCGGCCCCGGCACGGCCTTGTTGGCGAACCGGACGAAGCGCGACGGCCCCGGCCGATCGGGAGCGCGGAGCTCGAACTGCTTCTCGCGCCACGCGCGCGTCTCCAGCACGAGGTCGGTCGCCTGCTCGAACGTCGGCTCCTCGAACCCGCCGATCACGTTGCCTCCGCCGAGGGAGTTGCGGCGCATCCCCACGGCGTCGATCTCGTCGATGAAGACGATGCACTGCCCGCCCCACTTGCGCGCGAGCCTCTTCGCCTTGCGCGCGAGGTAGCGGACGAGGATCGAGTCGAGCCCGATGAACGTCTGGGCGAAGCCGGAGCCCGGGATGGTGACGAACGGCGAGTTGAAGCCCGTGGCGATCGCCTTCGCGAGCATGGTCTTGCCGGTGCCGGGCGCGCCGAGGAAGAGCAGGCCGCGTTCCCGCTTGCCGCCGGCGCGCTCGAAGCGCTCACCGGACTGCCACAGCGTGACGATGCGGCGGATCTCCTCCTTCGCCTCGGCCTGCCCGCGAACGTGCTCGAGCTTCACGCCCCACTCGGCGTCGCCGGGCTGGTAGCCGCGGATCTGCGAGATGCCCATCGCGAGCATCGGGCCCATGAAGATCAGGAAGTTGAAGAGGAAGAAGAACGGCAGCGAGATGAACGTCCCGAAGGTCTGCGGGTTCCAGATCATGCTCAGGCCGTCCCAGATCTTGCCCGCGGTCTCCGTCCAGCTGAGCCCGTGCCCGAAGAAGTCGAGCACGATCCAGAGCAGCGTCACGATCACGAGCAACGCGCGGACCGTCTTCCAGATCATGCGCCAGAAGGCGGTGCGGCGGCGGGAGACGATGTCGCTCTCGCGCAGCTCGATGCTCTCCTCGCCGAAGAGGCTCGGTGACTCGATGAAGCGGCGGAAGCCGAGGTCGATGAGGCCGCGGAACGCGGCGACCTCGATGATCGTGATCACGAGCGCGTAGCGGAAGTCGAGGCCCTGGCGGTTCCGGAGCCAGACGAACACCGCCGGCGCGGTCAGCAATGCGACGAAGGTCGCGGCGCGGGTCAACGCCCTCCACTGGGCGGCGAGCTCCGGCGAGGTGACCCGGATCGATGTTCCTGCGTCGGTCGCCATTGACAGAGACTAGGAAGTCTCCGTTGTCTTTCGTGTTAAGCCTTTGACTGGTTTCACCCCCGCAGAAGTCGAGCGTGCGCGCCGCTACCACCGCCCCGGGTACGTCGCGCTGGTCGTCGACCTCGCGATCGGCGTCGTCGTGCTCCTCGCGCTGACGCAGGTGTCGCTCCCGCTCCTCCTCGCCCCGCCCCTGGTCGCGGCCGCCGTGGCGGTCGCGCGGCTGCCCGTCGGCTGGTGGCGCTACCGGCACGAGCGGGCGTGGGGCTTCTCGACGCAGTCGCCGCGCGGCTGGGCGGTCGACCGCGCGAAGTCGATCGCGATCGAGGCCGTGCTGACGCTGGCCGCGCTCGGGCCGCTCTTCTGGCTCGCCCGCACGTTCCCGCACGGCTGGGTCTGGCCGGCAGCGGTCGGAGCAGCGCTCCTCGTCTTCCTGCTCGGCTTCCTCGCACCGGTCGTGCTGGAGCCGGTCTTCAACCGGTTCCGGCCGCTCGAGGACGACGAGCTCGGCAGGCGCCTGCACGCGCTCGCGGTCGAGGCGGGGGCTCCGGTGCGGGAGATCCTGGTCGCCGACGCCAGCAGGCGCACGACGAAGTCCAACGCCTACGTCTCGGGGATCGGCGGCACGCGCCGCGTCGTCCTCTGGGACACGCTGCTCGCGACGCCGGCCGACCAGATCGCGGTCGTGCTCGCCCACGAGCTCGGCCACCGCGTCCGCCGCCACGTCGCGGTGCTGACCGCGATCGCGATGGCGGGGTCGGCCGCCTTCGTGGTCGTCCTGTGGCTCCTGCGGCCGCACCCCGTCCCGCAGGACACCGCCTTCGTGCTCCTGCTCGCGCTCGCGCTCGAGCTCGCGGCCCTGCCCGCGCTGAGCGCGCTCGCGCGCCGCTTCGAGCGCTCCGCCGACCGCTTCTCCCTCGCCCTGACGGGCGATCCGGCCGCCTACCGGGGCCTCCACCACGACCTTGCGCGGACGAATCTGAGCGATCTCGACCCCCCGAAATGGCTCTACTACTGGATGTGGTCACATCCGACAGCGCCTGAGCGCCTCGCCGACGTGTAATAGACGCTTGACAGACGCTACTGGTGATGTCATAGTGATGTCATCATGAACTTGACCATCGTGCTCGAGGGGATCCAGGAAGACCTGCAGGGGCTCGCGGAGCTGGGCGACGAGCGGTCGGCGACGATCGCGCGGCGCCTCAGCGACGCACTCGCGTCGAATCTGCGCCTGAAGCTGTTCGACCTGCTCTCGCAGGCCGCCGTGGAGGTTTCCTCCAAGCTGCCCTCCGGCCACGTCGAGGTCCGCCTCGCGGGCCAGGAGCCCGAACTCGTCTTCGTCGACTCGGGCGGCGACCCGGCCGGCGCGACGGCGGGCGAGGAGCTGTCGGCGCGGATCAGCCTGCGCCTGCCCGAGTCGCTCAAGACGGCGGTCGAGAAGGCCGCTGCGCGGGAGGGCATCTCCACCAACGCGTGGCTCGTACGTGCGATCGCACGAGCGTCCGAGTCGCGTCCTGTTCACATCAGCGGCAAGCGCCTGTCCGGCTACGCACAGAGCTAATACGCACCGAGCTAATACGCACAGAGCTAAGGGGAGGGGAAGATGCACAAGGCATTCGACGTCCACGGCCCGGCCGAGATCGACATCCGGCTCGCGTCCGGCGACATCGTGATCGACCCGACGCTCGACGGTCGGATCGAGGTGGAGCTCACGGCCCACGACGAGGAGTCGCAGAAGCTCGTCGACGAGGCGCGGATCGAGCTGCAGGACCACCACGGCCGGCCGCAACTGATCGTGGACGTGCCCTACCGCCGGGGCGGGTTCAGCTTCTCCCTCGTGTTCGGGCGCTCCGGCATCGACTGCCGCGTGCGCTGCCCGCAGGGATCGCTCGTCTCCGTGCGGACGAAGTCCGCGGACGTGCGCACCGGCGGCACGCTCGGCGGCCTCAACATCAGCACCGCCTCGGGCGACGTCGAGGCGCAGAACGTCTCGGGCGGCGTCACCGTCAAGCGCACGAGCGGCGACATGGAGATCCGCGAGATCGGCGGCGGCGCGAACGTGCAGACCGCCTCGGGCGACATCGAGCTCGAGATCGTGCGCGGCGCCGTCAGCGTCGCGACCGCCTCGGGCGACCTGACGATCGGCGAGGCCTACGACAACGTCTCGGCGAACACCGTCAGCGGCGACCAGGAACATCGCGCGGTCATGCGCGGGAGCGTGAACGCCGGGTCGGTCTCGGGCGACGTCACGATCGGGGTCCGCCGCGGCTCGAAGGTCTACCTCGACTGCAACACCGTCAGCGGCGACACGACCTCGGAGCTCGAGCTGTCCACGGACGCGCCGGCAGGCGACGGCCCGCTGGTCGAGATCCGCGCGAAGACCGTGTCGGGCGACATCAGGATCACGCGGGCGCCCGCGCCCGCCGACGACCACTTCTTCAACTCGGTGCAGGAGGTGCACTCATGAACCGTCTTTCTTGGGATTCCACGGCGCCGCGGCGCCCGCACGGCAAGCGCCAGAGCGCGCAGCCCCGGCCCGAGCTCGGCATGGTCGAGGAGGAGGCCGAGCTGATCCGTGTCGCGTGGGACAAGCCGAACAGGATCGCTCCGTTCTGAGAACGGGGTAGCCGGCGCGGCGACCAGGGGCCGGTCGCCGCGCCGGCGGCGCATCCCGGTTGCGCCAAGTGCGTTCGCGACACTCGACACGAGCGCACACACGACCTAGGGTCGACGATGCGATGGTGGGGC
>Ga0164300_10000113_pt1 | contig 11854 bp, 9 predicted proteins | sample Whisoiple_226_MG_FD_109710 | JGI IMG/M metagenome (GOLD analysis project Ga0164300, IMG submission 109710) | Unamended control soil microbial communities from upstate New York, USA - Whitman soil sample_226_MG | ecosystem: Environmental > Terrestrial > Soil > Agricultural land ...
CCGAACACCGTGGCCACGCGCTGCGGGTTTGCCGGGTCGGCCACCGTCTCGTGGGTGCCGCCCGGGCGGGTCAGCTCGAGGCGGTACTCCAGCCGGTGCAGGGCAGGCTTGGGGAGGCGCAGCTCCCAGCCCTCGGCCACCCTGGCGAAGTCGCGCGGTCCTGGCACGGCAGGGCTGCAGTCGAGGCCGACCTGGGTGTACTCCCCGGCCGGGTCTGAGAAGCGGAACCGGACGTGGTCGTCCAGCACCTTGGGGCGCTGCACCGTCGGAGGCTAGAACAGAGCGCTCATGAGCGACCCGCGCGCCTTGCGCACCCGCTCGTCGTGCTGCCCCACGACGGAGAAGAGGGAGAGGAGGTGGGTGCGCACCTGCTCCCGCTCGTCACCGGTGGTGTTCCGCACCAGGTCGACCAGCCGCAGGAACGCGTCCTCGACATGGCCGCCGAGGACGTCGAGGTCGGCCACCAGGGTCTGGGCCGCGATGTCCGACGGGTTGTCGGCCGCGGCGGCGCGCGCCTCCTGAAGGTCGACGCCGGTGGTCCGCTGCATCAGCCCGACCTGGGCCAGGCCCAGCTCGGCGTCGGAGTCCGCGGGGTTCTCCTTCAGCGCCCTGCGGTATGCCGCGGCGGCGGCTTCGAGGTCGCCGCGCTCGATGGCGTCGTAGGCCTCCTGGTGCAGCGGGGGAAGCGGCGGCTCCTCGGCGAGCTCCTCGCCCTCCTCCGCGGCACCGACGTCGACTCGGCCCGTGACGCCGTGCTGGACGGCCACCTTGAGCAGCTCGTCGATGACGGGGCGGATCTCCTGCTCGTCCTGGATCCCGGCGAACAGCGGCACGGGCTGGCCCTGGACGAGGCCGATGGTCACCGGCACCGACTGGATCTGGAAAGCGCGCAGCAGTCCGGGGTTGGAATCGACGTCGACCGAGACGACCTGGAAGCGCCCCGCGTAGGAGGCGGCCAGCGCAACGACCGTGTCGAGGTAGGACGCGGACTCCGGAAGCCGGGCCGACCAGAGCACGAGCACGGCCGGCACGTTGACGGAGGCGTTGATGACCTCTGAGAAGTTGGCGTCGGTGCCCTGGACCACCAAGCCGGGGCTCGCGCCGGCCGGGCCTCGGCCCGCAGCGCCTGGGTTGCCGCCGGCGGGGGCCGATCCTCCCGCGGCCGGCGCCCCTGGCGTGCCTTGAAGTCCGGAGAGGTCGACGGCGCCACGCAGGGCGCTGGCGTGGAACGGCTGGTCAGTCATGCCGCCGATTCTGCCTCAGGTCGCCCGGGGCGCGTCACTTGCCCTTGGCCGACACCAAGGTCTCGTCGACCGCCACGAGGTTGGCCCTGCCCTTGGGGGGCACCGTGAAGACCACCGTCTCGAAGGTCCTCATCTGGGCCTGCTTGGTGAGCGTCTTCTTGCCCAGCAGCTTCTGGAAGTCGGGGTTGGGGGTCAGCGACTTCCCGGTCGGCTTCAGCGTGATGGTGTCGATCCGCTCGATGAGGCCGAAGACCACCGCGCCGCCGTCCTTCAGCGAGATCACCACGGTGTCCTCGGGCTGGGGCGTGTGCTTCTGGGTCAGCGTCGCGAGCTTGCCCAGGCTGGCGGCCTGCGTCCTCGCGTTGGTGAGCACGGCGTGCGTGAACTGGTCGCCGCCGTTGATGTGCGCTGACGGCTTCGGCGTGGGGTAGGCCAGGCTCGCGGCGTACTCGGCCAGCAGGTCCTTGGGTGCGATGGCCAGGCCTGTGCCCTGGGGGTTGAGGGGCGAACCCTCGTTGATGGCGTCCAGGGCTGCGACCTTGCTGCCCGCCTGCATCGGGGCGCTGGCAGCCAGCCTGAACGGCGCCGACGCCTCGGCGGACGTCAGCAGGTTCAGGACGGTGGCGCCGTCCTCGCGCGTGCCCTGCACGAGCATCACCCGCGGCCAGGCCGTGCCCCGGGAGACGGCCAGGACCTTGGGCTCGGTCGGCTTGGTCACCGGCTCGGTGGCGGTCGAACCGGCCTTGGCAAGGCGGCTGTCGGCGGTTGAGACGGTGAGCGCGGCGCCGGTGAGGGCCTTGGCCCGCAGGTCCTTGACCTCGGCGCCCGTCGCGGCCCGGGCCCGCGCAGCGTCCGCCAGGACGCGCGAGGCGATCGCCTGGGCCGACTCGGCTCCCACGGGTGGGGTGCTGGTGTGCTCGGCCGGCGCGTCGTGGACGCCCACGAGGGCGCCCCCGAGCCCGCAGCCTCCCATGGCGAGGGCGGCGAGCGTGGCCACGGCCCCCGTGGCCACGCGGGGCATCGTCGAGGGACTCATGCGCGTGCCTCCTGCGTCGTCGTGGTCTCTCGATGCCGCAGCAGCCACAGCCCGGCTGCCCCGGCCCCGGCGAGGAGGACTCCCAGGACCAGGACGGCCAGCGCCTTCACGGCCCACGCCTGCCCCTGCCACGTGAGGTCCACCGAGGCCAGGTCGGCAGGCTTCCCGGAGGCCGTGGCGACGACCACCGTCTCAGGGGCGTCGTTCTGGTGCACCGTCAGCGAGGCGGTCCCGGTGCCCTGCGTCGTGTCCCGCCACACGTCCGACTGGGCCAGCGCAGGGGCAGTGCCCGTGCCGTGCGACTCGGTGGTCAGCTCCCAGCCGCCGACGGAGACCCCGGTGACGGCGTCCTGGCCGGCGTTTCCGACCAGGGCGTGCGCGTCAGAGGGTGCGGCCCGTCCGAGCCACACCTCCCCGCCGTTCTTGGCAGTGGCCGTGACGGTGACCGGGCCGTCGACCCGGTTGAGCACCGAGGGCTCGATGACGACGACACGCTCGCCTCCCGGCTTGGCCGAGAAGGTGCCGCTGCCTGCGGCACCGAGGTGGCTGGAGAACCACAGGCCGATCCCGGCCAGGACGAGGCCTGCGAGGGTCAGGACGCCCAGCGCAACCCGCTTGGACATTGAAGACACTGCTTGCTTCCTCACGTGAGACAACCGGCAGCCATGCGAGGGCTGCCGGCGGGTTCTCTCCACCATGGCCCACACCCGCGCGTGCGCCAAATCCCTCCCTGTGTTTGCGTGCGGCTGATGGCATGATCGCCTCGATGACCCCACGTGCGCGAACGAGCCGAGGCCGCCGTCCCGGTCGCCCCCGCGAGGAGGCCACGGAGCAGGCGATCTCCCTCGCTGCCCGCCAGGTGCTCGCCGAGAAGGGCCTCAGCCGCATGTCCATGGAGCACGTGGCCGCCAGGGCCGGGGTGGCCAAGAGCACCCTGTACCGGCGGTGGCCGTCGAAGGTCGAGCTGGCCGTGCACGCGGTGGCCGTGACCTTCGACACCATCGACACCGGCGACCGGGGCTCGCTGGCCGCCGACATGCGCGCCGGCATCGGCGAGGCGGCCCGCCTGCTGCGTGAACCCTCCACCGGGGCCGCGTATGCCGCGCTGCTCGCCGAGTCCGCCCGCGACCCGGAGGGGGTGGGTGTCGCCGTGCGCGCCTCGCTCTCGACCCGGCTGCACGCGCTCGTCGCGCAGTCGGTGCAGCGCGCCATCGAGCGGGGCGAGATCCGCGCCGAGATGGTCGACGTCGAGCTGCTGGGCGACGTGGTCGTCGGCGCCGTCCTGCACCGTGCCCTGGCCACCGGCGACCCCGACGAGGCCTTCATCGACGGCCTGATCGACCTGCTGGGCGACGTGGCCTATGCCCGGCTGCTGCGCTACAAGCGCGAGCACGGGGACGCGCCCTAGCGCGCGTCCCCGTGTCCCTGCGTCCGCGGCGTACCGGCCCGTCCGCGGCATACCGGCCTCAGAAGCGGGCAGGCTCCCGGTAGACGCCCCAGATGTCGCGCAGCGCGTCGCAGATCTCGCCCAGGGTGGCCTCGGCGCGCACGGCGTCGAGCATCGCCGGCACCATGTTCTGCTCGGTGCGCGAGACCTCGACCATGTGCTGCACCGCAGCCCTGACCGCGGCCTCGTCCCGACCGGTCCTGCGCTGACCGAGGGTGGCGACCTGCTCCCGCTCCACCTCGTGGCTGACGCGCAGGATCTCGAGCTCGTGGCTGATCGACTCGGTGTGGCAGTTGACGCCGACGACCTTCTTGTCGCCCTTCTCGAGCGCGACCTGGTACTGGAAGGCGGCCTCGGCGATCTCCGACATGAACCAGCCCTCCTCGATGCCGCGCAGGATGCCCTTCGTCATGGGCCAGCTGCCGCCGTCGCGCCTGCCGGTGTTGTCGCGGACGAGCTGGGCGAGCTTGTCGGTGTCCTTGCTCGTCAGGTCGCTGCCGCCCAGGGTCAGGATCCGGTCGAAGATCTTCTCGGCCTCCGCCTCGATCTTGTCCGTGAGCGCCTCGACGTACCAGCTGCCGCCGAGCGGGTCGGCCACGTTGACCACGCCCGTCTCCTCCATGATCACCTGCTGGGTGCGCAGCGCGATCTCCGCGGCCTGCTCGCTGGGCAGCGCCAGGGTCTCGTCGAGGGCGTTGGTGTGCAGGGAGTTCGTGCCACCGAGGACGGCGGCGAGCGCCTCGACCGCGGTGCGGACAACGTTGTTGTAGGGCTGCTGGGCGGTCAGCGAGACCCCGGCGGTCTGGGTGTGGAACCGCAGCCACTGGGCCTTGTCGGTCTTGGCGCCGTACACGTCGCGCATCCAGCGGGCCCAGATGCGGCGGGCGGCGCGGAACTTGGCGATCTCCTCGAAGAAGTCGAGGTGGCTGTCGAAGAAGAACGACAGGCCGGGGGCGAAGGTCTCGATGTCGAGGCCTCGGGAGAGGCCGAGCTCGACGTAGCCGAAGCCGTCAGCCAGCGTGAACGCGAGCTCCTGCGCGGCCGTGGAGCCGGCCTCGCGGATGTGGTAACCGGAGACCGACAGCGGCTTGTAGGCCGGGATGTTCTCGGCGCAGTACTCCATGAGGTCGCCGATGAGGCGCAGGTGCGGCTCGGGGTCGAACAGCCACTCCTTCTGGGCGATGTACTCCTTGAAGATGTCGGTCTGCAGGGTGCCGTTGAGCACGCCGAGGTCGATGCCCTGGCGCTCGGCGGCGACGAGGTACATGCAGAAGACGGGCACGGCCGGGCCGCTGATCGTCATCGAGGTCGTGACGCCACCGAGAGGGATGTCCTTGAACAGGGTCTCCATGTCGGCCGCCGAGTCGATGGCGACGCCGCAGTGACCGACCTCGCCGAGGCTGAGCGGGTCGTCGGAGTCGCGACCCATGAGGGTGGGCATGTCGAAGGCCACCGAGAGGCCACCACCGCCGCGGGCCAGGATCATCTTGTAGCGCTCGTTGGTCTGCACCGCGTTGCCGAACCCGGCGAACTGGCGGATGGTCCACGCCCGGCCACGGTAGCCCGTGGGGTACAGGCCGCGGGTGAAGGGGAACTCCCCCGGCCACCCGATCGACTCGGGGACCTCTGAGCCGTCGGCCGGCCCGTACACCGGGTCGACCTCCATCATCGACAGCGTCGTGAAGTCGGCGTCGCGCACCTGGCCCTTGGCCTGGGCCGCGTCGTAGCGGGCCTGCCAGCGGGCAGTACCGGACAGGTCGGGGGTGGGGGTCTCAGCCATGCCCGGCAATTTACTAGGACGTCCTACTAAATGTCACGCGCGGTGTCCGGCCACGCCCCGCATACGCAGGTTTCCGGTGGCCACGGGCGCCAACCGTAGGCCAGCAGCGGGAGGCGAGCGGAGGGCTACCCGAACTAGCGTGAGGGCCCGAGGACGCGCCGCAGGGACTGTGGAGGCCGCCCCCGGGCAGCGGGAGGAGCACCCATGGTCAGGCACGCATCACCCCGTCTGGCCTCGACGGCCGCGCTGACGATGGTCCTGGCGTTGGCCGCGGCGTCCGCGCAGGCCGACCCCTCGGACTTCCGGCCCGGCGCGCCCGGGGTCGGTGACACGTACTACCCGGGCTACGGCAACGGCGGGTACGACGTGTCCGGCTACCGCATCGACCTCACCTACCACCCCACCGACAACCGCATCGAGGCGCAGACCACCATCGAGGCGGAGGCGACGCAGGACCTGAGCCGGTTCAACCTCGACCTCGTCGGCCTCACGGTGCGAAGCATCGAGGTCGACGGCCGCGCCGCGTCCTGGTCCCGCAGCGGCCAGGAGCTCAGCGTGACTCCCCGCACGGGCTGAGGGAGGGACGCGAGTTCCAGACGGTGGTCCGGTACGACGGTGTGCCGGTCGAGTTCGTCCTGCCGGGCACCAACATCAGGACCGGCTTCATGGCCACCGACGACGGGGCCACCGTGGCCGGGCAGCCCGAGGTGGCGGCCTCGTGGTTCCCCGCCAACGACCACCCCAAGGACAAGGCGGCGTACACGTTCGTGGTGGCTGTGCCCGACGGCCACGAGGTCGTGGCCAACGGTGTCCTGCAGTCCCGTCGCTCGCACCAGGGCTGGACGACCTTCACGTGGCGCGCTGCCGAGCCGATGGCGCCCTACCTGGCCACCATCGACATCGGCCAGTGGGATGTGCGCACGTGGAAGACCGCCAGCGGCCTGCCGGTCTACGACGCCGTCGACCCGGACCTCGTGGCCGACCCCGTGCTCGGCCCGGCCATCGACGCCTCGCTCAAGCGCCAGGGCGAGATCGTCGACGTCCTCGCCGACCACTTCGGCCCGTACCCGTTCCACACCGTCGGTGCCATCGTGGACGACCAGGACGACCTGTACTTCGCGCTCGAGACCCAGACCCGGCCGGTGTACTCCAGGTACTTCTGGCCGGACGGCGGCGACTTCGTGGTCGCCCACGAGCTGGCACACCAGTGGTTCGGGGACGACGTCGCCCTGGCCCGCTGGCAGGACATCTGGCTCAACGAGGGCTTCGCCACCTATGCCGAGTGGCTCTGGGCGGAGCACGAGGGCCTCGCCACCCCCGCGGAGATCGCCCAGTCCGTCTACGACCAGATCCCCGCCGGCGACCCGTTCTGGGCGTTGCGGATCGGCGACCCGGGCGTCGCGCACCTGTTCGACGAGCCGGTGTACGTCCGCGGCGCGATGGCGCTGCAGGCGCTGCGCGCCGAGGTGGGCGACCAGGACTTCTGGCGGATCATCCGGACGTGGGCCGGCAGCCGCAGCGGTGGCACGGGCACCACACCACAGCTCGTCGCGCTGGCCGAGCGGGTCTCCGGCACCGACCTGGCGCCGCTCTTCGACGCCTGGCTCTACACGGGTGCCAAGCCCGCGGCCGCGGTGGCCGCGAGCGGGGCCGCTCCAGCCACCTTCGGGACGAGCACCACGTCGGCTCACGCCGCCGCCTACGCCCGGCAGTGGCTCGCCGGCCTCCAGCAGCGTGCGGGGCTCGCCCAGCGCGGCCGATAGGCCGGAGGTGGGAGGGGTATGCCGCGGCGGCACCATGTCCCCCACATGACACCGGCGCGGCCCACGTTGCATACCTCGTGGTGGTCGCGGCAGGGTCACCGCGCCCGTGTCACGCCTCGAAGTCGCGGGCGCCGATGCGCACCTTGCGCAGGAGCTCGAACAGCTGCTCGTGCTCCTGGGCAGTGAGCATGCCGAGGCCGAACCGGGCCCCCACCAGCTCGGCGGTCGCGGCCTCCATGGCATCGCGGCCCGCGGGGGTGATGACGGCCAGTGTGCCCCGGCCGTCCTGGGGGTTCGGGACCCGCTCGACGAAGCCCTGGGCGGCGAGGCGCTGGATGATGTTGGTCGCGCTCGTGGGGTGGACCATGAGGCGCTGCCCGATCTTGCCCATGCTGAGTCGGCCCTCGCGGCTGAACGCCAGGAGCACCAGCGCCTCGTAGCGGGCGAAGGACAGCCCGTGACGCCCGACCATCGCGTCGAAGTCCGCGATGAGCAGCTGCTGGACGCGCATGATCGACGTCGCGCTGGCCATCGCCAGGGGCTGGGACGTGCGGCCCCAGCGCTGGGTCCACAGCTGGGCCGCCCGGGTGATGGGGTCGAACGGCAGTCGGATCGGCTTCGGCACGGCGACAGGCTAGTGCTGCGCCGCGCGCACCAGGCTCAGCCGTCCATCGTCGAGACGGACCTCGCTGTCCGCCTGGGCCGCCGCCTCGGGGTCGTGCGTGGCCATCACGACGGCGGCGCCCCGATCGGCCTGCGCCCGCAGCAGTGCCAGCACGCGCTCGCGGTTGTCGTGGTCGAGCTCGGAGGTCGGCTCGTCGGCGAGCAGCACCCGGGCGCCGAGGGCCAGCGCGCGGGCGACCGCGACGCGCTGCTGCTGGCCGCCGGAGAGCTCCTCGACCAGGTGGCTCCCAGACTCCTCGAGGCCCACCCCGGCCAGCGCGGCCCGGGCCCGCTCGCCCGCGTCGGCCGCCTCGACCCCCGCCGCCACGAGGGCCATCACGATGTTCTCGTGCGCCGAGAGGATCGTCGCCAGGCCGTTGCCCTGCGGGATGAGGGCGGCGTCCCGGGCGGCGCCGGCGTCGCGACCGCGCACCTCCTGGCCCTCGATCCGCACGCGCCCCTCCGCCAGCGGCACCGCGCCGGCGATGGCCCACAGCAGTGACGACTTGCCCGCACCCGAGTGCCCGGTGAGCGCGACCATGCGACCCGGCTCGGCCTCCAGGGTCGCTCCCTGCACCGCGACCACCGGGCCGTAGGCCACCGTCACGCCCTCGACCTCGACCCGTGCCCCATCGGCGCTCACTCGACCTGCCCGTCCTCTCGGTGGATGGTCCACACGCCCTCCTCCTCGTGTACCCGCACCAGCGCACCGGGTGGGAAGGCCGCGATGGCGTGGGGCGGCAGCGGAAGCGAGCCGTCGGCAGCGACCACGGCGAACTCCCGCCCCGCGCGCCCCTCGCCCCCGACCCTGCCGTCACGGATGGTGACGGTGCGCGGCATACGGGCTGCCACGTCGGGGTCGTGGGTGACCACGACGATCGTGGTGCCCATCTCGGTGTTGATCTGGGCGAGGGCATCGAGGACGGTGTCGCGGGCCTCGTGGTCGAGCTGGCTGGTCGGCTCGTCGCCGAGCAGCAGGCCCGGCCTGGTCGCCACGGCGACCGCGACGGCGGCGAGCTGGAGCTGGCCAGGGGTCAGCGTCCCGAGCGGGGCGTTGGACCGCTCGTACAGGCCCACGAGCTCGAGAACCTCAGCGGGCGTGGGCAGCTCGTGGCGCCGGGAGCGCGCAGCCGACTGCGCGAACTCGACGTTCTGGCGGGCGGTGAGGTAGGGCAGCAGGTTGCGCGCAGCGCCCTGCAGCACCAGCCCGACCTCCGCGGAGCGGAACTCGTCGAGCTCCTCCTCGCTCATCTTCGACAGCTCGCGCTGGCCGACGCGGAGCCGCCCGGCGCTCGGCCGCAGGAGGCCGCCGAAAAGGGTGAGCAGGGTGGACTTGCCCGCGCCCGAGGGACCGAGGAGGCCGACCATCTCACCGGCGCCGACGGTGAGGTCGACCCCCGAGAGGGCCGCCACGTCGTGGCCGTCCGCGCGGTAGATGTGCACCAGCCCGGTGGTGCTCACCGTCAGGCCTGCCGGCGTGCTCACAGGAACTCCCTGATCCGCCCGAGGGTGAACCGCGAACCGAGGGCGCGGGCGATGAGCAGCCCCACAACGGTGAGGAGGACGAGGGCGACCAGGCTCGCCCCGGCCACCGCGGGCCACGCGGGGGACAGGTCGGGCGCCGGGACCGGGGCGGCCCGGTTGAAGAGCGGGATGAGCGGCATGGCGAGGTGGGCGCCGACGAGGCCGCTGACGGCGCCCACGCCCACCCCCACGCCCACCACCACGAGCTGCTCGCTGCGGGCGGCCCGGCGCAGCACGGGCAGGGGCACGCCGGCCATGCGCATCGCCGCGAAGTCGCGGGCGACGGAGCGCCACCCGGTCGCCGCGACCACGATCAGAGCCAGGGCGGCCATGAGCAGGGCGAGGACGCCAGTCACGAGGGCCAGCTGCAGGCCCCACCCCGAGGCCGAGCGGTCGTAGCCCTGCTTCACGTCGTCGGCCCTGTGGACGCTCAGCACGTTGATCCCGCTGGCGGACAGGGCCGTGCGGACCCGCTCCACCTCGGCGGGTGATTCGGTGCCGAGCCACGCCTGCAGGCTCGCCGCACCCGGGATGCGCCCGCCCAGCCGGGCCAGGGTCTCGAAGTTGACCACGGCCCCCTGCGCCCCGAGCACCGGGACCGCCGGCCCCTGCTGCGTGCGCGTCATCGTGGTCGGTATGCCGTTGATGCCGGAGGACTGGAACTGCTGCGGCGTGCCGCCGGGCGGGATCGGGCCGGAGAGGATCGCCGGCACCTTGGTGGGCACGTCGGCGTAGCCGAGTCGTAGCACGACACCGGTGTTGTGGGTCTCCAGGACCAGCCGGTCCCCGCCGGTCTGCGCCCCGACCCGCAGGTAGTCGTCCGGCGCCCCGGCGACGTCGGCCGCGGCCTGCCACACGTCGGCCGTGTTGACCGGGAGTGCCCTGCCGTCAATCGACAGGCCGGTGAGGGTGATCGAGCCCTGCCCGGTGGCGTCGATGTAGGGCACCGGCGGGTGGAGCCGGTAGGTGATCCCGTCGAGGCGACAGCTGGAGGGGCAGAGCAGGGGCGCGCTCAGGCGCGCTGCCCTGCCGCCGGCGAGCGGGACCACGCCCAGGTCGCGGCTCAGCCGCTGGCCGTCGGGCATCGTCACCGAGACGGCGAGCTCACCGGTCGGCGGCGGGAACGAACCCTCCGGGCCCTTGACCGCGACGGCCTCGATCGTGGACGAGGCGGTCAGCGTCAGCGTCGTGCCCTTGAGCTGGAGAGGTTCCACGGCAGGTGGGGCCAGGGACGACAGCGCCAGGGGACGCTGGCTGGCGGGCGGGTAGCTCACCGCAGCGAACCCCTTGGGCATCACCGCGAGGGTGGGGGTGGCCCCCACGTCGCGCGGACGGACGATCGCAACCGGGGTCACCGACGTCCCCTCGGGGTCGACGGCCGCGAGGGCCCGCTGCAGCCGGGCCGGCTCGACGGCATCGGTCAGCAGGGTCACCGGGGCACCGGCCTCCAGCTGCGCCCGGGCCTCGCGGTTGCGGTCGGCGACCGTCACGGCGTTGGCCGCGAAGACGGCGAGGGCGGTGGCCACGGTGATGATGGTCAGGACCTTGCGGACTGCCGGCCGGCGGGCGAGCTGGTATGCCGCAAGCGCCGGTCCCACGCGGCCGCGCCGCACGTGCCTGCGGCCCGATGAGTCGGCGGCGCGGACCATGAGGTGGGCGACGACCAGGCCGGCGGCGAGCGAGAGCAGGGTGGGGGTCATCAGGGCCAGCGGGCCGGCCTCCGAGCTCGTCGCCAGACCGGCCAGCCCGGCCACAGCCAGGGCGGCGATGACGATGTCGACCACGGGCAGGCGCCGGCTGGCTCGGGCCTGGGCCACGCGGCGCAGCAGTGCGGAGATCGGCTCGCTGAGGACGGGCTGGGCGGCGAGCCACACGGCGCCCAGCCCCACGGCGGCGGCAGCGACGAGGGCGAGGAGCACGCTGAGGGGGAACTCGAAGGGCACGCCCCCTGGCAGGAGCAGGCGACGGGCGCTCTCGTTGATGCCGACGGCGAGCGCCAGGCCCAGTGGCAGGCCGAGCACGACGGTGAGGCCGAGCTCGCCGACCACGAGCCACCGGGCCCCGTCACGGCTTCGGCCGCGCAGCCGGGCCAGGGCCACCTCGGGGCGGCGCTGTTCGACGGCCGCGGCGGCCACCGAGAGCAGCACGATCGCTGCGAGCAGGCCGAGCTGGGCCCTCAGCAGCGGGACGACGAGGCGCACCTGCTTCTGGCCGTCGCGGATGCCGCCCAGCAGCGCCGTCATCGGGCTGTCCACCTCGACCGACCCGGAGTCGGCTCGAGCCTGGGCGATGGCCGCGGCGGCAGCAGGGACGTCGTCGAGGGTGATCAGCTTCCGGTTCAGCGGGTACTGCATCGTCAGCCGGGCCTGACCCCACGCGCCGGTGAACGTGTCGGCC
>Ga0164300_10000114_pt1 | contig 11829 bp, 11 predicted proteins | sample Whisoiple_226_MG_FD_109710 | JGI IMG/M metagenome (GOLD analysis project Ga0164300, IMG submission 109710) | Unamended control soil microbial communities from upstate New York, USA - Whitman soil sample_226_MG | ecosystem: Environmental > Terrestrial > Soil > Agricultural land ...
CCTCGAGCGCGTAATGTTCACCCTTGGTCAGCAAGTCCGGTGGGACCTCGATCGTATCCAGGCGCGTCTGGATCGCCTCGATCGGCACACCGGCAGCGATGCGGCCCATAACGGGCACGCTTACGGTCTGGGGCAGGCTTTCACCCTCGGCCACCTGTGGCACACGGCCAAGGCTTCCCTCGATCACGCTAGGCGAGAAGCCGCGGGAGCGGACCGCGAGCGCCTGTGGCATGGAATCCGGCAGTCGCACGATCTCCATGGCACGGGCCCGGTGGGGCAGGCGGCGGACGAAGCCACGCTCCTCGAGCGCCGTGATCAACCGGTGGATGCCGGATTTCGATTTAAGGTCCAGCGCTTCCTTCATCTCGTCGAAGGAGGGGGGCACGCCCGTCTCCTTCAGACGCTCATGGATGAACATGAGAAGCTCTTTTTGCTTCGTTGTAAGCATCTGGTCCCTTCAGCGCGTCCTTTGGGGTGCGCGAGCCCGTTGTACAAATCATGAACAGTTTATCTGTTCCGTTTGTGTTCTGCAAGCAAGAACGACCCCATATCTCGTGCCGAGACATAGAGTGGAGGTAGGATTTCAGCGATTCGGGTTGCCGAGGGATTAACTGGAACGTCAGCGATCAGTCATCGAGCGGGATGATGGTCACTCGCGCGCCTTGGGCGAGAGCCTGGGCATCTGGGGCCCTCACGATGAGGCAGTCGGCGCGGGCGAAGTCCGCCATCAGGGAGCTGTCCTGAGCCGCAAGGGGCGTCACCAGCCACTCACCGCCAGGCCCTGAGGTCGATACCGCCCGCAGGTAATGCTCGCGTGGACCGTTGGCGTCGAGGTCCTGGCCAAGGACGGCCTCGAGCTGTCCGCGGACATCCTCTCGCAGCCCGAGCAGGCGGCGCAGCATCGGCACCAGGAACACGAGTCCACAAACCAGCGCCGACACCGGGTTGCCTGGAAGCCCAAGCACCCGCTGGTTGCCGAGGCGCCCATAGAGCAGGGGCTTTCCCGGCCGCATGGCGATCGTCCAGAAATCGAGCTCCATGCCTTCGGAGCGAAGCGCCGCGCTGACGAGGTCGCGCTCGCCAACCGACGCCCCGCCAACCGTGACCAGGATGTCAGCCGCACTGCCGGTGCGGGCGAGCGTGATCAGGCTCTCCGGTGTGTCCTTGGCGATGCCGAGACTCATGGGCTCACCGCCTTGCGCCTCGATCAGAGCGGCAAGCCCGGCAGGGACCGAGGAGACGATCTGGTCGCGCTCAAGCTCGGTGCCGGGGGGCACCACCTCGTCGCCGGTGGCAAGGATCGCGACCTTCGGCTTGCGCCGAACGGGAAGCTCGGCATGGTTCATAGCGGCGGCGAGCATCAGGTCGCGGGGCCGGAGCCTCATGCCGGCGCGCAAGAGCACCTCGCCTTCCGTGAAATCCTGGCCGCGCGGCCTGATGTGGCGCCCGGGCGCCGCCTCCTTGACGGTGACCATGCTGGGGGCAATCTCCGTGTTCTCTTGGATGACGATGGTGTCGGCGCCTTTCGGCACCGGCGCGCCAGTGAAGATGCGCACAGCTTCGCCTTGCCCGACCTCGCCCGCAAAACCGCGCCCCGCCAAAGCCTCGCCGATGAGCCGGAGCGTCGCAGGCAAAACCGCAACATCTTCGGCGCGCACTGCATAACCGTCCATGGCTGACGCATCGAAGGGAGGTTGCGTGAGTCCCGAAGTGAGGTCCTCGGACAGCACGCGCCCGCGCGCCTGATTCAGCTTCGCACGCTCGGCGTCGAGCGGTTCGAGCCCTTGCGTCACGCGGGCGAGAGCTTCAGTGACAGAGAGCAGGGCCATCAGATCCCGTCAGCGCCGAAACGTCCCCGAGCGGCCGCCGGTCTTCGAAATCAGCCGAATGCCGGAGAACTCGACTGCCCGGTCGACCGCTTTCAGCATGTCGTAGATGGTGAGGCAGGCGATCGAGACCGCCACCAGCGCCTCCATCTCCACGCCCGTCTTGGCCTCGACCTTTGCGGTCGCCTCGACGCGGATGCCGGCGGGGTCGCGTGACGGAGCAAAGTCCACGCTGACCTGCGTTAGTGGCAGGGGATGGCAGAGCGGGATCAGCTCATGCGTCCGCTTCGCGGCCAAGATGCCGGCGATGCGGGCAGTGGCGAGCACGTCACCTTTCGGGGCACTCCCGCGCAAGATCAGGTCCAGCGTTTCAGTCGTCATCGAGACGAAACCCTCGGCGACAGCGCTCCGTTCCGTTACCGCCTTGTCCGAGACATCGACCATGCGGGCCTCACCGGCCTCGTTCAAATGGCTCAAGCGCCGCGCGGTCATTGCGCTGCCTCGCGCTGCTTCGCCGGTACACCGGTGAGCAGAGCCCGCGTGGCCTCGGCTACATTCGCCTGTCGCATCAGGCTTTCGCCCACGAGAAGCGCGCCGACGCCTGACGCCGCGAGTCTAGTGAGATCCGCATGGGTGAAGATGCCGCTCTCGGCAATGACGATGCGGTCCTTCGGAACGCGCGGAGCCAGCGCCTCAGTGACAGCAAGATCAGTGACAAACGTTTTGAGGTCGCGGTTGTTGATGCCGATAAGACTGGTATCGAGCGCCAACGCCCGATCGAGCTCACTCGCATCATGCACTTCAGCGAGCACCGCCATGCCGAGGTCATGCGCGGCATCGGTAAGCTCGCGCGCCTTGGCGTCGTCCACCGCCGCCATGATGATGAGGATGCAGTCGGCACCCCACGCCCGCGCCTCAAACACCTGATAGGGGTCGACCATGAAGTCCTTGCGCAGCGCCGGCAGACTCGTCGCTTCCCGCGCCTCGGCCAGATATTCGGGGCGTCCCTGGAAATAGAGCGTATCGGCGAGCACCGAGAGGCAGGTGGCCCCGCCGGCTTGATAGGCACGGGCGACCGATGCTGGATCGAAATCGGCGCGGATCAGTCCCTTCGACGGACTCGCCTTCTTGATCTCGGCGATCAACGCAAAATCGGAAACCGCGAGCCGAGCAGTGATGGCCTCAGCGAATGGCCGCACCGGCGCGGCGGCCACTGCCCTGGCGCGCATGATATCTGCGGGGCAGGCAGCCTCGGCAGCGTCAATTTCGCGCCGCTTGTAAGCAAGGATGGTATCGAGCACGTGCGCCATGGCTAAACTTTACCATGGCTCAGCGGCCCGAGTGCATCGAGAACAGCCAGCGCCTCGCCACTGTCGATCGACTCCCCGGCCAAAGCCACGCCATCGCGGAGCGACTGCGCCTTGCCGGCGACGAGCAATGCCGCAGCAGCGTTCAGCAGCACGATATCCCGGAAGGGGCCCTTGAGGCCGCCAAGCACGGCGCAGATCTGGGCGGCATTCTCCATGGCATTGCCGCCGGTCAGATCCTCCGGTTTGGCCTCGGGAAGCCCAGCATTGCGCGGCGAGATCCTGAAGGTTGCGACCCGCCCGTCGTCCACCACCGCCACGTCGCTGACGCCCGTGGTGGTGAGCTCATCAAGCCCGTCGCTGCCATGCACGACCCAGGCGCGCTCGGTGCCAAGCAGCGCCAGAACCTGCGCGATCGGCTCGACCCATTCCTTTCCGAACACGCCGACAATCTGAAATTTGGCGCCGGCAGGATTGGCAAGCGGCCCGAGCAGATTGAAGATGGTGCGCGTGCTAAGCTCGGTCCTGATGGCGGCCACATGGCGCATGGCGGCGTGATGCGCCGGGGCAAACATGAAGCCGAGCCCGCATTTGGCAATGCAGCGGGAGATCGTCTCGGGCGAGGCTTCGATATTCACGCCAAGTTCTCTCAGCACATCAGCAGAACCCGAGCGCGAGGAGATCGCCCGGTTGCCGTGCTTGGCCACCGGCACCCCGGCGCCGGCCACCACAAAAGCCGTACAGGTAGAGATGTTGAAGGTGCCCTTGCCGTCGCCGCCAGTGCCGCAAGTGTCGATGGCGCCCTCCGGCGCGCGCACGGGCAGCACCTTGGCCCGCATCGCACGGGTAGCGCCGGCGATCTCGTCCACCGTCTCCCCGCGAACGCGCATGGCCATCAATAGGCCGCCGATTTGCGCCGGAGTCGCTGCTCCCGACATCACGAGCTCGAAGGCCTCAACCGCTTCGTCTTGGCTGAGGCTCTTCCCAGACGCGACCTTGGCAATCGCGCCCCGCAAATCTGTGAGGATCGCCGTCCCTGCTAGCGCGGGATTAGAGGGCACCGATCGCTTCTCTCTGGCCCGGCGCTCTTGCGCGCCGCTCCACCCGGGCAAGATCGAGGAAGTTGGCGAGGAGCTGATGGCCGTGCTCCGAGGCGATGCTCTCGGGGTGGAACTGCACGCCATGCACGGGATAGCGCTTGTGCCGCAGGCCCATGATCACGCCATCGACCGTCTCGGCGGTGATCTCGAGTGTATCGGGAAGGCTTGCCCGCTCGACGACGAGGGAATGGTAGCGCGTGGCGAAGAAATCCTGCGGCAAGCCGGCAAAAACGCCGCGCCCGCTGTGATGCACCTTTGACAACTTGCCATGCATCAGCGTCGGCGCGCGGACGACGCGGCCGCCATAGACTTGGCCGATGGCCTGATGGCCAAGGCACACGCCGAGGATCGGCACCTCTGGTCCGGCGCTGGCGATGAGCTCGAGGCAGATTCCGGCGCGATCTGGATCGCACGGTCCGGGCGACAGCACGATGGCCTCCGGCGCTTCCGCCAGCACCTCATTGACGGTGATCTTGTCGTTGCGGTAGATGCGCGCAGGCGCGCCCAATTCCCCGAGGAAATGAACGAGGTTATAGGTAAAGCTGTCGTAGTTGTCGATCAGCGTAAGCATGGCGCACCTGTTACGCCCGCGCCCCGCGCGCCGTCAAGTTTTCAACTCCACTTGACATCGCTTGGCGTGAGGAACAGCTCGAGCTTGCCGCTGTTGATGGAGACGTCCTTCCAGGCCCCGGCTGCGAAACGCAGCACCACGAGCCCGGCCGTCGGCAACTTTGCCTCCAGGCGATCCTTGAGCTGCTTGGATCCTGAGCCGATCAGGTCGACAGCGAAGGACTGGAGCTCGGGATTGTGCCCCACGAGCAGCACCTGACCCGCTCCAGGGGATAGTTCGCGCAACAGATCGAGCATCTCCGCAGGCGTGCCGTGATAGAGGCCACCTTCGTAAATGACCTTGGGCTCGCTCTTCAGCTCCGGCAGCACGAGCTTTAGCGTGTCCCGCGTCCGCCGCGCCGTGGAGCAGAGCACGAGGTCGGGATCGAGCCCGTGCTTGGCAATCTCCTTGCCCATCATTGGGGCTTCTGCCTTTCCTCTCGTATTGAGCGGCCGGTCGTGATCGGGGAGGGCAGGCTCCTTCCAGCTCGATTTCGCGTGGCGCAACAGGCTCAAGGTCAGCATCGGACCTATTGACCCCGCTTGGCGCGCGCGGCAAAGCGCACGGCTTCCTCGGCGGCGCGAAACAGGGCCGCGGCCTTGCTCACGCATTCGGCCTGCTCGCGCTCCGGCACTGAGTCCGCCACCACGCCTGCGCCAGCCTGCACATACATGGTGCCGTCCTTCACCACCGAGGTGCGGAGCGCGATGCAGGAATCCATCTCGCCGTTGGCGGAGAAATAACCGACGCAGCCCGCATAGAGCCCACGCTTGCCGTCCTCCAGCTCATCGATGATCTCCATGGCGCGCACCTTCGGCGCGCCTGACACGGTGCCTGCGGGAAATCCCGCCATCAGCGCGTCGATGGCATCGAAGCGCGGGTCGAGTCGGCCTTCCACATTCGACACGATGTGCATCACCTGGCTGTAATATTCGAGGAAGAAAGAATCGGTAACGCGCACGCTACCCACCTCGGCCACGCGCCCAACATCGTTGCGCCCAAGATCGAGCAGCATCAGATGCTCGGCGCGCTCCTTGGCGTCGGCGAGCAGTTCCTCGGCCAGAATTTTGTCCTGTTCCGGCGTGGCGCCGCGCGGCCGGGTGCCGGCGATGGGGCGGATGGTAACGACACCGTCGCGGACCCGCACCAAGATTTCGGGGCTCGACCCCGCCACGGCGAAACCGTCGAAGTTCAAGTAGTAAAGGAAGGGCGAGGGATTGACCCGTCGAAGGGCTCGATAGAGTGAGAACGAGGGGAGCGTGAACGGCGCCTCGAAGCGCTGGCTGAGCACCACCTGGAAGATATCACCCGCTGCGATGTACTCCTTGGCGTGCGCGACCTTCTCCATGTAGCCCGCCGGTGTCATGCTTGGTTTCAGCTCAGGATGCGCGGCCTCGGGCTCTAGATCGCTGACATGGGGCAGAGGCTGATCGAGGCGCTCGATCACGATGTTCAGCCGATCCGCCGCCCTTTTATAGGCGGTCTTGGCGCTGACCCCCGGCAGTGTCCTCACGGGCGTTACCACCGTCATCTCGTCCTTTACCGTGTCGAAGATCACGATCAGCGTCGGCCGCACGAGAATGCTGTCGGGAAGGCCGAGAGAGTCGGGCTTGGTCGCGGGCAGATGCTCGATCAGCCTGACCGTGTCGTAGCCCATATAGCCGAAAATGCCAGCGGCCATCGGCGGCAGCTCAGGCGGAAGCTTGATCGCCGACTCCGCGAGCAGCGCCCGCAGCGACGGCAATGTCGGCAGAGGCGAGGGAGCGAAGGCCGACGCACCGGCGAGCGGCGTCCGGTTCACTTCGGCCCTTGCGCCGCGCGCTCGCCAGATCAGATCGGGCTCGCAGCCGATGATGGAGTAGCGGCCGCGCGTGGCACCACCCTCGACCGATTCCAGCAGGAAGCTGTTCGGCCGCTCGTGAGCGAGCTTGAGCATGGCCGAGACCGGAGTCTCGAGATCGGCGACGAGCCGCGTCCACGCCACTTGCGGCGTGCCTGCGTCATAGAGCCGGGCGAAGGTCGCGAAGTCAGGCTCGATCGGAGCGCCACCTTGCTGCGGTAACGGCGTGACTGAGGCCTGAGCCGGACTCATTGCTCTTCGGCGCCGCCCGCGAGTTTGGCCAAGGCCTGCCGATTGATGGTGACGCCGTAGCGGGCCTCAAGCGCGGAGAAATATTCTCCGACGATGTCTTCGCCGATGAAGTTTTTGATCTGGCGCCTCACGCCCTCGAGACTCGGTCCCTCGAGCGCGGGAGGAGGCGCGACCTTGTCGACCTGGAATACGATGCGCCCCTCATCCACGCCGGATGGAGCCGAACCGTATCCGCCTTGCGGCAACGCGAAGGCTTGCGTCACCGCTACCGGAAGCACGTTTATGGTCAGACCGTCCCGCTTTAACGGCTCGGTCGACGTGACTTGCGTGTTCATGTCCTTGGCAAGGTCTTCGAGGGTCTTGCCGCCGCTCAGCTGCTTCACCAGGTCCTTGGTGTACTTGGCAAGCCGCGTCCGCTGCTCGTCGAGGCTCCAATCCTTCTTCACCTCGTCCCTCACTTGGTCGAACGGCTTGAGCTGCTGCGGAGTGATCCCCACAACCTCATACCAGATCAGGCCTTCGTCCTTGGCGTCGAGCGGATCGTTCTCCACGCCTACCTCGGTGGCGAAGACCGCATTCAACAGGTCTGTCTTCTGCGGCAAATCCACAACCTTGCCGTCCGGCGTCTTGCCCTGACGATCGACCTGATCGAAGACCTGATAGCTGAGCTTGAACTTGTCGGCGACCTCCGAGAGCTGGGTCCCCGCCGCGCGCTCGTCCTCGATGCGGTCGTGGAGGTCGAAAATGGCGCCTTGGGCGCGATCCTTCAGCAGCTTGTTTTCCAGCTCGGGTTTTGCTTCCTTCAAGGTGACGATCTTGCCCGGCTGGATTTCGGTGACGCGCAGCAGCACAGTTTTGCCAAGCGCGCCCGTGACGGGCTCGCTCACTTTGTCCTTTTCGAGTTTGAACGCGGCATCGCCGATCGCCGCATCCGCCATATCGCTTCGCTTCAACATACCAAGATCGAGATCATTTTCATTGACGCCCTGCGCCTTGGCGAGATCGACGAAGCCGGTGCCCGACTCAATTTTTTGATACGCCGCGTCGGCTGCCGCTTTGTCGGGGAACGCGATCTGCTGCACGCGCCGGCGCTCCGGCGTGCCGAGCTTATCCTTGTCCTTGTCGAAAGCCGCCGTGAGATCGTCGTCGGTAATCTGCACCTTGTCCTTCACCGACTCTGGCGTCACGGCGAGCACGCCGAACTTGCGAAATTCGGGCTGCGTGAATTTAGCTTGGTGATTGTCATAGAACCGCTTGAGATCCTCGTCGGTGGGCTCTGGCACCATTCCTGCCGCCGTGGCCCGGATGATCACATAGCGCAGGCTGCGTGTCTCATTGTTGTAGTTGTTGAGGGCATTCAGAAAAACTTGCGACGCGATCGGTGTCCTGCCGACTGTGCTCAGCAGCTGGCGGCGCAGATTTCGCTCGCGCTCCGAGGCGAGATACCCTTGCTCGCTCATGTCCATGTTGCGCAGCGCCTGCTGCAAGGCGAGAGGGTTGAAATTGCCGGTCGAGTCCTGAAAGGCCGGGTCCTTCATGATGCCCTGGAGCAGCGCCTCGTCGCTGATACCAAGGCGCAGGCTCTTGGCATGGGTATCGACGGCGGCGCCGCCGATCAGCCGCTCCAGCACCCGGTTCTCGAGCCCAGCCTCCCGCGCCTCCTGCAGAGAGAGACTGCGGCCGGCGTCGGAGCTCATGACGCGCAGGACATCGCGTTGCGCCCGCGAATATTCCTGGGGCGTGATCTCGGTATTGCCAACCTTGATCAAGGTCTGGCTGCCGTAGCCGCGAAAAATATCGGCAATTCCCCAGATGGCGAAACTGATGACGAGCATGCCCATCAGGACCATGCCGAAGGCGCGACCCGCGCCCTTTCGCAAAGTATCGAGTATCACGCTTGAGAAACCTTCTTGTTGGCTGTTTGCAATCGCAGCGCCGAGGGGTCAATCTATGGCGATTGCTCGCGCGGCGCGGGCATCATAGGTAGCGAGAGTTAAGGCGGCAAGGCACCGTTCTCTAGGCTAGGCAAGGATTTGCCGCAAGCACCAAAGGCTTGTTGGCAAGGTCGAACGGCGAGTGGGGGACAACACGGTGAACGCAATCAGGCCGCTCGTCGCCGGGAACTGGAAGATGCATGGCTTGAGCGCGAGCCTGGGCGAGATCAAGACACTGCAGGCCCTCCTGTCTCAGGGCCCCAGTCTTGAGGCGGATGTCATGATCTGTCCGCCGGCAACACTGCTGGCCCAAGCCCGCTACATGCTCACAGGCAGCGCGATCATGCTTGGGGCTCAGGATTGCCACCCGAACGTCGAGGGCGCTCATACCGGAGACATTTCGGCTAAGATGCTGGCCGATGCTGGCGCCACGGCCGTAATCGTCGGCCATTCCGAGCGGCGCACCGATCATGGCGAAACCGACGCTGTGGTCGCCGCCAAGGCCGCGGCGGCGCATCGGGCCGGGCTTGCCGCCATCATCTGCGTGGGGGAGACGGCGGCGCAGAGACGCGACGGTGCGACGCTCAATATCGTGGAGCGCCAACTCGAAGGCTCGCTGCCGGCATCCGCAACGGCCGCCAATACGGTCATTGCCTATGAGCCGGTCTGGGCGATCGGTACCGGCTGGACACCTATGCCAAGGGACGTGGCCGCGGTCCATAGCTTCATCCGCGAGCGCCTCGACAAGGCGCTTGGCAGTGCTGGCAGCGGGCTTCGCATTCTTTATGGTGGGTCGGTGAAACCGGGCAACGCCCGCGAGCTCCTTGCGGTGTCGCACGTGAACGGTGCGCTGGTTGGCGGAGCCAGCCTTAAAGCTACCGATTTCTATGGTATTCTATCAGCTTACTCGGGGACTGGTGATTGAGGACGATCGTGCTGCTGCGCCCGCAGGTTCTGGCAGGTCTGATATCGGCGGTGTTGCCGTTGGCCGGCGCCGTGGCCGTGGCCGAGCCGCTCGACAAGGAGAGCTGCGCCAATCTCCAGGTCGAACGTTCGAAGCTCTTGACCCGTGACATGCAGGCGGCGCTCGATCAGGGGCCTGATTGGGTCAAGAACCACCTCAATGACGAAGCGATCGACCGGGTCAGGCACTTCTTGAGCGTTGAGGAGCAGATCCAATTCCGCTGCCGGGGTGGCGGCGTCGCCAAAGTGCCGGCAAAATCGACCGGCACCGCGCCTGAAGATGCCGCAAGCGTGCCTTTCCCGGACCGAAAACCCACATCTCCTGCGGCCGAGAGCGGTGACGGTAAGCCTAGCCAAGCCGTGGCGGATTCGGATAAGACACCCCCTGGCAAATCGAAGGCTACACGATGACCACAGTGCTTCTCGTTATTCACATCATGATTGCCCTGGCGCTGATTGCTGTGGTGTTGCTGCAGCGCTCCGAAGGCGGCGCGCTCGGCATTGGCGGTGGCGGCGGCGGTTTCATGACCGGCCGCAGCGCCGGCAACGCGCTGACCAAGACCACGGCGGTGCTCGCCGCTGCTTTCTTCGCCACCAGCCTATCGCTGACGATCGTGGCGAGCAACCGCAGCGCGCCGACCTCAATCTTCAACCAGGCCGGCACCCCAGTCCAGGGTGGGGGTGGGTCGCTGCCCGGCCTTGTGCTCCCGTCGGCGCCTCCGGCACCGGCGGCTCCCGCAGCCCCGGCGGCACCAGCCGCGCCGCAGTCGAAATAACCGCCAAAGGATTCGCTCCAAAAACCTCCGCGTTGATTGTCGCGGTTTGCGGCGATTAACGCTGATCGATCCGGATTTGCCGCGCGTTTCCGGGAGTGGTGGATGGTTGAGAGCTTGGGGCTACGACTCAACGTTCTTTCAGTGTATGGTCAAGGCCCATGGCGCGGTACGTCTTCATTACCGGCGGCGTGGTCTCCTCTCTCGGCAAGGGGCTGGCATCGGCTGCTCTCGGAGCGCTGCTCCAGGCGCGCGGGTATAGCGTCCGCCTGCGCAAGCTCGATCCCTACCTCAATGTCGACCCGGGGACCATGAGCCCCTATCAGCACGGCGAGGTGTTCGTCACCGACGACGGCGCCGAGACCGATCTCGACCTCGGCCATTACGAGCGCTTTACCGGCCGCCCTGCCTGCCAGGCCGACAACATCACGACGGGGCGCATCTATCAGCAGATCATCACCAAGGAGCGGCGTGGCGACTATCTCGGCTCGACCGTCCAGGTTATCCCGCACGTCACCGATGCGATCAAGGCCTTCATCACCACCAGCAACGAGGACGTCGACTTCGTGCTGTGCGAGATCGGTGGCACCGTCGGCGACATCGAGGGCCTGCCCTTCTTCGAGGCGATCCGCCAACTCGGCAACGAGTTGCCGCGCGGCCACTCGGTGTTCATCCATCTCACGCTTGTGCCCTTCATTCCGAGCGCCGGCGAGCTCAAGACCAAGCCGACGCAACACTCGGTGAAGGAGCTGCGCTCCATTGGCATCCAACCCGACGTGCTGCTCTGCCGCTGCGAGCGGCCGCTGACAAAAGACGAGCGGCGCAAGATCGCGCTGTTCTGCAATGTGCGCCCGGAGGCCGTGATCCAGGCGCTCGATGTTGCTTCCATCTACGAGGTGCCTGGGCGGTATCATGCGGAAGGCCTCGACCGCGAGGTGCTCGCCGCCTTCGGCATCAAGAACGCGCCTGAGCCTGACCTGGAGCGCTGGCGCGCCATCGCCGAGACCATCGCCAATCCCGACGGCGAGGTGAACGTCGCGGTGTTCGGCAAGTACACGGGGCTCAAGGACGCGTACAAATCGCTCAACGAAGCGCTCGTTCATGGCGGCATCGCCAACAAGGTGAAGGTCAATCTGCAATGGATCGAGTCGCAGACCTTCGAGCAGGAGGACGCCTCGGCGTATCTTGAAGACGTGCATGGCATCCTCGTGCCCGGCGGCTTCG
>Ga0164300_10000119_pt1 | contig 11598 bp, 10 predicted proteins | sample Whisoiple_226_MG_FD_109710 | JGI IMG/M metagenome (GOLD analysis project Ga0164300, IMG submission 109710) | Unamended control soil microbial communities from upstate New York, USA - Whitman soil sample_226_MG | ecosystem: Environmental > Terrestrial > Soil > Agricultural land ...
GTTCGAAGCTTTTTTTCCGACGGAGGATTGCAACATGAGCAAATTTTTCATTGCCCTTCTAGGTTGTGCGTGCGCGGCGCTTGTCGCAAACGATCTCGGAGCACAAACCCTCAAAGCTGGATACGTGTCGAAGGATCTCAATTATCTGCCCTTCTTCATCGCCCAGAAAAACGGGTTTTACGCCAAGGAAGGCATCCACGTAGATCTCGTCAATATCGGACGCGCCGACATCCAGCTTCAGGCGCTCGTGGCCGGCGAGCTTCACTTTGCCAACATCAACGCGGACAGCATCATTATCTGGAACGAACGAACCAATGGCAATTTGAAAGTCGCGGCGGGATCGAGCAATTCGGCGCCTTATCTTCTGATCGGCGCCAAAAACATAAAAAAAATAGAAGACCTCAAGGGCCAGAGGCTGGGCGTGGCGAGTCTCACCGGCGGCGCCACGTCAATCTTACTTGTTTATCTGAAAAGCAAAGGATTGGTGCACCCGCGGGATTTTTCGCTGTCGATCATTGCGGGTGGCACGCCGGCACGATTGAGTGCCCTGGAAACCAATGCCATCGCGGGAGCGGTGTTGGGAATTCCATTTGCCGATTTTGCCATCGACAAGGGATTCAACCGCCTCGGTGATACTACCGAAGTGATTTCCAGCTATCAGTTCAACAACATCAATATCAATCCGTCCTGGGCCGAGAAGAACCGCGCGGCGGTGGTCAACTTCATCAAGAGCCATATCCAAGCATTGCGCTGGATTTTCGATCACCCGACGGAAGCGGCGGAATTTGTCACCAAAGAGTTTGGCTTGCAATCGAAATATGCGGTGCGCGGCATCGAGTACTATACCAAAAACAAAGTCTATCCCGTCAGCGGCGACGTGACGCTGAGCGGCTTGAAGGTCAACATTGAAGTGCAGGCGCAAGACGGCATCATCAAAGGCGCACTGCCGCCGCCGGAAAAATACCTCGATTTAAGCTATTTACGACAAGCACAAAAAGAGCTTGGTTTATGAGAGATGAGGAGTAGCCAGCGATTTCCGGTCTGCGCAATTGAATCCAGTCGAACATCCGTTTGTCCTCTCGAACGGAAGTAAGAGATGTGAACTCTCGTTACGTCGCGTTTGGCAAGCGAGGCGAGCAAGATTTCTCCCTTGAGTCGAAATGACAACATCCCTGTGATGTTATCGCGGCGGGACGATTTCGACCAAGATCGCTTCCGGGTCGGCACCCCAGCGAAAGGGCAGCATGACGCTGCCCAACCCGCGTGAGACTACGAGCAATGTTGAGCCGTAAGCGTAGACGCCTTCGTCGAGACAGTAACGGCTTTGGCGGATAATTGCGTGGCCGCGGGGAAAGCGAATTTGGCCGCCGTGCGTATGCCCCGAGACGATCAAAGGTATGCCGCGCTGTTCGGCCTCGTAAAAAAAATCAGGGTTATGCGCCATCAGCAAATGGGGTCGTTGCTGCGCAGTCAAACTCTGCCAGTCGGGCTTTCCCATAATACGGTCATCAATGCCGCCAAGAACGAAGCCTTTGCCGTGGTGGAGCAGCGAAGCGCTTTCGTTCTTGAGCGTCTTGATGCCGATGACCGCGAGATTTTCAATGAGTTCGAGGGGATCGCCGCCGAAGTAATCGTGATTGCCTAAGCAGAACCATGCCCCGAGCGGAGCGTCGGACAATTGCGCCAACGCGTCGAAATAGGGGAGCGCTTCGCTGACATGGCCGCTGACCAAATCGCCGCCGATCACGACCAAATCGGGCTGCATCTGCATCAAAGCGCGGACGATGCCGCTCAGCGTCTGCGGCTTTAGAAAAATCCCGCCATGAATATCCGTGATTAGAAGCACGCGGAGCGGCGCAAGATCTTTCGGCCAACCCAACGGAGTAACCGTCGTTTCTGCAAGGCTGAAGCGCTGCTCCAAAACCCAGCAGTACGGGTTCCATAAACTTCCGAGGAGCGGATAGACAAAGCGAGAAAACAACATATCGGTGTAACGCTCAGCGACCTTGATGACGCCGCGATTGGGATTAATGCGGCGACGTTCTTTGCCGGTCATGCGCAGCGGCGGCGGCAGTACGCGCCGTTTGAGGAGCGTAAGCTGATTGTTGTCGGCTCTCAGGGTGGGGGCGCGCATAAATCGAAAATATTGTAGCGCGCCGCGGCGATAATTGCATCGATCAAAAACAAAACTGTTTTGGGAATGTTTTGGGTGGGATCGAGGCACTCGCTGGGTGCCGATCAGCGCGTGTTATCGTGAATCCAAACATCCATTTTGATCTCGAGAACATCCAAGGGCAGCGCGCCGTCGCGAAGCAATTCGTCGTGAAATTTGCGGATATCGAATCTCGCTCCGAGGGTTTTTTCGGCTTTCGCTCGAATGGCGCTGATCTTGAGCTGGCCGATTTTGTAACCCAGCGCCTGGGCAGGAACCGCAATGTAACGGTCCACCTCCGAAGCGGCGCCGCTTTCAGTGCTTGTCAGCGCCGTATCCATGAGAAAGCCGATCGCTTGATCGCGTGACCAGTGCTTTCGATGCAGACCGACATCGACGACCAATCGCGCGGCACGAAATAGCTCGGAACTGAGACGACTGAATTGCTGTGCCGGCTGCTGATATAAGCCAAGCTCGAATCCGAGGCTCTCGGCATAAAGCGCCCAGCCTTCGACAAACGCAGTGTAGTCCGCGAAACGTTGGAAGCGCGGCAAGTCATCACGTTCCTGTTGCAATGAGATCTGAAAGTGATGACCCGGAATGGCTTCGTGCAGGTAAAGCGGCTCGGAGGCGCGCCGTGGGCTCGCTTCGATGCCGGCAGCGTTGATGTAAAAAATTCCCGGTCGTGAGCCATCCGGCGCTGCCGACCAGTATTGTGACGGCGCTGCTCCTTCGCGGAAGGGTTCGATTGTGCGGATTTCAAACTGACTCTTCGGCATTCGGCCGAAGAGCTGCTCGAGTCTCGATGAGACCATTTCACGAATCGCTTCGTAGGCCCTGATGAGGTCGCTTCGATTGTCTTGGCCGGGAGGCGAATTGCTGGCAAGATAGGCGGCAAATTCACGGATACTGCCGGAAAATCCTAGCCGTTCACGCAGTTCTTCCATCTCTTTTTTGATGTGGGCGATCTCGCTCAGACCCAGTTGAAATATTTCTTCGGCGCTCAAATCCGTCGTCGTCTGCGTTTTGATCAGGTGATCATACCAGGTGGTTCCGTTCGGCAACGCGGAAATTCCTACGGTGTCGCGGCATTTGCCGAGATATTCATCCTTCAGAAATCCCAGCAAGCGGCGATAGGCTGGCTTGATGTGCTGCTCGATCGCTTCACCGTATGCGCCGCTGAGCCGGGCACGCTCCGCGGCGCTAAAGTCAGCGGGCATGCGAACAGCTGGCTGGTAAAACAAGCTGGCTTTTGCATCCGTCGCGATCAGGGCTTCAATTTGCGGCAGCGTCCGCTCGATGACTACCTTGGGCTGAACGATGCCCGCCTCGATGCCGCGACGCATATTCGCGATGGCCGTGTCGATCCAGAGATCGAACAGTTCGATGCGTTTCAAAAAGTTCTCATAGTCCGTCACGGTTCGGAACGGATGAACGCCAGAGCCGGGCCCGAGCAACGGAAATTCGACGGCGAGGCTTGCGAGCTGGCGGACCGGAAGTAGTTGTTGCTCGAAAGCGAGTCCATCAAGCGTCAGGCGCAGGTTTCGGGAAAGCACATCAAGATATAACCGCTCCTGTGCGCTGATCTCGTCGCGCTTGATTTCGGCGAGCCGTTCCAACGTTTGCTGCAGGAGCCGGCGATGAGCGCCGATATGCTCTTCGCTGATGGCGATCTCGAGCTGGTCGTCATAGCGATGGTCGCCGATTTCTGTCGCGAAGGTTGGAAATAGCGCAAGCTCGGCATCAAAGAAGCTTTCGAAGATTTCGTGAAGTCTACGCGATTCGCCGGAGCGGACCGTTTGATGCCACTGCGAGGTGTTCGCGCCGAGCAAAGCGCAACCGGAAAAAAACGTGCTCGCAATGAGCAAAGGCAGACAGAGAACACGTCGAATTGTGCGAGGCCGGATCGGAGGTATCATTTTCACCGCGAAGTGTTTCATGAACTTTACGCTCGCCTAAAGAGAATAGAAAACGGCTTCTCCTATCTCAGCGCTCCAAGGGTTTGTCATTCCCGCAAGTTTTTAGCGGGAATCCAGACGGAATTCGGACTGACCCCCGATTAAAGCATTCGGGGGTGACGGTTTTGAGGCGTTTCTACTTACCCGGGCATTATTTTTGAAGGAGTCCCGAAAAATACGAAGGCTTCATCGTCTTACGTTCGCCCCTAGAGAATGAAATAGAGTTTTCGAATAGTAGGGCAGATGATCAAGGCTGGTCAAACACCGCGCGCCGCAAAGCTTGACTTTGTCGCGTTGAATCCCCTATTTTCGCCCGCATCTGACGGCATTCACTAAGGGAGATTACATGCTGATCCATTCGAAGTTTTTCTTTAGATTTCCGACCGCGCTGGCGACAGCTTTGCTGCTGCTATTCTTCGCCAATGCGCAAGCCGCGGAAACAATACGGGCCGGCGGTGAGCTGGTGTTTGCCGTGGGCGAAATCCCACCCTCGCTTGATGGCCACCGCGAAACGACTTTCGGCATGCTTCATCCGGTGGCGCCGCACTACAGCACGTTGTTGCGCTTCGATCCGCAAAATTATCCAAAGATCGTCGGCGATGTTGCCGAGGGGTGGTCATTTTCCAAAGACGGTTTGACGCTGACGGTGAAGATCCGCAAAGGCAGCAAATTTCATGATGGCACGCCGCTCACGGCACAGGACGTCAAGGCGACGTATGACAAAATTATTTTTCCTCCCGAAGGAGTAGCAAGCGCGCGGAAGGCTTTGTACTCCATGGTCGACAAGGTGGAAGCGCCGGATGATATGACAGTCGTTTTCAAGCTCAAGCACATCTCCGCTTCATTCCTGGCCAACCTCGCATCGCCGTGGAACTTCATCTACAGCGCCGAGCGGCTCAAGAAAGATCCGCGCTGGTACGAGAAGAACGTGATGGGCTCCGGCCCGTTCATCTTTGCCGAGCACGTTGCCGGCTCGCACTGGGTAGGAAAGAAAAATCCCAATTATTTTCTCCCGGGACGTCCTTACCTGGACGGCTTTCGCGCGGTTTTCATCCGCGACACGGCGCCGCGCATCGCGGCGGTGCGCAGCGGCCAGGCGATCGTCGAATTTCGCGGCTTCAATCCGGCTGCCCGCGATGACATCGTAAAAACCCTCGGCAATAAGGCCGTCGTCCAGGAAAGTCCATGGGCGTGCAATATTCTGGTCACGCTCAACAATGAAAAGAAGCCGTTCAACGATGCGCGCGTGCGTCGCGCCCTGACGCTTGCCATCGACCGCAATGAAGCGTCGAAGGCGCTGTCACAGATTTCCGTGATGAAATATGTCGGCGGTGTTTTTCGCCCGGGGTCGGAGTTTGCAACCGCGCCCGGAGAGCTCGTTAAGCTTCCCGGGTTTGGCAAAGACATCAACGCCGCGCGCGCTGAAGCGAAGCGTTTACTCAAGGAGGCGGGCGTGGCCGAGGGATTCTCGTTCGTTTTGAAAAACCGCAACGTCAAAGAACCGTATGAAGTGAGCGGTGTCTACCTGGTGGATCAGTGGCGCAAAGTCGGCCTGAATGTCACGCACACGCCAGAGGAGGGCGGACCTTATTTCAACGATCTGCGCCAGGGGAATTTCGATGCCGGCGTGGACTTCGATTGCGAATTCATGGACGAACCGGATCTGTACCTGCTCAAATATCTGAGCAGCGACGCGAGTCCGGTAAATTATGCGCGTTATAAAGATCCGAACCTCGATGAGTTGTACGAGCGCCAAAGCCGTATGCTCGATCTGAAGGACCGCTTGCCCCTTATCCGGCAGATGGAAAAACGCATCATCGCAGAGCAGGCCTATCAGTTTCCGCTTCTCTGGTGGCAGCGTATTGTGCCGCACAGCACGCGGCTCAAGGGGTGGAAGATCGGTCCAAGCCATTATGTCAATCAAGACCTGCGCGACGTATGGCTGGCACAATGAGAGAAGGCGGGAACGGAACCGCGAGAATTGCGCCACACCGCTCCAGCTCCCTTCTTCGATCTCAATGGCAGGATCGGCCGCAGTGTGCTGCGTCCCGGCAAAATTTTGAATCATGTGGCAATACATTCTGAAACGGTTGTTATTGATGATCCCGACGCTGCTTGGCGTGGCGCTGCTGGTGTTTTTGCTGCTGCGAGTGGCGCCGGGGGATATCGTCGAGCTGAAATATGCCGGCAGCGGCACATTCGCGCCGAAAGAAGCGCTGGATCGCGAACGCGCACAGCTGGGGCTCGACAAACCCATGGCGCAACAGTTTGTCAGTTGGGTCAGCGGAGTTGTTAGATTCGATTTCGGCGAGTCCATGTGGACGGGGCAGGCGATCACGCAGGAAATCAAAGTTCGCCTCGAGCTCAGTTTGGAACTCGCCGTGATGGCAACTCTGGTTGCTATGCTCTTGGCGATTCCTTTGGGCACGCTCGCGGCGCTGAAGCAGGACACATGGGTGGACTACACCGTGCGGATTTTTTCCATCGCCGGCTTGGCGATGCCGTCGTTTTGGCTCGGCATTGTCATTATTCTTGGCTTTCTGATTCTGTTCAAATGGATGCCGCCGTTGACTTTTACTTCGTTCTGGGTCGACCCTCGAGCCAATTTGTCGCAGCTCATCTGGCCGGCGCTCGCGGTCGGCTATCGCTATTCCGCCATGGCTACACGGATGACGCGTTCGGCGGTGTTGGAGGTGTTGCGCGACGATTATGTTCGGACCGCGCGGGCGAAAGGTCTGGGTGAAGCGGTGGTTGTGTTGAAACACGCACTGCGCAACGCGCTGTTGCCGATCGTGACCGTGATCGGCCTCGAGTTCGCATTCCTCATCGGTGGCCTAGTTGTTACTGAACAGGTTTTCAATCTTAACGGCATCGGAATGTTGTTCGTCGAATCGGTGACGCACCGCGATTACACCATGACTCAGGCGTTGGTGCTGCTTGTAGCTTTTGTCTTTATCCTGATGAACTTTCTGGTTGATTTACTTTACGCCTGGCTCGATCCACGAATTCACTACCGGTAAATCGGCGAAAACCGCTGCTCACTGATAGCTCATGCGCGCCAAGATTCGGCAATGGCTGACGATTGTCGTAGGTTTTGTCCGTGACCGGCCGTTGGGCGCCGCCGGCGCCTTCGTCATTCTTTTCATGATCATCGCCGCAATCTCGGCGAATGCGTTGGCCCCGTACGATCCTTTGGAAAACGATTACGGCGCCATGTTTCAAGCGCCTGGCGGGCAGCACTGGCTGGGAACCGATTCCTTTGGCCGAGATGTGTTGTCGCGTATTCTCTACGGCTCTCGTACCGCCCTGTGGGTCGGTTTTTGTTCTTCGCTGTGCGGGACTACGATCGGGGCACTGGTCGGGATTACATGCGCCTACTTTGGCGGGAAGACCGATCTCTTCGCACAGCGATTCATGGACATTCTGCTCTCGTTCCCGCTGATCGTGTTGGCGCTCGTGGTGGTTGCGGTTTTAGGATCCGGAATTTGGAATGTGATTTTGGCGATCTCGATTCCGATGGTCCCGCGGGCCGCGCTTGTGGTGCGCAGCAGCGCTCTTGCGCTCCGGCAAATGGCGTTCATCGAAGCGGCACTGACGCTCGGATCTAGCCATTGGCGGGTGATTTTTTGGCACATGGCGCCTAACGTGATGGCGCCCTACTTGATCATGCTCACCGCGTTTCTGGGCCAGGCGATTCTACTGGAAGCCTCTCTCTCGTTTCTCGGTCTGGGTGTGGCGGAACCGACGGCGGCATGGGGTCTGATGCTGCGCGGCGCGGCGGTAGAGTTCGCCGAGCGCGCGCCCTGGATGGCTTTGTTTCCTGGACTGGCGATCAGCCTGGCGGTGTTCGCATTCAATACCTTTGGAGATTCGCTGCGGGACGAGCTCGATCCCAAATTGCGGCTAATGTAAACTCGAGGAGAGCGCTATCGACGCCAATCTTGGCCTTTCCACAGGTCAACGCCTCCCGAGCTGCTGCGCTTTTCATAATAACTCTGTTGCACCTTGAACAACTCGGATCGCGTCATTTCCGTTTTCTGCGGCGCGCCCTGCTTATCGTTGTAATCGAACACAACGCGGCGCGGATCTTTGAGTATTCGGATTAGCTCTCCGCCTTGAGCATCGATGATTCGGCCGATGGTTCGAAGCGCTTCACCCAAATTATTGATGTCAGGAACTTTGCCTGCCTGGTTTCGACGATGGATACCCGCCCGATCTAACCGGCCTATTTCATCCGAGTTGTAGCGATGTTCGAATACGACGGTGTCCGCGCCATCCGCGGCTTTGTCGAGCCGATAAGTGGCGAGTTTATGAAATACATTTTTCAGAGCGGATTTTTCGGCCGGCGGACTCTTCTTTTCCGCCCGTTTGCGATCACAACGAACGCGCACGTCAAAGATTTCCTGTTGATAGTAGACTTCGATCTGTTGCGGGAACAGCTCGGTAAGATCCTGCCCAATGACCCGCAATGCCTTGGCGAAGTAGCCAGCCGAGTCGTTGGATTTCAATTTAAAAGAATCGTCAGCCATTTGATGCGCTTGCTCAATTCCCAGATTCAACGCTGCTGCGTCGGGCCGCGTAACTCTGCTGCAGCTGATACAACTCTGTGTTGTTCAGTTCCTCCTTGCGCGACTGGCCGTTGCCGTCCTGGTACTCGAACACAATCTGATGCAAATCTTTGAAAATGCGAATAACTCTGCCATTGTGTCCATCGATAACTTTTCCGATCGTTCTTAGCCGTTCACCGAGGGTGTAAATATCGGGCATGCCTTCCGGATTGCCGCGGCGGTCCGTCGCGGTCTCATCGAGATGCTCGAGATCGCTGATCTTGTAGGTTCGAGTGAATGGGAAGAATTCCAAATCAGGCTCGCGTGATGGTGGCCGGATGAGGCCCGCGATCCGCGTGAAAAACTTTTTCACGCCGCACAAAGGCGACGACGAATCTTTATCCTCCATACGGTTCTTGGCGCAAAGGCCGTGAGCGATGAAACTGTCGCCCTGCAACTCAATCGCAATATTTTCCGGCATTAATCGAGCAAGGTCCTGGCCAATAACTCGCAAAGCACGAGCATAAAAGTCTGAGGTTTGGTGCACCATAAGCTTGAGCAACTCACTAAGATTCACGGCTCAAAGGGGGTTGATGTAGGCGAGGGCCGATGAGAGGCGTGAGTTGGCGAGTTGATTGCGCTATCACCGCGCTTGATCCATTTTTCAGATCGATATCAACTTTTGTACTGCGGCTTCATGCACGGCTGGAGCTCAATTGCGCAATAGGGTACTCCAAAACCAAAAAACGTCAACAAAAATCTTTGTCTGGCGGGTATAACTTGACGGTCTGTGAGTCGACGTATTAGAAAAAAAGGCGACGAATTCAGCGGTAAATGGCGCTTTTAGAAAGGACGCAAGATGGTTGGGGCAAATCTCAAGAGAGCCGGAAACGAGCTTGGGGCGAAAACAACCTACCAGCTCTTTCTCGAAAAAGAAGCGGTTCCTGCGGTGCGCGGCTTTCATGTGGAAGATATCAACACAGTCGAACTTTACCCATGGGCGCGAGCCGGTGGGCGGGGGGTATATCTCAATCTCGAGGGCTCTGAGGGTGTCAACGATTGCTATATCTGCGAAATTGCGCCCGGCAGTTTGCTCGAGCCGCAGAAGCACTTGTTCGAATGTCTGATGTACGTTGTCAGCGGCCGCGGCGCGACGACGATTTGGCAGGATGGCGGCAAGCGGCAAACCTTTGAATGGGGCGAAGGGGCGCTTTTCTCGCCGCCTTTGAATGCCTGGTATCAACACTTCAACGGGCAGGGGGACAAGCCGGTGCGGCTATTGGCGATGACCAATGCGCCAACGGTGTTGAACCTCTACCACAACATCGATTTCGTTTTTAATTGCGACTATCGGTTTACCGACCGCTATGCTGGCGAGGAAGACTTCTTCAGCGGCCGAGCCAAGATTCCCGGAGAAGGATTTCACGATACCAATTTTATTCGCGACGTGCGCAGCTACGAGCTGCCGGAAAGAAACGATCGCGGTGCCGGCGGCAAGATGCTCATGATCGAAATGTCCAACAACGTCATGTCAGCGCATATTTCACAGTTCCCCGTCGGAACCTATAAGAAAGCCCATCGCCACGGCGCCGGCGCGCATGTGATCGTTCTCAGGGGAGAGGGTTTTTCGGTCATGTGGCGTGACGGCGAAGCAATCAAGCGCTACAACTGGCGTGCGGGAAGTTTGCTCGTACCGCCAGAGCGGTGGTTCCACCAGCACTTCAACATCGGCGGCGAACCGGCGCGGTATTTGGCGCTGAAGCCGTTCAGCAGTCGAAAGTTTCCCGGCCTGCGCAAACAGTGGGGCACTTCCGAGAGCGTCAAGACGGGTGGCGATCAAATCGAATACGAGGACGAAGACCTGCGGATTCGCGCCATGTTCGAAGAAGAGCTGGCAAAGCGCGGCGTCGAAAGCCGCATGGCGGGTGTGTTCAAGGCGGCGTAATTGGGCTGCAACGGCTCAAGCAGTTGAGCGGAGGCGGTTGTATCGTCATTCCGGCGTACGCCGGAATCCAGACGTATTTTTGATGCTAATGTCGTTCAGCAACACGATCACCCGCGCACGGATCTAGAACACCTGGATGCCGGTTTCCACCGGCATGACGAAATCTCACAACGTCTGAGTATGCAGTGACACGAGCGAGTAATTCCTAATAACATTACGTCGCCGGTTTGAATTTCGGCAACGTGATACCTTCGCCCGTATCTTCGAAGACCACTTCCACCGGCATGTCGATATAGACTTTGTCGATCGGACAGCCGATCACGTTGCTGCAAAAGCGCGGGCCTTCATCGAGGTCCACCCAAGCGGTGACGTACGGAATGTCCGGAGCGAAGCCTCTCAGCGCCTGGCCGACTACTTCGCGAATCACCGTGAAGGAAAAAATGTTTCCTTTCCCGCTCACCTGAACCCATTCGAGCTTGTCACTGGCGCATTCGCCGCAAACCGGCCGTGGACAAAATACCCAGGTGCCGCAATCGCGGCATTTCTGCATCATGAGCTTGCCGGCTTTGGCGCCGTCCCAGAACGGTTGGTTGACGGGCGTGATTTCCGGAAGAGGCTTTTTTATCGTTTTGTTTTCTTCGGCCATCTTTACTGCCACCTTTCAAATTTCTAAAAGACGCCTAAACAAATCCTAAATCCGAAGCTCGAAATCCGAAACAACAGAAAAAATTCAAAATACAAAATCCGAAACAGGCCCGTTTGGAATTTTTGTTTTTTTTGGTCATTTGAAATTGTTTCGAGTTTCGGATTTCGAATTTCGTGCTTGATGTTCAGACTTCACTTCCTAGGATGGCGGCGGCGGTGCAGCCGAAATTTTTACCGTAGTTCACTGCGCCGACGCCGGTTGAAATGCCGAATTTGATGTTCGGTACCTGGCGATCGCCGCCTTCGCCGCGAATCTGGCGAACGGTTTCAAGCACGTGCAGCATGCCGCCA
>Ga0164300_10000121_pt1 | contig 11568 bp, 10 predicted proteins | sample Whisoiple_226_MG_FD_109710 | JGI IMG/M metagenome (GOLD analysis project Ga0164300, IMG submission 109710) | Unamended control soil microbial communities from upstate New York, USA - Whitman soil sample_226_MG | ecosystem: Environmental > Terrestrial > Soil > Agricultural land ...
ACTCAAATAGCTTGTATCTGTATACGACACCCTCTAGTCTATCGTTTTCATTAACCACCATAATCATTTTTCTGTTGTTTCTATTCATTATTTGCAGAGCTTCGACGATTGATACATCCTTCGAAAGTTTATTGATTGGATTTTTCATAATATCTTTTACGTAAAGATCACTTAGTATGACGCGTTGATACTCTGTTCTGTGAGCAGGTGAATCTGATCTGTTTAACACCTGGTTTCGGAATATTGAATTATGCTGTCCTGACATTATATATGCAACAAAAGTGGACAACATCATAGGTGCCAAAAGAGCATATCCCCCTGTTAACTCACTTCCCATTATTATTGACGAAATTGGTGTCTTAGCAGTAGCACCAAAAAATGAAACCATCGAGACTATTATTACAGAGGTAACATCTACCCATGTAAATAACCCAAGCATGTGAAAAACTGTTCCTACAAATGCTCCTAAAAGTCCTCCTATTACCATGGAAGGACCGAAGACACCTGCGCTCCCACCAGAACCTATTGTCAATGATGTTGCCAAAATCTTGAATAAAATTACAGGACCGAGAATATAGAGAGGTAGCAGAGCATAGTCCTTGTTGATTGCTATCTGTAGCCACCCATATGAAGTGCCTAAAACTTGAGGAAATACAATTCCAATCACACCAACAAGAACACCTCCTATAGCTGGTTTCACATACTTTGGAATCTGAATCTTACTGAAATAATCAGATATTACGTAGAAAACCTTGACATATCCTACGCTGACTATAGCCGAAATAAGTCCCACAATGGCATAAAGAATTAGTGATATTGGATTAGTATATTTTACCAGATCAAACGGAATAGTAAACAGACGATCCCATCCAAAAACAAAACCAAACACGGTATATCCAGTTACAGACGCAACTAATCCAGGTATTAATGCTCTAACTTCAAAATCTCTCCTATAGAACACCTCGGCGCTGAAGACTGCGCCTCCTAGGGGAATCTTAAATATGCTACCGATACCAGCGCCAAGACCTGCAGCTACTGCAATTCTTCTCTCATCTTCATTTAGCTTGAATAATTTTCCTATGAGCGATCCAAAGCCGGCTGCAATCTGTCCTGCAGGCCCTTCTGTTCCTCCACTTCCTCCGCTACCTATGGTGATAGATGATGCGACTGCCTTGACAAGAGGGACTCGAGCTCTTATATTACCACTTTTGTGATGATAGGCGTCTATTACAGCATCTGTTCCATGTCCTTCTGATTCCGGAGAGAACTTCGTTGTTATTAGACCAACTAGCAGACCTCCAAGGCCACATATCAGTGGTATTGCCCACGGTCTTTCGATAAATAGAGTATATGAATAAGCAACGTGGCCCTGGAAGCCTCCGGGTAGTGGAGGTGTATATCCTGCACCCAGTTTAAGAAATAAACCTGTAAAAAATTCAACGGATAGAAATAGTGCTATGGAGCCCAAGCCGGCTACAATGCCTAGAAGAAAACCTATGAGTATCCATTTTCTGAAGTAACTAAAATCTAAACTATAGTTAGTAGCTCTTAGTGATTTGATTATTGATTTTGCCTGAGAGTAATAAGGAATGTCTGTTTTCATCTAAACCTTGTTCATTGATTCTTTAGTACCATAGCTTTTTAATTTTACTTTACAGTTTTCTCTCGATTTTATCTGTAACATTCTCTCAGTGTAGCTTGTATGACACTGGCAGCACTTATAGCAAAAGTATTCTCTAGTTCCAATCTAACCATTTTGATATCCTATTAGCACTTTGAGGAATTAAGGACAAATAATAAACCAAAGACTTATCACAGGAACGTGATTGTTAGATTAAGGAAACATTTATTAGCATTTCTAACTATCTTAAAGATAGTTAATAAACTTGATGAGTTATTCAAGGCTAGTCGTACTTTTTGGTATTGCTACATCTATTGTCATTCTCGCTATTTCCACAATATTGTATAGTAGAAGTTCTCTTAGCGAGCAAAATTCATCAAAGCTCGAGACTTTCGGTGGGCATACACCAGGTTATCCCATACTTACTACAACAGGTGATGTCATAGATCCGATGAACTCTGTCATAAACCCTAAGAATGCGGTGGTAGATCCAATGAAATACCTTAGGGAATTTAATTATGGAAGAGTTTCAACATCTCCTAATGGAACAGTGATAAGAGACTTTACACTGATTGCGTCAGACCAGCATACCAAAGAAGTTTCTCCAGGCGTTTTCTATAACGTATGGACGTTTAACGGCACTATTCCAGGGCCGACTATACGAGCTACAGAAGGCGATATAGTCAGAATCACATTAATTAATGAAGGTACTAAATTCCATTCAATCCACTTTCATGGGATACACCCTGCAGAGATGGACGGAGTATTTGAAGGAATTGCGCCAGGAGGCAAATTCACTTACGAGTTTACGGCTGAACCATTTGGATTATTCCTATACCACTGTCATATGCAGCCTCTTGAGGAACACATAGGTCATGGTCTTTATGGGGTATACATTGTCGATCCCAAACAGGGTAGACCACCAGCTGACGAGATGGTAATGCTAATGAACGGCTATGATACTGATTTTGATTCTGAAAATAATTTCTACACTGTCAACGGAATTCCATTCTATTACATGCATCATCCTATTCAAATTGAAAAAAATAGACTAATTCGAATTTATCTAGTAAATATGCTCGAATTTGATCCTCTCAACAACTTCCATTTACACGCAAATTTGTTTAATTTCTATAAAACGGGGACGAAATTGATACCAGACGAATATACTGATATTGTTAGTTTGAATCAGGGAGAACGTGGCATATTGGAATTTAGCTATAAATATCCGGGAAAGTATATGTTTCATGCTCACAAGACTGAGTTTGCAGAGAAAGGATGGGTAGGGCTATTTCTTGTAAAAGATGATAAAAACGAGTCTGTTAATCAAAGCTTAAACGTTACCTCAGCAATGAATAACACAAGTTATTCTAAAAATAATTTGAGTAACGTAAATAACAATGTGCCAACAGGAGGTTACAAGTGATGGAAAGAGAGGAGAGTAAGAGTAATATTCGTAATACTCACGGAATTTCTAAGAGAACTATACTATTTGGAGTTATCCCAATTGTAGTAATAGGAGCAATGATTATATTGCTAGTGAATTCTCCTGGAATATTATTTCAAAGTACTGTCAAACCGCTTCCTGAAATTTCTATCGAGAAAGTTGAGTTCTCAGATCGAGGTATAACAGCCTATGTAAGGAACACGGGACCTTCAAATACCACTATTGCGCAAGCTGACGTGAATGACAGAATACATCCTGCAGCAGTAGAACCAAGTCGAATATTAACCAGGCTGGCAGATGCAAAAGTAATAATCCCATTCGTATGGAACACTGGTGAGCCATATAAGATAGGAATAACTACCGAGGATGGAACTAGATTTGAGAAATCGGTTAAATCTGCAGCTCCTGCACCACATCCAACTCCACAACAGGCTTCAACGTTTGCTATCATCGGTACATATGTAGGTATCATTCCCGTGATGATGGGACTTGCATGGTATCCATTTATCAGAAGGTTAAGTCCAAATAAGTACAACTTTTTCCTTAGTCTTACCGCAGGTTTGTTAGTATTTCTTGGTATAGATGCTCTGCTTGAGAGTAACGAAATAGCAGTCAATGCCCTTTCGTCTGTCTTTAATGCGCAGATTCTGATTATAATGGTGGCAATTATTACCTTCGTATCGCTCTTGTATGTATCACAGAGATTGATTGAACGTGCCACAAACCGTTCCAAACCAGAGATTGAATTTAATACAGGATATTCAAGCCATACAGAACCTGATTTGGAAGTGAGTGACACCAAATCTTCTTCTACGTCATTCCAACGACAGTTAATCATAAGACCTATTGCCATATCTATGATGATCGCAATTGGTATCGGATTACATAATTTCGGAGAAGGTCTGGCGATTGGCGCGGCAGTCTTGTTAGGAGAAGTGGCTTTAAGCTCATTTTTAATTTTAGGGTTCACGTTGCACAATACCACAGAGGGTTTAGCCATCGTAGCCCCTATGGCTAAAAGTCGAAGGATCCCAATTACAAAGTTAATAATTATGGGTTTGATAGCAGGAGGCCCAACAATTATTGGAGCGTGGATAGGTGGATTTTTGTACTCACCTATCGCAACTGTAATTTTTCTTTCGATAGGTGCAGGTGCAATATTCCAGGTAGTCTACTCTATTGGCTCTTGGATGTATCACACAAATGGAAGTCGAGGATTGCTAAATAATCACTGGATCATCATAGGCTTTGCATTTGGGATGTTAATAATGTATCTTACGGGACTGCTGACGTAAAGATGATTATCAAAAGATTTAGTAACGCTAAAATGGAAAGTAGGAGAGGATCACCATGGTAAATAAACTCATGGCCGGACAAGACAAGGAGGATAGACTAGTGGCTATTCGTGAGGCAAACGCAGTAAAGAAAGAAGATAGGACGGACAGAATGGAAGATTATCTGGAAGTAATTTATGAACTTGTACAACAGAAGGGATATGCCACAACCGTAGACATTTCAAACTATCTTAATGTAAGTTCTCCTAGCGTGACCAAAATGATGCAGAAACTTGATGAAACTGGGTATCTAAAGTATGAAAAATACAGAGGTATTAGACTGACCACTGAAGGGATACGAATTGCTCGCAATATTCGTAACAGGCACGGTCTCTTGGCTGAATTCTTCAAGATAATAGGGGTGGACGAGGAAACCGCGAATAATGATGCAGAGGGTATAGAACATCATTTGCACCCCGAAACAATGAAGAAACTCGAAGAATTCATAAATGGACTAAAAAACAAAAAAATTACCTAAAAGAATATAATATTAATTTATTTCAAGAGTAGCGATACCATGTCTACAAATTAATAAACTATTTTTCGCATTAGGTTTCGGAAAAGTTAAATTCGTTCCATAAAATGTCCCTCGAGAATCAAGCTTGCAAACAGGAACTCAATTGGATTGACCTATTCGAAATGAATCCGTATCGCTTTTTCTATGTTTTATTTCTAGTGGTTTTTGCTTTTTATTGAACCAATAGTTGCACCAATGAATTTAAAAACAATAACGTGGGTATTGTAGTAATAAAAAATTTCAGAATACAATCACTTACTCTGGCAACAATCTTAATTGCAGCAATGGGATCAACATCGATGTTATTTGCAAGTACAGTGCAATATTCAAATGCTCAAGAAGAAAAAACCGTGACAAGGGATTCACAAACTGTTCTTCTTGAAGGTAAGACACTTCCTCCAAAAGATTTCATTCACTTGTACGATACGACGCCATATCTTTTAAAACTGGGCCATGTTGCTGCAAAGCTTCCATGCGACAGCAATAATAAGACATCCTTGAATGTCCTAATAGGCCAGGCACCCAAATTAAAGCCAGCTGAATTAGAGCTAGTAAAGCCGCTTTCTACACCAGGAAAAATGTGTATATACCATGTAGACATTGAATCAGGACCTCCAGGCGAAAATCCCATTACCGACATAGCGCTACAAAACCCAACAGACAAGGAAGTAAAATTCGGACCGACCGCAACGGTTGTGATAGGCGTGGATGAAATCTCGCCACTTACTCAAACAGGCAAATCCATGGGAAATATGTCAATGGGTAACAATACAGGCTAAACCATCAACGGGATGTGCTGACTTATAGCACATCCATTTTTATTTCCAAGGACACTACTCTTTGATTTATTGATGTGAGCACTTAGTTGCTACATAAATCACTCCAGTCATGCCTTAATGTGTTTATCCTATTAAATAAAAAAAATTGTTAGTCTCATGACCCTTGCCGTGAAGCAAAATTACCTAGAGACGACGTAATCTAATTCAACTTCGACCAGATTGAAATTAGTCGTGTGTTGGACTCACCTCCCTTTAATATTTCGCCTAAATTATCTTCCTGTCTCGTTTGCTGCCAAATGTTGTATAGCAGTGCCATGTACAGTAACTGTTGCAGAATAGCCACCTTCATTAAAATTCAAGGTTTCATTGGAGGTGTTGACTAGTGCAAGGTCAGTTATACCTATTGGTAACTCCGTATGATACAGACAGGAATACCCTTCATCAGATAGATCTAAACTTTTACCATCCAACGTGCCATTATTGATTGCCTGTCCTATATTCAGGGTTTTAAAACGTGGCGCAACACCCGCAACTATCGTTGCTTTAGGGGCTCCGCTTTTATCGCATGGAATTTTTAAAGCAATATGGCTGTGTCCTTCTACACTTGTAGCGAATGGAGTGAAGTCCATTAGTAAAATGTAATCTCCGCTAAGTAAGTTACCTGTTAATGGTATGTGTTCCGAAACAATAAGATTATCAGTAATATGTACCGCGTGATGTTGCATTTGCATTGTTACATTGTTAGCCCCCGCCGCAATTTGTTGAATGCTTAAATTCTGCATGAATATAAGAGCAAACATCACTAAGACGGAAGGTAAATAAATAGAATACAAAGCAGAAAGCTTAAACTCCATTATCTTATTTCCTTTTTTATGATATTTAAATATTAAACTGTGAAAAAACTTAATAGGTTGATAAGAGTAGGTGATGAAAATGAAAAATAAATTTGTGATTTATGTCATTATAGGCGTTTTGCTTATTGCAGTAATTTATGGCTCACCTAGATCCGCTGTTGCGGTAGCTGACCGGATTTGCGCAAGCGAAGGTTCGTATTGTGTTTCGGTTGGTGACAACGGTAAACTCACTGGTTGGGAGTGCATAAAAACTAATAATGGTACCGAAAAATGTCATCATATCGGCATGCCGCAGGCTGACCTCAAAGCATTATATAATGAAATCACCAATTCTAATGCTAACATTACGGGCAATAATACGAATGTTACCAGTACTGGTGTTAAGGATGGTGCTACAACAGAAAGCAATAGTACCTCCACAAATACTAATGTCACCACGAAGTAATTTTGTCCTGGGCCAATTCTGCGCATATTCTACGATATGGTTGGAATGATGAAACAACTTGGGTTGAAGCAGACGTTAGGTAGTAGAAGATCTGTAGTCTAGTATCAAAATTGGTTGTCGCCAAATCATTTGAGATTAGTCCTCGCATGTCTGTAGCGGATATAAGACTTAATGTTTACAGTGTAGAAAGATCTCTGCACTTTTATCGTGATTTACTTGGATTCCAGTTAATAAGAAAACCTGCAGATGATAGCGCATTGCTATCGACATTTGGTAGCAACAATAGGGATCATCTTTTGCACCTTAGCAAAGTAGATACAGCAAATAGAGTGATTGAAGGAGAACAATCACTAATTCGACAAGCAGGATTGTATCACTTTGCTATCTTGTTACCGTCAAGAATACATCTAGCAAACATTTTGAAACATCTAACTAAGAATTCTAATGAACTATATTTCGAAGGAGCGGCGGACCATTTGGTTTCAGAATCTCTCTACTTAAGAGATCCTGACTCTAATGGCGTAGAGATTTACAGGGATAGAGATCACTCCGAGTGGAAAAGAACCGGCCAATTTCAAGTAGAGATGAAGACGAATCATCTGAATCTAAAACAGCTGTTAAAAGAGGCTGAAGATGAGATAGCGTGGCGTATGCCTGCTAATACGGTCATAGGTCATGTTCATTTACACGTTTCTGACCTAAATAAATCAAGCAATTTTTATTCAGAAATTCTTGGTCTGCATCATACTTGTTCCTATCCTGGTGCAAATTTCTTTGCTGCCAATTCTTACCACCATCACATTGCGATCAATAGTTGGTTAGGTAACGATGTAGCTAAAGCCGATCAGAGACAGCCCGGTCTTCATCATTTTTCCTTAAATCTAAAGTCTAAGGAGAATTCTGAAGAATTATTACATCATATGGAGAGCATGAAAATACATGGCATAAGAGATAATAGTAACAAAACTAACAAGGAATCATTTTTTATTTTAGACCCAGATAACATAAAAATCCAAATCTGTTACCAATAGTTGAATACGCAAGTCAGCTCTACTACATTTTCCCTCGGAGAATTCTAATCAGGGAAGGACAGTTATCTTTCCTACCATCGTTGGATGCACCCGGCAAAAGTACGTAAATTCTCCAGGATTCATAAACTTATGCGAATATGTCTTAGATGGCATTATAAGGGCTGTCAAGCCTGAATCAAATAATTCACCTGAGCTGACAGTGTTAGGAACACCTGACGTTACAGTATGCATAGTACTGTCCATGTTATTCCATTTAACGGTACTTCCAACTTTGATACTAATTGGATTTGGGGAGTATGATTGATTGCCAAGTGTAGCTGCTCCCTTCTTTATGAGTACCTCATTTGTTCCTCTATTAGGGTTGGACACTTTAGAAGAAGGCTCATAACCCGTTTCACCTGTCACTCCATGCTCATGAACGTTACTACTAGCATTCATTGTCGAAGCAGATAAACTTGCATTTGGATCTGCCTTCTGTAAGGTCTTAGTCAAATTCGCCTGCCAGTCTACCATGTTTATTGTTTTTGTAATAGCTATATCCTTGCCATCTATCGCATTTGTAGTGGAGTTTGTCACGTTGAAGTATCCCATTGCTCCCCTCTCTTCTGGAATGCCATGGAAATGAAATACGTAATTACCTGGCCAAGGCCATTTAGCCTCGAGTATAGCTGCATTTCCTGATGCTAATTCCCATGACTGTATCTTCAATGGTGGGTTCTGCCAGATTCCTGAAGGGAATGCTCTAAATAAAGTTCCATGGATGTGCATGCCGTAAGAAGGAGAAAGGCCCAAGTTAACAACGTAAATTCTGATAGTCTCATTTGTTCTTGCAGGAAGGGGATTTTTCATATAACCTTCAGCATAACCGTTGAACATATAATATTCTGGGATTGGATTTAGTTGATTTTGAGTGTCGTACTCCCCACTGACAAGAACATATTCTCTTGCCGGAGGTAAAGGATTTTTTGGATATACAATGAATGCACCGTATAAGCCCATTCTTACATGCTGCATTACTGGAGATACATGGCAATGATACATGAGTGCTCCAGCTGGAGTGGCAATAATATCATAAGTGTACGTTCCATTTGGCATCACCTGTTCAAAGACACCATCTTGTGTGCTGGGATGGTCTCCATGAAAATGTACTGTATGAGGTAGTGGCGTTTTGTTGATAAAATGGACTATCACCCTATCACCTTCAGTAGCAGTCAGTGTTGGTCCGGGAATTGTGCCATTGTATGTCCAAGCATCAACACGGACATTTGGAGCGATTTCTAGCGTAGTTTCTTCTGCCACTAGAGTATATTCATGGGTCTTTGCTTGTGATTCAAGTGCTTGCACTTTAGCTCCCATGGCATTAGCATTATCAAAACCCGTAGCTGCTACGACTAAAACGATTACTGCTAGCATTATAGATAAGATAATTGTGGATGGTGACATGGTTGGTATTTCTCTCCTCACATACATTCTCACAAATGTCATATAAATAATGTCGAATTTGTTATATTGAATCAAATCTATAGCATAAATACCATAAATGCAAGGAGTGAACCCAGAACTCATACCACCCCTGGTTCCTGATTTTAATTACCGCAAATACATCTATTTTGCGAATAAAAAAAGGACACGTTTTTCTCAAATATTTTATTCAACATTCCAAAGTTTAAAGAAAGTCTTATGCATGTAACAAACTATTTTAGTTTATTTCTAACTAGGCAAGTTGAAACGCCATTCCTCAAATCGTCTACATTTGCAGTTAGGCCAATTACACTTAGTATTATCATCCCCCATGACTAAAGTATGTACGGATCTTTTATGATAACAATTAGTGCAAGCATCTTCCTTTGACATATTTAATCACAGATTATTCTATTTTATAATCTTTTTAATAAGATCCATTTTGGAACAATACAGGACAAATGAGGGCTTACCACCTTTTGCCTCTTTCAGGTTGTTCGTTCGAGATATTCATGAAGAGTTTCTTGTTTCTGATACCTGCAATAAGCTTTGGCTCAAATTTAACAATAATGGGAGTGGATCTAATCGTATTAGCGCTGTTTACGTTACTGGTAACATAAGTCAAGAGTTATTCTAGCGAGATGTATTATCCTTTGCACGAAGTTGAAGATCTCCGCTATTTTGAAGTAGATTTGAATTTAGAGATGTGTCAGGATTGGAGTTCTTCGTTTCGTTACTGGTAGATTTAAGTTTAAGATCCTGCCCGTTCTGAAGTAGATCAGAACTAGGTTGTCCCAGTATTGCTTGTTTCTTAGGATCAGTACATTTTTCATACGCTTGACCATTTGCATCATGATAATATGAACATGTCTGGCAATACTTGTCACCGCGGCCAAATTGTCCAGGGTAGGATTTTTGATACCAACAACACGTTTGCTTACCATTCTTCCACTCACAGTCTCCAGTATCAAATTTGGGATCTCTTATTGCGGCACATGCGTCAGGTAATGAGGAAGATGCATAAACTAATGGAACGAGTAACAGCGAAGTACTGAAAAAAATAAGATAGTTTATCCCCATACTCGTCTAGCAAAGCGTCATTCTATTAAGGGTTATGCTGAGAATAAATTTGAGAACAATTTTTCACCTCCGAATCTTCAATTTCTTCGTTTTGCATTTGTTTCACTTTTTATTTCAAGTGAATCCAATTAGAAAACTAATATCACAATGGGGCCAGTGGGATTTGAACCTTGCTTGTAAGTGGTGTCAGCTGCTCGGAGTAGATAATACAAGACTCAATGCGATTAGAACCCCTCATGTACTAGGGTTTTACTAACTTGGTATTTAGCTTTTTGTCTCGATAATAATGACTATGTCATGAGGAAAAGACGTGAAAATAATAGATAATTCAGGTTAAGATTGCTTGGACAATATTTCGTTCGCTTCCGACTAACTACTGCAAATACCTAACTCGAGAACTTCGGCATCATCCACAAATGCGATGACATTGCTTTATGGTCTGATGTAAGATAACGGGTAGGATTCACTGTGAATCTGGAATTACATCTTTGTAATCAAAGTCAGCATTCTCACCAAAATAGAATCACCGAGCTAGTTTTATAATATCGTATCAGTAAAGGGATATGAAACGAATGACGCATGTAGATGACAACAGATCTTTGATTATCTACATCGTTACAGTTTTAATATTTTATACAAGCGGTGTTTGCTTTGCAATCGTCTATCAGGAAACTGAAGAGTTTCGTACCGAATCTGGATCTGAATTAATGACTTCACAGATAGAAGTTTTGTTTTTCACATTATGCGGTATTGCACATGTTCCAATCGGTTTCTGGGTCTATAAGAATAGGAAGAATGATGCTGGTCCTTACCTTATAGCAGTAACTGGATCATTACTTATAGTATTACTGTATATTCTGTATAAAATTATAGCTCCACCAATAAACGATGCACACGAAGATTTTGGAGTATTAAATATCCTTAGTAGAACTTTACAGGTATCAATAATCATTGCTGGGAGTTACGGTCTCTATTCAATCATAACATGGAAAAAGAAGA
>Ga0164300_10000128_pt1 | contig 11448 bp, 17 predicted proteins | sample Whisoiple_226_MG_FD_109710 | JGI IMG/M metagenome (GOLD analysis project Ga0164300, IMG submission 109710) | Unamended control soil microbial communities from upstate New York, USA - Whitman soil sample_226_MG | ecosystem: Environmental > Terrestrial > Soil > Agricultural land ...
TATAAAACAAAAGAGCAGCTGCGAGAGATAAAAGAAGAGTATCGCGGATGGCAAATTATTTATAACGGAAAAGGATCAAGTAAAAAAGATCTATTAATCGGTTTAGCTGCCATCGTGACAGGAATATATAATCTTGCTTTGACAAAAGCAGCTGCAGCCTTTTTTATTTCTCAAATAAAAAAAATTCATCCAACCAATGGACAATGGCTAGATGAAATCTACAGAAATTCACAATAAGAAAAGAGAAAAGATAATGAAAAACAAAATAGAAAAAGAAATAATGATTTTCACTTTTGACACAGAAACCAGAGCATTAAATGGACAAATATTTAAGCTCGGTTTGTATGGCGATAAAAAATATTGGGTAGCAAATGATTTTACAGAATTAATTAAAATCCTGCGTAGATATAGTTTAACATATGATGTGCATATTTATATCCATAATTTAGATTTTGATCTTGGAAAAGTAGCGGATTATTTTTCAGATGAATTTATCTGGCATGAATCTTTAATTATTAATAATCGACCAGCGATTATGAAAACATTTTATTTTACCTTTCATGATTCCCTTCAATTATTATCAAATAATAGTTTAGACAAACTTTGCAAAGATTTTGAAGTAAAAAATAAAAAAATGGATCTAATAGATAAATTAATTACAGATCCGCGCTATCGAAAATATTTATCATGGAATGACGGAAGAAAAAGAGATCTAATCCGAATGGATGAATACAAACAATTAAATTCATGTACGGTGGATGAATCAGCAACAAAAGAAAAATTCTTTTTAAATATTCCAGCAGATGATCCGCTATTGCTGGAGTATTTAGAATATGACTGCCGCAGCCTTTTTGAGATTTTAGAAAAAGTTTTTGAAGCCAGCGGATTAAAAATAAATCAATTCGTAAAATGTCCAACACCAGCAAATATGAGTATGCGGATTTTTGAAAACAATTTTCCAGATCAAGCAGAACAAACCCACACAAAATATTTTTTAATGGGAGAAGCTGCAAAAATAGCAGAAGAATTTTTAAGAGATTCTTATAATGGCGGCAGAACAGAATTATTTAAAAATCGTTTGATTAATGGTTTTCATTATGATGTGACGAGCCTTTATCCTTTTTGTATGCGTGAATTTCAATACCCAATAGGGAAATTTTTTGTAAAGGATGGATCATGGGCAGAATCTATTTTCCAGCGATACAGCGAAGGAGAAAATATTGGAGGAGTCATAGAAGCCACCGTAAAGATCCCAAAAGATATAAACAAACAAGGAATTTCACCGCTGCCTTATTACTGCGAAAAACGCGGCAAATTATTATTTCCTGTTGGAAGAATTCGCGGATCGTGGACAATTCCAGAATTAAAATTCGCGGTGGATCGCGGAGTGAAAATAGAAAAATTCCATCGCGTGATTTTCTTTGAAAGAATGAGCAGCGTTTTTATCGGTTTTGTTAATTTTTTCGAGCAGCTAAAAAATGAACATACAGAAGATAAAAAAGGATCTGGAATAAACAAACATGGAAGAAAAATAAATCCGAGCATGCGCGCTTTTTCAAAATTAATTTTGGTTGCACTTTATGGAAAATTCGGAAGCCGCAGAGAAAATAAATCCTATGTAAGCAAAAAAGAATTGCCAGACTTAATTAAAAAATGGGAGAAAAATAAAAAGCAAGCAGCCAAACGCAAAAAAGAATTTTTTCATGATCACGCGCTAGAATTTTTTAAATTAGTCGAAGAACATGGAACGGATCAAGCAGAACTTTTATTCGATGGATCTACAAAATCAATGCCGCTGCCTTTGCCTGCGATTGGTGGAGAGGAATTATTTGAATTTAAAACACATACCGAAGCGAAATTTATTCAAGTGCAGATCTGCAGCTATATCACAGCCTATGCGCGTATGCACTTATATAAAGCCTTTGAAGAAGTCTGGAAGCTAGGAGGATTTATTTATTATTGTGATACAGATTCTATTTTTTCAGATGTGCCGCTTCCAGACAATATGATTGACAGCAGCACTTTTGGAAAATGGAAAGAGGAAGGAAAAAATATTAATGGGTTATTCGTACAGGAAAAAGGATATTTTCTAGAGAATGAAAAAGGAGAAACAGAATCCAAATTCAAAGGAATTAATAAAAAAGTAGTGAAAAATAATTTTGACAAAGAAGTATACGAAAATATTTTTCAACACCAAAAAGATCAAGATCTAGAATACATGGAATTGATTAGCGCAGAAGACGAAATACGAAATTTAAATAAATTTATGACAAGTATAAAACGCGGTGAAGATTTTAATAAAATGAATTTAATTGTAAAAGGATTATATTTTAGAGGAGAGGAAGCCAAACGAAAAATGGATCACGAAAATAATTCTTCCGATCCGTGGGAATATGATCTGGAAAGTGAGCCAGAGATCGACCAGATCATAAAAGAAGAAAGTATCAGCGAAGAAGAGCAATGGATCTGTTGGGAGCAAGTATTAGAGGATCAATTAAAAGAAAAATTTAAAATACCAAATCGAAATACAAAAGCGTATACGATTTATTCCAGACTTGATCCAAAATTAAAACGAAAATATTTTAGCAGCAAAGCAACAAATGATCTGGCAGAATTATGTGATCGAGCGATCTGGAATGTGGAAGATATTTTAATCGAGCTGCCAGAAATGGATCTACACATTTCATAATTATGCAGACACAATTCAGCAGCTAAGAATAAAAATACATGAATTTTAACATTTATACTTTTTTTATTCAGATCAGAAAAAAGATTTTTGTCAAACATCTTTCAAAAGCATATGACAAGCCAAAGAAAAATAAAATAATATCGGTGGCAATGTCAAAGAAAGGAAGGGAGTTTTATTATCATGGTTTTACACATCTACACAGATAATAAAAAGCCGCAGCAACTAATCAAATTAATCGCAGAAAAGCCGCAGGAAATTATCGAGTATATCGAAGAAATGAAAAAATACGGTTATGAGATTATTGACTTTCCACCGATCGAATATTTTCGCAGAACTGTTTATGTCAATATCCTTGCAGCAGATCCGCAAGCCACAGAATAAAATATAAAAATCTTTGCCTTCACAGAAAAGAGGAAAATCATTTAATTATAATTTTCCTTTTTTTTATTGGAAATAATAAATAAGTATTTTAATAAAAAAAATAAGGAGGAATTAAAATGGCAGCACCAGCGAAAAAAGCACCGAAAAAAATAGATCCAGAATTAGACGAAGATCTGGATCTGGAGGAAGAAGAGGAAGATGAAGATTCCACCACAATTTCTGCCGAGAAAAAGAAAAAAGCAGCTAAAAAAGAGGAGGACATGCCAGCATGGGCAAAACAGATAATAAAATTATTGACACCGCAGGAACAGCCACCGGAAGCAAAAATCATTCCAGCACCGAAGCCACCAGCGAAGCCAAAAGAGGAAGAGGAAGACCAAGAAAGAATCCAGCAGGAGAACCAGCAGCAGCAGGAGGAAGCGAAACCGTCACAAACATTCCTCGGTTGGTTTTGGTAGATGATCCAAACGCAGCCGAAGAAATAGAAGAAACAAACGAACCAACACCAGCAGCGCCAAAAAATCCAAGCAAACGAAAAAGAAAAGAAATCCAATTCGAATTTAAAAAAGAGCAGCTTGCCATTTTAATTAAAACAAGTTTTGATATTATCGGCAGCCGCGAAGGATTGGAAATGTGGAAGCTATCGCAAAAAGAAGCGGAATTGATAGCCGATCCATTAAGCGGATTATTGGCAAAAAATCCGATGATCGACCGGATCACCTCGGAGTATGGCGAATGGATCGCCTTGATCGTGGCGCTCGGAACAGTGATCCTTCCGCGCGCTTTTGTGATGTGGGCAGCAAAACCGGATAAAAAGGAGAAGATCAAACCGTATGTCGCTATTACAGAACCTAATAAAAAACAAACCGAGCGAACCACCGCCAGCGGAAACGAAAGGCGAGAGACTAGAGATCGTGATCGAAAACTTGATCGAGAATCTACCGTTGCCAGCGCGAATATTAGCGCAGAATTATATAACCTCGTACCAGCTATACAATGATGAAGCAGCCGAAAAAGTGTGCAATGTCCTGCAGGAATTAAAAAATTATATTAGTGAGGGAATCATTCCACATGCCGAAGAAGAACGAACAGGAAATTACTAGACAAGAAAGTGTCTTCATTGCTGGCGGCACAGGATCTGGAAAATCGGCATTGACCGAAATCTATCTCGCAGGAAGCAATTTTCCACACGTTGTGAAAATCGACACCAAAGGCGAATACTACGAGCGGAAAACATTAGGGATTCCAGCGTGGAAAGGTTTAGAAGAAGGAAAAGATTATCAAGTGGTTTTTAAATTAAAGGATCTGGAATATGCCGACAAACCAAAAATTATTTATGTGCCAGATTATGACGAACAGGAATTTAGTTACTATGATGCTTTTTTTAAATGGATCTATGAGCGCCAAAATACCACCGTTTGGATCGATGAATTAATGAGTATATGTGATAATCCACACAGAATACCGCGCATGCTAAAAGCTGTGTATACGCGTGGAAGATCACGGAATACAACATGTTGGGCATGCAGCCAAAGAGCCAGCGAAATTCCAAATATTATTTTGAGTAACACGCAAGTGTTTTTTATTTTTCAAATGAATTTAGAAAGTGATCGAAAAAAATTGGTTATGATGACCGATCAAAAAGAATTTATGATCAAGCCGCAAAAGTATTATTTTTGGTTTTACAAAATTGGGAATAATAAACCAGTGTTAGCAACACTCAAAATGAGGGAGTGAAAAAGTATGGAACGCTTCGCAGGAGTAGGCATGCGAAATGTTTTAATGATTTCGATCATGACAATGATTTTCATTGTAATGTTTAAAGTCGTATTTAATAAATATCCGGTGTCTGGTGTAAGTGACATGGTAAACGCTATTTAAAAGGAGCGATTCAATTTGAGAATTAGTTGGGGAGAATTTCGCAAAACATTTATTACCGTTATTTTAACCATCGTGATTATCTGGATCTTAAAAGAAATAAATGATCGTTATAATCTTCCGGTCATCGGAACGATTATACAAAAAGGAGCGTAATGAATATGGCGAACGCGTCAACTTTAGGAACTACTTCACAAGCAGGAACAGGAAAACAAACATTAACACCACAACAAAGAGCGGTTTTATTTGCACAGGCAACGCGCCAAAATTTTCAAACCATGCCGACTCAATCGGTTAACGCGGAAAATACAACGATTCAATTCAACTTACCAAAAGTCAGATTATTATCTCGCATTTTATTGCATGTAGAAGCAACCGCAACATTGACCAGCACAAACGCAACAATTGCCACAAGTGCTTATTCACCATATAACATTCTTCGTAGAATCGCTTTGGATCTTAACAATGGATTTTCACCACTAGTTTTGAGCGGGCAAGATCTAAGTTTGTATTCAAGACTTCGCATGAATCAATCGATTTTAGATATTAGCACAAATGGAAAAGCCTTAAATTATGTAGAAAATGTTGCAGCAGCCGGAGGACATGACTGCGCGATCCGTTTCACGCTGCCGATTCAATGTACATTAAATCAAAGGGATCAGGTTGGATTTTTATTATTACAAAATGACGAATCAGTGGTCACGCTAACCGTGGATGTCAGTACATTGGCACAAGCTTACACGCTGCAAGGCGGTGACACCGTAACATTTAAAAATATGAAAATCACGCCTACTTTGGAAACTTATTCGATTCCAAATGTACCACAAGCTTTTCCGGATCTTTCCGTTTTAAAATTGACCAGCAGCAAATCAGATATTTTCCAAGCTGGATCGACTTCTGTCATTAAGCTTCCGGTTGGAACAATTTACAGAAAAATTTTAATGAAGTTTGTCGATAACACAGGCGCAGCGCTAACCGATCAAAGTTTCACGGGAAACATTGATTTTGTTTTTAACCAAGCCGACACGCCATATTCCATCCAGCCGCAAACCTTATCCGCGCTTAACCATATGCAATATGGCGAACCGCTGCCAAGTGGCGTTTATGCTTTGGATTTTTCCGATCAAGGTTTTGTGAATTACGGCGGATCTCAAAATTATGTGGATAGTGAAAAATTGACCGAACTATGGGTTCGATTTAATGCCAGTGTAGCCGGAACAATTACGGTTATCAGTGAAAACCTAGCAAGACTTCAATCCTAAAAGGAGTGGCAAAACAATGCGCTTAACCTATTACATGGGTGATTTATATCCGAATCTCGGAAGCTATAACGATACAACCGCCACGACAATTCCGCTGCCGCAAGATGTGGCAGCCATTGACAAAGATAGTTTTGATCCTGCGATTAATGCCGTACAGCCAGCCGTTAGCGGAAATCATATGCAAAATCATTATTTTGGTTTATTGATTATTGCTTCCACAATTCTTTTATTAGGAATCCGAATCTAAATGGATCTCACAAGTTTAACGCTTGAAAATGTCCAAAATTTTATTTCGAATCTCGGTTTTCCAATTTTCATGTGTCTTTATTTTATGTACAGCCAGAGAAGATCCGAAGCAAGACACGACAAAGTAATACACGAAATCAAGTGCCTGGAATCTTCTTTACTTGAAACAAAATTACAAGTCGGTCAAGCCATACAAGATCCGCAAATCGTAAATCAAAAGGAAGTGCCTAAATGAATATGGTAACGATGATTTTAATCATTTTAGCAATTTACTTTTTCTTTATTAGACGAGCAGCATAAAAAGGAAGTGGCTGCAGCATGAACAGAAATGACATGCGATCAGTAGTCTATTTAATTATTGCTATGATCGCATTTTATTTTTTATTGGATGATTTTATCGGAAAAAACAAAATCTCGAATTGGGTAAATCAATTTATAGGCGGTTTTGGTGGTGAATTAGTACCACCAGCAAAAACAGATCCAAAAGCAGATCCAGCAACCGGAGGAGCAGCAGCCACGCAACCAAGCACAGTACCAAACCAAAATTTGTCACCAAATCCGCTGCCTTTGATTCCAGAAAAGAAACCAAGCACACAACCGCAAACAAAACCAAAAAGCGGATCTGCCGGATGGAGTTTAAATGATCTTATTCCGCATTGGAGTCTGCCTTCGATTCCTTTTGGTCTGCCAGCCGTTGTTGCTGGCGAAACGCTGGCTTTGCCTTATCAATTAAGAAAAGCCTTTGGAGGGTAAAACATGCTAACCGAGATCTATACCGACACGCCAAAAATTATTGGCTTTTTATTAATGGTTTTAATTATTGGATCGGTGGCAGGAGGAAAAATGGCATTTATGCTGCTATCGCTTCTTTTATTAGGACAAATCATTTTTCATCCAGACATACTTCAAAAAATACCATTCTTTGGAGGGAAAATTTAAATGAACCGTGTTTTTGATGTAGTAAGTGGAATGGGCATTTTAATTGCGATTTATCTTTTTTTAAATAATGGACAATCCACGGTTGGAATTATTCAAACCATCGGAAGCAATACAACAGCAGGAATTAGAACGCTGCAAGGGAGATAAACAACATGCCTTTAAACAATGGAATGTATCGCGCGATTACCGATAAAATCGCGCTGCAGCAATTAACGATTCCAGCCTATATTCCAAATCCAAATTTAGGAATTGAAACAGCCGAGCAAACGCAGCCTTTTGGACTTTCCTATATTCGGATGACACCAAACAGAAGATCTTCCGCTGTGATTCCAAATCCTTTATCTGTACCAATTGAAGAAGCTGCAGCCAATTTTCAAGGAAATCCTGTCAAAGCCGGAGATTTTCCAGCAGACTTTTATTTAGGAAATCCGATTGGAGGATTTTAAATGGGAGTTTTTGAAGAAGTAGGCGGAGGATCGGACAAGAAAAAGAAATGGATCATGATTGGCATTGGAACAGCGATCATCGCGATCTTTCTTGTGATCCGAAACGCAAGCAAGGCAAGCCAAGCAGCACAGCAAGCACAAGCCGCAAATGCACCAGCACCAGCACCGCAAATAACCGACACAGGATCTTATCCAACGGATTCTTTTGGTGGCGGTGTAAGTGGAACAGGAATGGATCAAACGCTGGCAACGTATCTCGCTATTGCCGACCAGAACGCGAGTGTCCAAATGGGAGCCGTTAACGATACATTGCACACGCTGCAGGATCAAATGAATACCAATAACGCGAATTTACAGCAGCAGATTACAGCCATAAACACAGCGCATACCGTTGCAGGAGCGATTCCAACCTTACCAGCGACAACCACAACGACCGATAATACAAGTCATCCAGATCCGCACAGTATTAGCTTGATTCATTTTGGAAATTATGCGACACCGCGTGGCGGCTGGAATCCAAATAGTGTAGTCGATAATTTAAAACAAGCAGGAGCAGTGGCAGACATGAACGCGCGGAAGCAATATGCAAGCCAAGCAGGGATCTCGAATTATAGCGGAACAGCCGCGCAAAATGTGCAATTATTGAACACGCTAAAAGCGCAAGGGAAGTGATCCATTATGGGATCAGTAACAATTAAGTCTGGCAGCTATGATCAGTATATAAATAATGCCAGCAGCAAATATGGAGTGCCAGCCGATCTAATTAAAGCCGTGATCAAGCAGGAGTCTGGAGGGAATCCAAATGCTTCTTCTGGAAAAGCCTATGGATTAATGCAGCTAACACCAGACACCGCGCGCGGTCTTGGTGTGACAAATGTTTATGATCCAGCACAAAATATAGACGGTGGTACAAAATATCTAGCACAGCAGCTTAAATCATTTAATGGAGATACGCGATTGGCATTGGCAGCCTATAACGCTGGACCAGCAGCCGTGAAAAAATATGGCGGTGTACCGCCTTTTAAAGAAACTCAAAATTATGTTGCTTCGATAACAAGTATGATCGGATCTGGCAATGTGGATATAGGCAGTATTAATGCAGCCGGATCAAGCGGAAATCCTTTGGACATAGGCACAACGATTGTAAATGGATTCCAGAAAATATTCCAAATGATTGTGACCGATACCACAAAATTTTTAATCTATTTGATTTTGTTTTTTGTTTTCGTCTTTTTCGGTTACAAGGCGCTGCAAGGATCGCCACCAGTAGCCGGAACAATCCGCGCAACAAAACAAACAGGCGCAGCAGCCAAAAAGACTGTGAAAACAATTATAAAAGTAATTCCGAAGTGAGGGATTAAAGAATGGCAACACCAGCAGGAAACGGCACACAAGCAGCAGCGCCAAAAGAAATAAGCAGCAATATCACAGCGCGCGAACAATTAATCACGATTCCAGCGAAAACATTAGTCGATCTGGAATTTTTAAATACAAGCCCGAATTATGTTTATGTCAATAATTATAGTTCGGGAACGCTTTATTTTGGGAGATCCGTTTTACCGACAGCCTTTGTTTATGACATGGTGATCGAAGGAAATGCCGATAATCTTTATAGTTCACCAAATGGATTCCGCGCAGCTTATATTTATAACGATGGCGCGGATGTGGTTAACTGTAAAATCACAAGTTTTGTCGCACCGTTTGAGCCTACAGCCTTGAAGGGTGGAGGAGGAACAGCCACCTTTACCGGAACGATAGGCGATGTAAACAGCACGATCACCGGATTTAATGTACCGCTGCCAAGCGGTAACAACCATGTGGGAGTCGTGACAGTCGATTCCATGCCAGCACAAACATTATCTATTCCCACGCTGCCAGCAGGAACAAACAACATCGGACATGTAAATGTTGATACGCTGCCAGCGCTTCCGGCAGGAGTTTCACATATTGGATCGGTGGGCATAGATGGTGGAGTGTCTATAACCAGCATGCCACCTGTACAAGTTTCAAACTCACCAATTAAAACAACCCACCAATATTTTGAGGGAACAGTTGCCCAAACCGTTGTTACGTTTGATTTAGGCGCAGGAAACACCGTCAATAATATTGACTATATAAAAAATGATGGATCGACCGATCTTTATCTCACTTTTGATACTACAGATATAACGCTGGCAGGAAATCAAACAAACGGCTTAAATATGCGGATCAGACTAGCAGCCGGAGAAGCCATAAGCGACATGCCGCGCCAGACCAATAAATTTAATATGATCCGTACAACCGGATCTGGCACTGTTCGAATTTTAGCGGTGTAAATGTATGCCGACTATCGAGGAAATGTGGAAAGAAACAAAAAAGAATATGCGCGAAGCGAAAGATCTTTCTTTTGATAAAGATAAAGAAATTTTAAAAATGCGCGCCAATCAATTCACAGATCTTTTTAAATATATGAACCGCGCCACGCTGCCGAAAAAGGCAGAAGTTGAATTTATGTTAGGAAGATCCAAAAGCTGGCTGCGAACAGTGAACCGAGCGCCAGACCGAAAGAAGGGTAAAAAATGAGAGAGTGGATTTTTCATCAATTTTACAATTATAATTTTTTAATGATTTTTACGTTGATTGGCTATCACAAATGGAATATAAAAAGGATGAAGAAAAATGGGACTAAGTACGACTTTTGATGTGAACCGCGTAACCAATTTAGAAAACCGCGCCACCGTGGATGAAGCGGTTATGCTTACAAATAATTATAGCGGTTTTCAAACCATACCAAATGCCAAGATAACAGGACAATTACAAGTAACAGGATCGACTAATGGAATTGTGACACAAGTCGATCCTGCCGTGAATGGTTCATGGATTGGAGTCATGCAAGACGCGTCTTTTTATAATATGGCTTTGGGAAGATTTGCAACCGGATCAAAAGCCATTGAATTAAGAAGCTATTTCGATAATCTAACTTTGCGAACCGGAAGATCCACCACCGCCACCAGCGCAGATATGAATTTTGTCACGAATGATCAAGTAGTGGCAGGAATTTCACAAAATATAAATTTATTGCCGCGTGGTTGGTTAAATATGTGTCCGAACAATGGAGCGGTTAATACAGCCGGATTACAATGTTTATTAGTGATAGCCACCGGACAACCAGCGCTGCGCTCAATTAATACCGGAGTCAGTAACATGATGGTAAAATGGGCAAGCAATGGCATACACGCGCGAGATCATGACGATACTGTTTTTGAACCATTTTATGGAAGCGCCTTTAATGTATCTTCTGATATTGGTTTTAAAGAAGACATAAAAAATTATGATGACAGCGCGCTCGATCATGTGAAAAATACGCGTGTCCGGAAATACAGACTAAAACAGGATGATCCAAGCGAACGCGATCGGATCGGCTTGATCCGGCAGGAAGCGCCAGACCAGATCCACGCTGGCGATGAATCTTTGGAACTTAATCAAATGTGCAGCATGATTTGGAAAGCTGTATAAGAACTGACAGAAAAAGTCGATGCATTAAGCAAATGACCAGCGGCAATCTAGGCATAGCCTACACACGCGCACAAGCAGCCGATTTTACGACTTATTATTATGAGACAGGACA
>Ga0164300_10000131_pt1 | contig 11413 bp, 11 predicted proteins | sample Whisoiple_226_MG_FD_109710 | JGI IMG/M metagenome (GOLD analysis project Ga0164300, IMG submission 109710) | Unamended control soil microbial communities from upstate New York, USA - Whitman soil sample_226_MG | ecosystem: Environmental > Terrestrial > Soil > Agricultural land ...
AGCCCGGTGCCGAGTCGTGGCCGATCACGGCGGCGAGCTTCATCCTGATGCACACCGTTCCGCAAGACGCGGCATCTTCCGCCGAGGCTCTCAAATTCTTCGACTGGGCCTATAAGAACGGCGCTAAAATGGCCGAGGAGCTTGATTACATCCCGATGCCCGACAATGTCGTCGAGCTCTCGCGCGGCGAGTGGGCCAAGATCAAGGACTCTGCCGGCAAGCCCGTCTTCGCAATGAACTAAGGGCAATCTGAATCGAGGCAGGGGCAGCCACCTTCCGCTCCTGCCTCGATTTCAGAGTGAGAATTACAAAGCCGTTGCAGAAGGGGCTCACCAATATGGACATGGCACTTCAGTCCGTGCCCGTTCAGGTCCGGGTCAAGCACGACGACAAGCAGCGCGCCAAAGTCTTGCGCGGCTTCCGCATCGGCGACCGCACCTTCAACATTATTACGCAAGCTTCAGCGATCGCTGTGCTGGTGATCCTTGCCGGCGTCATGCTGTCGCTTGTGATCGGCTCGCTTCCCGCCTGGCGTGCTTTCGGCTTTGACTTCTTCGCTTCGGAAAGCTGGAACCCGGTCACTGAGAAATTCGGGGCGCTGCCGGCCATCTACGGCACGCTCGTGACCTCCATCATTGCCATGCTGATTGGCGTTCCCGTCAGCCTCGGCATCGCGATCTTCCTCACCGAGATCTGTCCGGAACGCTTGCGGCGTACGATCGGCACCGCCATTGAGCTACTGGCCGGCATCCCGAGCATTATTTACGGCATCTGGGGTCTGTTCGTATTCGCCCCATTCTTTCAGGCGCACCTACAGCCGGTGCTGATCGACGCCTTCGCCAACATTCCCATCCTCAATCAACTTTTCGCCGGGCCCCCCTACGGCATCGGCCTGCTGACCGCAGGCCTGATCCTCGCCATCATGGTGCTGCCCTTCATCACTTCGATCACGCGGGAGGTGTTCGACACCGTTCCGCCGGTGCTAAAGGAGGCTGCCTATGGCATCGGCTGCACGCGCTGGGAGGTGATGCGCCGCGTGGTCATCCCCTATACCCGCGTCGGCATCGTCGGAGGCGTGATGCTGGGCTTAGGCCGCGCGCTCGGCGAGACCATGGCTGTGACCTTCGTTATCGGCAACGCGCACCGGATCGTGCCCTCGATCATGGCGCCGGGGACGACGATCTCGGCCTCCATCGCCAACGAGTTCACCGAAGCCACCGGTGAGCTTTATACCGCCTCGCTCATCGCGCTCGGCCTGATCCTGTTCTTCATCACCTTCGTCGTGCTTGCTGCCGCTCGGCTGATGCTAATGCGCATCGCGATGAAAGCAGGGGGTTGATCATGGCCGCCGTAGTCGCAGACGCGCGTTATTCCCGCCGGCGTCACACCAATTTTGTCGCCACGGCGCTGTCGATCGGAGCCGCCGGCTTCGGCCTGACCTGGCTGCTTCTGATCCTGGTTGTGTTGGTGGTAAAGGGCGTGGGCGGGCTGAACCTTGCCGTGTTCACCGAGATGACGCCGCCTCCTGGCTCCGCCGGTGGATTGTTGAACCCCATCATCGGCAGCCTGATCCTGACCGTGCTCGCGGTGGCGTTCGGCACGCCGCTTGGCATCCTCGCCGGCACCTACATGGCGGAATACGGCCGCTACGCGAACCTCACCATGGTGGTCCGCTTCATCAACGACATTTTGTTGAGCGCGCCTTCGATCGTCATCGGCCTCTTCGTGTACGAGATCATGGTGGCGCGGATGGGGCACTTCTCCGCCTGGGCCGGAGCGGTTGCGCTCGCCATCCTCGTCATCCCGGTGGTGGTGCGCACTACCGAGGATATGCTGCTGCTAGTGCCCAACACGCTGCGCGAAGCCTCCACCGCACTCGGCGTCCCACGATGGCTGGTCATCCGCGACGTGGCCTATCGCGCCGCGCGCGCCGGCATTACCACCGGCGTTCTGCTCGCCATCGCGCGGATCACGGGTGAGACTGCGCCGCTGCTGTTCACCGCTCTCAACAACCAGTTCTTCAGTTGGAATCTGAACGCGCCGATGGCGAGCCTTCCCGTCGTGATCTTCCAGTTCGCCCTAAGTCCCTACTCGGAATGGCAACAACTTGCCTGGACGGGAGCTCTCATTATCACCGCCGCCGTGCTCGGCTTGAGCATCCTCGCTCGCGTGCTTGCCTCTAAGAAGGTACTGACATGACCTTTGCAATACAAACCGACGTAAAAGAGCAAACACCCACGGCGGCTGAAGGCCTGGAGGAGAAGGTGGCGGTACGCCGCCTGAATTTCTACTATGGCGGCTATCGCGCGCTCGCCGACATCAACGTCAATCTCTTTCAGAACAAGGTCACGGCATTCATCGGCCCCTCGGGCTGCGGCAAGTCCACGCTGCTCCGCATCTTGAACCGCATCTACGATCTCTACCCCAACCAGCGGGCCGACGGAGAGGTGCTGCTCGACGGCGAGAACATCCTGACACCGAAGCAGGACGTGAATCTACTGCGTGCCAAGGTCGGCATGGTGTTTCAGAAGCCGACGCCGTTCCCCATGACCATCTACGAGAACGTTGCTTTCGGCGTGCGCCTCTATGAGCAGCTGTCCAAGGCCGATCTCGACGCCCGGGTCGAGGATGCGCTTCGGCGTGGGGCGATTTGGGACGAGGTCAAGGACAAGCTGGATGCTAGCGGCTTGAGCCTGTCTGGCGGCCAGCAGCAGCGGCTGTGCATCGCCCGCACCGTCGCCATCAAGCCGGAGGTTATTCTACTCGACGAGCCCTGCTCGGCGCTCGATCCGATCTCAACCGCCAAGATCGAAGAGCTGATTGACGTCTTGAAGCGCGACTACACCATCGCCATTGTTACCCACAATATGCAGCAGGCGGCCCGCACCTCGGACTACACTGCCTTTATGTATCTCGGTGAGCTTGTTGAGTTCGACAACACCACCAGGATTTTCACCAACCCAAAGATGGAGCGCACCCAAGACTACATCACCGGCCGCTTCGGTTAGGCCACGCGCTTTCGAGGAGAAGCAGGAAGATGGATACGCACGAACACATCGTCAGGTCCTATGAGGAGGAGCTCTCCTCGCTCAACAACAAGATCGCCAAAATGGGCGGTCTCGCCGAGCAGGTCCTCGGGCAGTCCATCGACGCGCTCGAAGGCCGCGATCCTGACCTCGCCGCCGCCACCATCCAGCAGGACGAGGCCATCGACGAACTGGAGAACGAGATCGAGGAGCAGGCCATCGTCATGATCGCACGGCGCCAGCCGCTCGCCTACGACCTGCGCCAGATCATGGCCGCGCTCCGCATCTCGACCGACCTCGAGCGCATCGGCGATCTCGGCAAGAACATCGCCAAGCGCGCGCTCGCCGTGGTCGGCGAGCAGCAGCCAAAGCAGCTCATGCTCGGCTTGAAGCATATGGGCGAGCTGGCGCTCGGCCAGCTGAAAGAGGTGCTCGACGCCTATATCGAGCGCGACGCCGACCGCGCGCTGAAGGTCTGGTACACGGACGAGGATATTGACGCCATGTACAACTCGCTGTTCCGCGAGCTGCTCACCTACATGATGGAGGATCCGCGCAACATCGGGCTCTGCACTCATCTCCTGTTCGGGGCCAAGAATATCGAGCGCATCGGCGACCACGCGACCAACATCGCCGAGACCGTCTACTTCCTGGTCCACGGCAAATCGATCACCGACCAGCGGCCGAAGAGCGACACCACCAGCTCGACGCCGGTCCCCTTGAGGTCTGCGGGCTGATATGCTGACAGTCTCCGCCACGAACCCGCGAGCCAAGGTTCTCGTCGTCGAGGACGAGGAGCCGTTGGCGCTTCTGCTCCGCTACAATCTCGAGGCCGAGGGCTACGCTGTCGATGTGGTGCATCGGGGCGATGAGGCGGAGATGGCCATCGCCGAAGGCTCGCCGGATCTGATCGTGCTCGACTGGATGTTGCCCGGGATCTCTGGGCTTGAGCTTTGCCGGCGCCTGCGGACCGGCAAGGACTCCCGCCTTATCCCGATTATTCCGTTGACGGCGCGCAGCGAAGAGGGCGACCGCATTCGTGGGCTCACCACCGGCGCCGACGACTATGTGGTCAAGCCGTTTTCCCTGCCTGAGCTGATGGCGCGCGTGCGTGCGATCCTGCGGCGCACCAGCCCGGAGCGTATCGCCTCGGTGCTTACCGCCGGCGACATCGAGCTCGACCGGGAGTCTCATCGGGTGACGCGGAACGGCCGCCAGGTGCATCTCGGACCAACCGAGTTTCGTCTGCTCGAATTTCTCATGCAAAGCCCAGGCCGCGTGTTCAGTCGGGCGCAGTTGCTCGACGGTGTGTGGGGCCGCAACGTCTATGTCGATGAGCGTACGGTCGACGTCCATATCGGGCGCTTGCGCAAGGCGATGATGCGCGGCACCGAGACCGACCCGGTGCGTACCGTGCGCGGCGCCGGCTACGCCTTCAGCGACAAGCTGCAAGAGACCGTCTGAGATCCTCAAAAAGAGGAAGGCGCCTCGACCGGCGCCTCCCTTCCCCCCACTTGACCAAAGTGCCTAGCCGTAGGAGACGCGCTTGTCGCGCCGCCGCGATGGCACCGGCTGATAGGCGAGCCGCGCGTGATGCTCGCAATAAGGCACCGAGCCCGACGTCTTGCGGCCGCAAAAATGAAACTCCTCCTCGCCCGGATCGCCGATGGGCCAGCGGCACATCGCTTCTTTCAAGGTGAGGATGCTCGCCCTTTCGGCGGGCGGGATGTACAGCTCTTCGATCGGCACCGGCGCTTCCTCGATCTCTTCCTCATAGGTCGGCTTCAGCGCGACATTGCCGCGCGTGCCGAACAGCAAGGATGGAGCTCGGTGTTGGCGTGGCGCCTGCGCCCGCCGCGGTCTTGGGCTCGACGAGCGCGAGCTCGTCGCCCGGCCCGAGAGACCGAGACGATGCACTTTGCCGATCACTGCATTCCGCGTCACCCCGCCAAGGCGACTGGCGATCTGGCTTGCACTTAAGCCTTCCGCCCATAGTCGTTTTAGAAGTTCAACCCTCTCATCATTCCATGCCATGGTTTGGCCTCCTCATTTTTTGACTCAGAATCCCCCCGTCTCGTCGTGAGACGGCGTTCAGTCACGCTGATTTACTGTGAGAAATGACCGCCCAGGCGTAACGCTGCATCCACCAGATATTGTGGCTGAGCGGCTACTAGCCTACAATCTCGGGGAAGAAGCGGCAAGCGTCCGCCACGCTTGATCCCGTTTTTTTCCACCGGACAAATCGGAGTCTGCCACTTCTTGGGAAAGAACACAAACTCCGTCGTGGATGAACCCGTGGACGAGCATTGGATAAGGTGGTGAAATGGTGACTGATTGACAGTCCCCCGTGCGAGACCTAAAGCTCTGCAATTCCTTGCTGCCGCCAGCCGGCGGCAATTTTATTTTGGGACGACCTCTCGTGTCCAAATCGGCTCTGCTTCCGACCTACGCTCGCAGCCAGTTGGCGTTCGAGCGCGGGGAGGGTGCCTATCTCTTCACCGCGTCGGGTGAGCGCTATCTCGACTTCGCATCCGGCGTCGCGGTGACGGCGCTCGGTCATGCCCATCCGCATCTCGTCAAGGCGCTGACCGAGCAGAACGAAAAATTGTGGCATGTGTCTAATCTGCACCGCATCCCCGCGCAGGAGCGGCTTGCTGACAGACTTTGTCACGCGACCTTCGCCGACTACGCATTCTTCGCCAATTCCGGCGCCGAGGCAGTTGAAGGCGCGATTAAGGTGGCGCGCCGTTATCACTTCAAACAAGGAGGGCCCGAGCGCTACCGCTTCGTCACCTTCGAGGGCGCGTTTCACGGGCGCACCCTCGCCACCATCGCTGCCGGCGGTCAGCCAAAGCATCTTGAAGGCTTCGGGCCACCGGTCGAGGGCTTCGACCATGTCGCTGCCGGCGATGTCGGCGCGGTGGAGGCTGCCATCGGCGAGGAGACCGCTGGCGTCATGATCGAGCCGATCATGGGCGAGGGCGGCATGCGCGAGGTGTCTTGGCCGTTCCTCAGGGACCTGCGGGCCCTTTGCGACGAGAAAGGCATTCTGCTCCTGCTCGATGAGGTGCAGACCGGCATGGGCCGCACCGGGCGCCTGTTCGCGCATGAATGGGCCGACATCACCCCGGACGTCATGGCGACCGCAAAAGGCCTTGGCGGCGGCTTTCCCGTGGGTGCCGTCCTCGCCACGGAGGAGGTGGGTAGCGCGATGGCGCCTGGCAGTCATGGCTCGACCTTCGGCGGCAATCCCCTCGCCATGGCCGTTGGCAACGCCGTGCTCGACGTGGTGCTCGCGCCCGGCTTTCTCGATCACGTGGCCGCGATGGGCCTTAGGCTCAAGCAGCGCCTGGCTGGGCTTAAGGATGAACATGACGACATCATCGAGGAGGTGCGCGGTCAGGGCCTTATGCTTGGGCTGAAATGCAAGGTGCCGAACCAGGCTTTGCTGCAGTCGCTTGCTGCCGAGCACATGCTCACCGTGCAAGCAGGCGACAACGTGGTGCGTCTTCTGCCGCCGCTTATTGTTGGCGAAGCCGAGATCGACGAGGCTTGCGCCAAGATCGATGCCGCCTGCGTGGCGCTGAAGACCGGCGCGCACGCCCCGGCCTGACGCCGACAGCCCGAAAAGTCACCCCCATGCAGCCACGGCACTTTCTCGATATTGACGCACTTCCCCGCCAAACTTTGCGCGCGATCCTCGACGATGCTCACGCCATGAAGGCGGCGGGCCGCGGGCGCTTGCAGGAGAAGACCAAAGTGCGGCCAGGTGCCGTGCTCGCCATGATCTTCGAGCAGCCTTCCACGCGCACGAGGGTGTCCTTCGAAGTGGCCATGCACGAGCTTGGTGGAACGTCAATCATGCTGAGCCCGGCCGACATGCAGATCGGCAGGGGCGAGACCATTGCCGACACTGCCCGCGTGCTTTCGCGCTACGTGGATGCGATCATGCTCAGGACCGGCTCGCACGGCAAGCTGCAAGAGCTCGCCGCGCACGCGACCGTGCCGGTCATCAACGGGCTCACCAACCTGTCGCATCCCTGTCAGGTGATGGCCGACGTCATGACCTTCGAGGAGAAGAAGGGGTCGATCGACGGCGCGACGGTCGCCTGGCTCGGCGATGCCAACAACGTCGCCACCTCCTGGGTGCACGGCGCCGCCCGCTTCGGCTACATGCTGAAGCTCGCCTGTCCGAAGGAATTCAAACCGTCGCCCGAGCTGCTTGCCTGGGCGAAGAGCGAGGGCGCTTTGGTCGAGGCCGGGCGCGATCCGCACGCCGCGGCCCGCAATGCCGATTGCCTGGTGACCGACGTCTGGGTGTCCATGGGCGACGGCGAGGACAAGAAGAAGCGCAAGAACCTGTTGAAGTCATTCCAGGTCGATCGAGCCGTGATGGCCAAGGCCAAGCCCGACGCTATCTTCATGCATTGTCTGCCGGCCCATCGCGGCGATGAGGTGACGGCGGAGGTGATCGACGGCCCGCAATCTGTGGTGTGGGACGAGGCGGAGAACCGGCTGCATGTGCAGAAGGCGATCCTCGCCTGGTGCCTCGACACTGCGCGCGCCGATGCGCCGAATTCTGCCATGTCGCCAGCCGCCAAAAGCCGCCGGGTCGAGCGAGCCGGGGCCAAATGATGGCGCAGGAATCCTCTTCGCAAGAGCGCATCGAGCTCACCATCCCGGCCGACGATCTGATTCTGCCGTTCCAAGCCGATCAGGCAGACGTGGTCGGACGCCTGGTCAAGCTCGGACCCGTCGTGGACACCATTCTGTCGCGGCACGACTATCCTGAGCCGGTGTCGAAGCTGCTCGGCGAGGCTGTGGCGCTCACCGCATTGCTCGGCGCCGCGCTCAAATTCGAGGGTAAGTTCATCCTGCAGGCCTCGACCGACGGTCCCGTCGACCTGCTCGTCGCCGATTATCAGGTGCCTGGGCAGTTGCGCGGCTATGCGCGCTTCTCGGCTCAACGCGTCACGGCCGTGAGCGGCAATGGTGACCTGCCGCATTTGCTTGGCCAGGGTCATTTCGCCATGACCATTGACCGCGGCACGGAGAGCGAGCGCTATCAGGGGGTGGTGCCGCTCGAAGGCGAAAGCCTGACCGAGGCCGCCGACACTTATTTCCGACAATCCGAGCAGCTCCCCACCTTCATTCGCTTGGCGGTGGCAAAGCACTACCGCGCCGGCCAAGCCGGCGGGCGGTCCTGGACGTGGCGCGCCGGCGGCCTGCTCGTGCAGAAGCTAACCCGCGAAGGCGGCCACGGACCAGGCGGAGGCTTCGACGAGGAGGACTGGCTGCGGGCGCGCGCGCTTGCCGAGACCGTCGAGGACCACGAGCTGCTCGATCCTCTGCTTTTACCCGATCGGCTGCTCTATCGGCTGTTCCACGAGGAGCAGGTGCGCGCCTATCGGGCCATCAGCCTTGAGACCTATTGCAGTTGCTCGCGGGAGCGCGTCGAGGAGCTTTTGCGGCGCTTCACCAGCGAGGACCTGAAGGATATGGTGGTCGATGGTGAGGTGTGGGTGACCTGCGAGTTCTGCAACAGCCGCTACCGCTTCGATCCGGCCTCCTTCACCAAGTCCGACGAGTCTAATTAGCCACTGCACTTGTCATCGCTCGGCTTGGCCAGGCGATCCCGTAACCCCAGAGCATCTGTGATAGGATGATCGCTTTCGCAGGCATGACAAGTTTAAATGCTTAGCCGCTCGGCGAGCTTGGCGAGGAACGCCATAAAGGCGTCGAGCTGCGCGGTGGTCACAAACTCATCCGCGGCATGCGCCTGCTCGATATTGCCAGGACCGCAGATCGCGGTCGGGCAACCTGCCGCCTCGAACAGTCCGGCTTCGGTCCCGTACGACACCGTGCTCGTGGCATGGGCGCCGGTCAGCGCCAGCGCCAATGCGACGACCTCCGAGCCCGACTTGGCGCGGAAGGCCGGCACGCGGCCCTGATGCAGCGTTTCGATCGACGCGGTCGGCGCCACCCTCAGCATGCATGGGAGCAACTTCTCCTCGGCAAAGGCCTCGAGCCGCTTTGGCGCGTAGTCGGGATCGGCCTCCGGCAGGCTCCGCACCTGCCAATGGAACTCGCAGGTTTTTGGCACGATGTTGGTCGCCGTGCCGCCTTCGATCGTGCCAACCTGCACGGTGGAAAACGGCGGATCGAAGCGGTCATTGGTCTCGCGTGATGCAAGCGCAGTGCCGATCCGCTCGATCTCCTCAATGAGTTCCGCGGCGAAGGAAATGGCGTTCACCCCGAGCTGCGGCAGGCTCGAATGAGCCTCGCGCCCCGTCACGAGACTGCGATAAGTGTCGATGCGCTTATGCGCGTCGATCACCGCCATGGTGGTGGACTCGCCGACGATGATGGCGCGCGGTTGCGGCAGGCCGGACCCGAGCCGCGCGATCAGTGGGCGGATGCCGGTGCAGCCAACCTCCTCGTCATAAGAGACGATGATGTGGATCGGCTCCTTAAGCGTGCGCGACAAAAAGAGTGGTACCGAGGCGAGAACGCAGGCAAGAAATCCCTTCATGTCGCAAGAACCACGGCCATAGAGCTTGCCGTCGCGAAGCTCGAGCTCGAACGGGTCGCTCGACCAGGTCTGGCCGTCGACGGGAACGCAGTCGCTGTGGCTGGATAGCCCGATGCCGCCCTTGCCGGCGGGTCCAATGCTCGCAAACAAGCTTGCCTTCTTGCCGTCTTCCGACGGAATCTGCGTGGAGGCAATACCGTAGCCCTCGAGATACGCTCTGACGAACGCGATGGCTTCCAGGTTTGATCTCGCGCTCGTCGTGTCGAAGGCGACGAGCTTGGCGAGCAGCTCCTGCACTGCCGATGACGACGCCGGCACGGGCACTCCTATGTGTTGCAATGGCCGCTGCACTTGCGTGGGTTCGCCGGGCCTATGTCGCTGCCGAACGGAAGCGCTCCGCCGACCGTGCTCGCGCTTTCAGGGCTTCGGTCTCGCGGTCTCGTGGCGGCGCATTGGTGATGAGCGAGTCGATCAGCTCGCGCGCGGTCTTGGAGACTTGGTCCACCGCCCGGTCGAAGGCGGCTTCGTTTGCCTTTGATGGCCGCGTGAAGCCGGCGAGCTTGCGCACGAATTGCAGCGACGAGGCGTGAATTTCCTCATCCGTGGCAGGCGGCTCGAAATTATGCAGGGTCTTGATGTTTCGGCACATGATCATCCTCACTCAACTGTCTGCGACTTTGCGAAAAGGTGACATACGGGTTGGCCGCAGGCAAGGCGGAGGAGTTTCGGAGAACCCTCACCCTGAGGAGGCGCGACCGCGGTGAGAAGTAACGTACGGCAACTGGGCCCAGGTTGGAGACGCCCAGCGCTCCTCACCATGAGGCATTAAGCGCGAAGCGCTTGGTCGAGATCGGCCTTGAGATCCTCAATATCCTCAAGCCCAATGGAGAGACGCACGCTCCGATCGAAAATCCCGAGCTCCGCACGTTGGTCAGGGGTGAGCCGTTGATGCGTCGTGGTCGCCGGGTGGGTAACGAGGCTCTTCGCGTCGCCGAGATTGTTGCTGATCTTGACGATTTGCAACGCGTTCATAAAGCGGAAGGCCTCGCGCTTCCCGCCCTTCACCTCGAAGGCGACCATCGGACCACCGCCCTCCATCTGCCGCTTGGCAAGCGCAGCTTGCGGATGATCGGCGCGGCCCGGATAGAACACGCGAGTGACTTCCTTGCGTTCGGCGAGAAAGTCGGCGATCGCCGCAGCCGACGCGCTATGGCGCTCCACGCGCACCGGCAACGTCTCAAGGCCTTTGAGCATCACCCAGGCATTGAACGGGCTGAGCGAGGGGCCGGTATGCTTCAGATAATTGTGCAGCTTCTCCTCGACGAACTCTTTGGTACCAAGCACGACACCGCCGAGGCAGCGTCCCTGCCCGTCGATATGCTTGGTCGCTGAATAGACCACGATGTCGGCGCCGAGCGGCATCGGCCGCTGCTGCAAGGGCGTGGCGAACACATTGTCCACCACGACAAGCGCGCCGGCTTTGTGCGCAATCTTGGCCACGCCCTCGATGTCGACGAGCTCGAGCACCGGATTGGTCGGCGACTCGAAGAACACGGCGCGAGTGTTCGGCCGCATCGCCCTATCCCAGGCGCCAAGGTCGCGGCCGTCGATGAGCGTGGTGGCGATGCCATAGCGCGGCAACAAATCCTCGACGATGTAGCGGCAGCTTCCGAACAGTGCTCTTGCCGACACCACATGTTCTCCGGCATTGAGATGACACATCAGCGATGCCGCAACCGCCGCCATGCCGCTCGCGGTGCCGCGCGCGGCTTCAGCGCCTTCCAGCGCGCACATGCGCGCCTCGAACATGGCCACGGTGGGATTGGCGTAGCGGCTATAGACGAAGCCTTCCTCA
>Ga0164300_10000132_pt1 | contig 11409 bp, 9 predicted proteins | sample Whisoiple_226_MG_FD_109710 | JGI IMG/M metagenome (GOLD analysis project Ga0164300, IMG submission 109710) | Unamended control soil microbial communities from upstate New York, USA - Whitman soil sample_226_MG | ecosystem: Environmental > Terrestrial > Soil > Agricultural land ...
GGCGTACTTCTGTGACGGGAGCGTGCCCTTGTCGACCGGCACGTAGTTGAGCTCGTCGCCGAGGCCCGAGCGGGCCACGAAGTCCGCGCCCATGTTGAGCGGGATGGTGACCAGCAGGTCGAAGGGCACCTCGCGCTCGTCGTAGGAGACCAGCGCCTTCTTCTCGTTGTCGACGCTCTCGACCATGAAGTCCGGCTCGACCAGGATCTTGCGCTCCTCGAGCATCGAGCCCAGCTGGGCCGACGCGATCGGCTGGGTGAAGGCTCCCGACAGCGGCGTCACGTAGACGAGCTCGACCTGGTCCCTGATCCCGCGCTCGCGCAGGTGGGCGTCGGCCAGGAAGGCGAACTCCAGCGGCGCGACCGGGCACTTGATCGGCATCTCGGTGATGTGGATGACCAGCCGGCCGTGGTCGAACCGCCGCAGCGCCTCGGCCAGCGCCCGCGACCCCTCGAAGGTGTAGAAGTCGAAGACGCTCTTGCGCCACTGCCCTCCCATCATCCCCGGGGTCTGGTCGGGGCGTGGGGTCGTGCCGGTGGCGATGACGAGGTAGTCGTAGCCCAGGATCCGGCCGTCCACCAGCTGGGCGGTGTTGTCGTCAGGGTTGACCTGGTCGATCTCCCCCATCACGAGGTCAACGCCGTCGGGGATGAACGCGTGCCGCTTCCGCACGACCTGGTCGGGGCGGTAGGTGCCGAACGGCATGAAGAGGTAGCCGGGCTGGTACTGGTGGTTGTCGTCGCGGTCCACGACCGTGATCTCCCACTCGCTCCGTGTGAGCTTTCTGCGCAGCTTGTTGACGATCATCGTCCCGGCTGTGCCACCGCCCAGCACCAGCAGTCGCCTCATCGATCTCACTCCTCGTTGCTGTCCTGCCTTCTCCACGCTAGGAACCGGGCCAGGACACGGACAGGGCCGAAGGTCCCTTGTTACCCCCGGGGGTATCTGAGCAGACTGGAGTCACCAGAGAGGAAGAACCTGTGAGCCACCACGCGGGGACCCCCCAGCACACCGTCCACGTCGAGCACCAGGGAGGCGATCGCTTCGGCATCGCGGTGCGAGGCCACACCCTGACGGTCGACCAGCCCGCAGACGCCGGCGGCGAGGACAGCGCCCCGACCCCCACCGAGCTGCTGGTCGCGAGCCTCGCCTCCTGCGTCGCCTTCTACGCCCGGCGCTACCTCGCCCGTCACGGACTGCCCACCCACGGGCTCGGCGTCGACGCCGGCTTCGAGATGGGCGCACATCCGGCCCGTGTCTCCGCTGTCGATGTGCGGCTCCACCTGCCGGACGGCGTGCCGGAGTCCCGGCGCGGACCGCTGCTCGCGGTGGCCCGGCACTGCACGGTGCACAACACGCTCGAGCACGCGCCCGACGTCGTCATCGAGCTCGCGGGGGCTCGGACCCCGCCCGGGCTCGGGCTCGGGCTCGGGCTCGGGCTCGGGCTCGGGCTCGGGACGCGCGGGCAGCCTCTCGACGAGACGGTCAGCAGGGTCGCCTCGTAGCCCGCTCGCGCGGGCGGCCGAGCACCCCGGAGGAGGCAGGCATGCAGTGGACGCGCACGACGCTGCGCCGCTACCCGCTCCTGGCGGTCACGGTGCTGGTCGGCGCTGTCGGCGGTCTCCTCGAGCTTGCCGGACAGCCCGGTGCCGCGCGGTGGGTGATCTCCGCCTATGTGATCGCCTTCGCGGCCCGTCGCTGCGTGCACATGCTCGCCCAGCTGCGCGAGGGCCGTTACGGCGTCGACATCCTCGCGGTCACGGCGATCGTGGCGACGGTGGCCGTCCAGGAGTACTGGGCCTCCCTGGTCATCGTGCTGATGATGAGCACAGGCGAGGTCCTCGACACGATCGCCGCCGGCCGGGCTGAGCGTGAGCTCTCCGCCCTGCTGAGCCGGGTGCCGCTGACCGCTCACCTGCTGAGCGCGGCAGGCTCCCTCGGCCAGACCACCGACGTCCCCATCGGCGACGTTGGCCCCGGGAGCGAGCTGCTCGTCAAACCAGGCGAGCTCGTGCCGGTGGACGCGGTGCTCCTCTCGACGTCCGCGGCCTTCGACGAGTCGTCGCTCACCGGTGAGTCCCTGCCCGTCGAGCACACCCAGGGCGACGCGCTGATGTCGGGGGCAGTCAACGGCTCCCGCGCCATCCACATCCGGGCCACGGCCTCCGCCGCCGAGTCGCAGTACCAGCGCATCATCGACCTCGTCAGCGAGGCCCAGAAGTCGCGGGCCCCCTTCGTGCGGCTCGCCGACCGGATCGCCGTGCCCTTCACCCTTGTCGCCTTCGCCATCGCCGGCGGCGCGTGGTGGCTCAGCGGTGAGGCCTCGCGGTTCGCCGAGGTGCTCGTCGTCGCGACGCCCTGCCCGCTCATCATCGCGGCGCCGGTGGCCTTCATGGCGGGCCTGTCCCGCGCGGCGCGTCACGGCATCATCATCAAGGGCGGAGGAGTCCTCGAGCAGCTCGCGCGGGTCCAGACGGTCGCCTTCGACAAGACCGGCACCCTGACCCGCGGCGTCCCGGAGCTGGCGTCGGTCGAGGTCACCGACGGCGAGCGGACGGGCGACGACCTCCTGGCCGTGGCCGCGGCCGTCGAGCGCTACTCCACGCACCCGCTCGCCGAGGCCATCGTGGAGGGTGCCCGGGTCCGCGGGCTGACGCTGCCGGCAGCCACGCAGGCCAACGAGTCCACCGCCCAGGGCATCACTGCCACCGTGGCCGGCCAGCCGGTCGTCGTCGGGAAGGCGAGCTTCGTGGCCACCCACGCCGGCGGCATACCGCAGTCCCCCCTCGCACCTGGTCACAGCGGGGTGCACGTGGGCGTCGCCGGCCGGCACGCCGGGGTGCTGTCCCTCGCAGACCAGGTCCGGTCCGACACCCCCCACACCCTGGCCGCCCTGCACGCTGCGGGCGTGCCGCACACCCTGATGCTCACCGGCGACGCGGCCGCGACCGCGGAGCACGTCGCCGCCCAGATCGGCATCGACGACGTGCGTGCCGGCCTGCTGCCGGAGGACAAGGTCGCCATCGTGGCCGCCCTGCCGGACCGGCCGGTCATGATGATCGGTGACGGGGTCAACGACGCCCCTGTGCTCGCTGCGGCGGACATCGGGGTCGCCATGGGGGCACGCGGCTCCGCCGCCGCGAGCGAGTCCGCAGATGTCGTGATCCTCGTCGACGACCTCTACCGCGCCGTGCGGGCCGTGCAGATCGGGCGGCGCACGATGGCCGTGGCGTGGCAGGCGATCGGTCTCGGGGTGGGGCTCTCCCTGGCACTCATGGTCGTGGCCTCGGCCGGCCTGCTCCCGGCGATCGTCGGGGCGTGGCTGCAGGAGCTCGTCGACCTCGCCTGCATCCTCTGGGCCCTTCTGGCCACCCAGCCGAGCGCGGACGAGCTGCACGCGCCGGCCACTGCGCCGGCATGACTGGCGGTGCTCGCTCCGGTTCGGGAACACTGACACGCATGTCTGCTGTCGAGGCCACCCCGGAGACGACCCAGCCCAAGGGGACGCCGCCGCGCGAGCGCCAGTGGTTCCACTCCGCCGTCGTCTACCAGGTCTACCCGCGCAGCTTCCAGGACTCCGACGGCGACGGCATCGGCGACCTGCGGGGCGTGGTGCGCCGGCTCGACTACCTGGCCACACTCGGCATCGACGTCCTGTGGCTCTCGCCCATCTACGCCTCCCCGCAGGACGACAACGGCTACGACATCAGCGACTACCAGGACATCGACCCCACCTTCGGCACGCTGGCGGACTTCGACGACCTGGTCGCGCAGGCACACGCGCGCGGCATACGCATCGTCATGGACCTCGTGGTCAACCACACCTCCGACGAGCACCCCTGGTTCGTGGAGTCCCGCTCCTCGAAGGACTCCGCGAAGCGCGACTGGTACTGGTGGCGGCCGCCGCGCGAGGGCATGGACGCGGGCGCACCCGGTGCCGAGCCGACCAACTGGCAGTCGTTCTTCAGCGGCCCCGCCTGGGAGCTCGACGAGGCCACCGGCGAGTACTACCTGCACCTGTTCTCCCGCAAGCAGCCCGACCTGAACTGGGAGAACCCCGAGGTGCGCGAGGCGGTCTACGCGATGATGCGCTGGTGGCTGGACCGCGGGGTCGACGGCTTTCGCATGGACGTCATCAACATGATCTCCAAGGACCTGCCGCTGCGCGACGGCCGCGTCCTGGACCACGGCCCGTATGCCGATGGGTCGCCCTTCTACATCTGCGGACCGCGCATCCACGAGTTCCTCCAGGAGATGCACCGGGAGGTCTTCGCGGGCCGGTCGGAGAAGCTGCTCACCGTCGGTGAGATGCCGGCGGTCACCGTCGACGAAGCCGTGCTCTTCACCGACCCGGCGCGCCGCGAGGTCGACATGGTGTTCCAGTTCGAGCACGTGGGACTTGACCACGGCGAGCACAAGTGGGACCGCCGCCCGCTCGAGCTCGCCGAGCTGAAGGCGTCCCTGGGCCGGTGGCAGGCCGGGCTCGCCGAGGTCGGGTGGAACAGCCTCTACTGGAACAACCACGACCAGCCGCGAGCGGTCTCCCGTTTCGGCGACGACGGCCAGTACCGCGTCGAGTCGGCCAAGCTGCTGGCCACGGTGCTGCACCTGCACCGCGGGACGCCCTACGTCTACCAGGGCGAGGAGCTCGGCATGACCAACGTGCCCTTCGCCGCCCACGACGACTTCCTCGACATCGAGTCCGTCAACTACTACCGCGCGGCGCTCGGGCTGGGCCGCTCGCCGGAGGATGTCCTCGAGGCGCTGCGCGAGGGCAGCCGCGACAACGCGCGCTCCCCCGTGCAGTGGGACGCCTCGCCACACGCCGGCTTCACCACCGGGGAGCCCTGGTTCCCGGTCAACCCCAACCACGCCGAGATCAACGCCGACGCCGAGCTGGCGGACCCGGACTCGGTGTTCCACCACTACCGGCGTCTCATCGAGCTGCGGCACAGCGATCCCGTGGTCGCCGATGGCGACTTCCACATGCTGCTGCCGGAGCACCCTTCCATCTACGCGTTCACCCGCTCGCTCGACACCCAGACCGTCCTGGTGGTGGCGAACTTCTCCGGCGACGACCAGCCGGTGGACGGCCTGCCCGGAGAGGAGGACTGGGGCGCCGCGGAGCTCGTGCTCGGCAACTACCCCGAACCCGGCGCTGGTCTGCCCCCGCTGCGCCCGTGGGAGGCACGGGTGTACCGCCGCCGCGCCTGACCGCACGCGCCTGACCGCACCCGACTGGCCCAGCCCCGGCGTCGGGCCGACTGTCGCCGCCCGCACCTACGGTGGTGCCATGGCGACCACCATCAGCCGGGAGCAGGTGCTGGCCTTCCGGATCCGCGCCCAGCAGCTCGACCGCGCGGTCGGCTCGCTGGCCGACACCGCGGTGCTCGATCTTGGGGTCCAGGACACCGGAACCGACGGCGGCCTGTGGGCCCTGGCGCTGCGGGGGGTCGATGTGGCGTCGGTACCCGACCACGAGCTGTCCACCGTGTGGTCGCTCCGAGGCGCGCCGCACCTCTACCGGCGGGCCGACCTCCCGTCGGTGGCCGTGGCCGTCCAGCCTTTCTCCGAGACCGACGCCGCCAAGCGCATCTTCGACGCCTCCACGCCGCTGCGGGCCGCCGGCATCACCAGCCTGGGCGGTCTGGACACCGTCGCGGAGCAGATGCGGGCGATCGTCACCGAGCCCATGGTCAAGGGAGCGGTCTCCACCGCGCTGACCGGGCGGCTGGGCGAGGCCTACCTGCGTTACTGCCGGCCCTGTGGCGCGACGCACTGCTACGAGATGACGTTCCGCCTCGGGGCGCTGCGCGGCGGCCTCGAGCTCGCTTCCGGGACCTCGCCGCCGGTGCTGCAGCGGATCCCCGGCCACCGTCAGCTGGCCAGCGCGCTCCCCCAGCACGATGTGGTCCGAGCCTGCCTGCACCTCCTGGGGCCGACGACTCCCCGCGACACGGCGGGCTTCCTCGATGCGCCGCTGAAGGACGTCACGGCCCGCTGGCCGGAGGACACCGAGCCGGTGCAGGTCGGCGACCAGCAGCGGTGGGTCCTGGCCGGCGACCTCCCCGCCCTCCGTGAGGCCGACGCCAGGACCACCCGCCTCCTCGGGCCGTTCGACCTGTTCCTCCAGGGCCGCGACCGCGACCTGCTGGTCGCCCAGCCCGACCGGGCCAAGGCCCTGTGGCCGCGGCTCGGACGCCCCGGCGCGGTGCTGCTGGGCCGTGAGGTCGCCGGGCTGTGGCGTCCTCGCAAGTCGGGGAGCAGGCTGGACATCGCGGTGACCCCGTGGCGACGCCTGTCCGTGGCGGAGCAGGCGTCGCTGTGCGAGCAGGCCGAACGGCTGGCGGCCCACCGCGGTGTGCGCCTGGGCTCGCTGAGCCTCACCGGCTGAGAGTCACGCCGTCCCCCTGGCCGCGGAGCCCAGACCAAAGGCCCTGTCCGGCATACCCGGCCCACGCCTAACGTGGACTCTGCCCGACCCGCACCCCAGCTGAAGGCACCATGGCCAGCGCATCCCGACACCCGACACCCCAGTGCCCGATCCGCACCGGCGAGCCCTGCTCCCTGTGCGTGCCTGGCGTCGGCGGGCCTCAGGACTGCGGTCTGGTCTACCTCGTCATGTCTGACCCAGAGATGCGTGAGCAGTGGCGGGAGCACCGGGCCGGCGCCCGCCCTGCGACGACTCCGGCCTGACGGCTGGGGTTGTCCGGTCCCCTCCCCGGGTGTTCAGTGGACGGTGGGCGACACGTCGGACCGCACTGGTCGTCCCCCGTCGCGGATCCGGCGCGCCAGCCCCTCACACCCAGCTTTGAGGAGGCCCGGATGACGACGGCTCGAGACATCATGCACACCGGCGCGCAGTGCATCGGAGAGGACCAGACGCTGATGGAGGCCGCGCAGATGATGCGCGACATGGGAGTCGGCTCCCTGCCCATCTGCGGCAACGACAAGAAGCTCCACGGCATCATCACCGACCGCGACATCGTCATCAAGGCCGTCGCGGAGGGCAAGGACCTCTCGGCGTGCACCGCCGGCGAGCTCGCGCAGGGCCACGTCTCCTATGTCGACGCTGACACCGACATGGACACCATCGTCGAGAAGATGGGCCGCGAGCAGGTCAAGCGCATGCCCGTCATCCACGACCACCAGCTCGTGGGCATGATCAGCGAGTCCGACCTCGCCCAGCACCTCGACGACAAGCACCTGGGCAAGTTCGTCGAGCACGTGTTCGCCCGTCGCTGACCTGGCCGTATGCCAGCCCGTCCCCTCCCGGGGCGGGCCGGCCGCTGCGCGAGCGGCCGCGACGTCCGGCCAGGACATCTGGCAAACCCTCGTCTCGCGAAAAAGGCACCACCCGGAGCACCCGCGTGCAACCATCCACCCGTGCTGGTTCGTGGGGGCCTGGGGCTCGGCATCATTGTCTTCGCGGTGTGGGTCTACTGCCTGCTCGAGGTCATCATGACCGACGAGAGCCGCATCAGGAACCTGTCCAAGACCACCTGGATCATGATCGTGCTGCTCACGTTCGAGGTCGGGGCCGTGGCCTGGCTGGTCGCGGGCAGACCGACGACGCAGCCGCGCGACCTGCCGTACAAGGGGAACACCGGCCGGCCCGTGCCGCGCTACCCGGAGTACGACCGACCGGGCAGGTTCGCAGCGACCAACCCCGACGACGACGAGGCGTTCCTGCGGCAGGTCCGCGAGCGCGCCGAGCAGCAGACGCGGGCCGCGCGCGAGCAGCGCGCCGAGCGGGAGCGCCAGGCAGAGCTCGAGCGCCGGGCAGAGGCAGAGGGCCGGACCGCCCAGGGCGGCTCACCCATTCGCTCGGCACCCGACGGCGACACCTCGGACGACACGCCCGAGGGCCAGGCGGGCTAGGCCCGACCGCCAGTCGCGGCCGCCCCCGGTCGGGAGGTCTACCAGTCGGTGTCGATGCAGCTGTCCCCCGTCGAGGGCTCGACCTGCAACGTGGCGTGGGCGATGTCGTGCCGCTCCCGGAGCAGCGTCTGACCGTCACCGAGGATCCGCTGCACGTCGGCGCCCGGCTCCGCGACGAGGTGAGCCGTCGCCACGTGCATCCCCGAGGTGAGGGTCCACACGTGCAGGTCGTGCACGTCGGTCACACCCGCGATGCCCGCGAGGTCGGCGGTCACGTCGTGGGGTTCCATCCCAGCAGGGACGTGCTGTCCGAGCACGGCAAGCACCTGTCGCCCGAGGGCCACCCCACGGATCGCCACGAAGACGCCGATGGCCAGCGCGACAACGGTGTCCCACACCGGCTCGCCCGTGCGGCTGACCAGGACACCGGCCACGATGACGCCCACCGACCCCGCGGCGTCCGCCACCACCTCGAGGTAGGCGCCCTTGACGTTGAGGCTCTCCTCCGCACCCCCGCGCAGCAGCAGCAGTGCGATGACGTTGACGGCCAGCCCCACGGCACCCACAACGAGCATGGCCGTTGCCTGCACCTCGACCGGTTCGCCGATACGGTGCACCGCCTCCACCACGACGTAGACCGAGACGGCGAGCATCAGGAGCACGGCCAGCCCGGAGGCGAACACCTCCGCCCGGTAGGAGCCGTAGGTGCGCCGCCCCGTCCTGTCCTTGCGGGCGGCGATGCGCGTCGCTATGAGGGCGGCACCGAGGGCGACGACATCAGCCGCCATGTGCCCGGCGTCCGAGAGCAGGGCCAGCGACCCCGAGAGCAGGGCGTAGAGCAGCTCGACCCCGAAGAAGGCCGCCACCAGCGCAAAGGAGACCGCCAGGCGCCAACGGTGACGCGCGCCTGCGTGGTGCTCGTGGCCAGCGCCCATCGCTGCTCCTCCTTGCCGTCGGCCAGGACGATCCTAGGAGGCGCCCCACCGCTGGGGACCACCGCTACCGCCAACGGGGGCAGCCGGCGACGCGCTCGGGCAGCCGTTCTGAAATGCTGGGGCATGGCCGCTCGAACGACCAGGTCCCTGCCCTCCTGGACGACCCTGGCCCCCGGCGTGGCCATCCTCGCCCTGGTCCTGGCGTGGGGACGGGACCTGGGAACCCTGCCCGTCCTCCTGGTCGCGGCCGTTCTGGGGGCTGCGGTGCTGGCCGCGGTCCACCACGCCGAGGTCGTGGCCCACCGCGTCGGCGAGCCCTTCGGGTCCCTGGTGCTGGCGGTCGCCGTCACGGTCATCGAGGTCGCCCTGATCGTCACGCTGATGGTCTCCGGAGGCAAGGACACGGCCTCACTCGCCCGCGACACGGTCTTCGCGGCGGTGATGATCACCGCGAACGGCATCGTGGGCCTCAGCCTCTTCGTCGGGGCCGTGCGCTACCGGCTCATCTCCTTCAACGCCGAGGGCACCGGGGCCGCCCTCGCCACGGTGACGACCCTGGCCGTGTTGACCATGGTCGTGCCGACCTTCACCACGAGTGCGTCCGGCCCGGAGTTCTCCGCCGCCCAGCTCGCGTTCGCGGCGGTGGCCTCGCTGGCGCTCTACGCCATGTTCGTCTCCACGCAGACCCGCCAGCACCGCGACTTCTTCCTCCCCGTGACCAGCGCCGGCGACCTGATGGAGGACGAGCACGCGCAGCCGCCGACCAACCGCGAGACGCGCGACAGCCTGCTGCTCCTGCTGCTGTCGCTGGTCGCCGTGGTCGGCCTTGCGAAGGTCGAGTCGCCGGCCATCGAGTCGGCCGTGGCCGCAGCGGGCTTCCCCCCGTCGTTCGTCGGCGTCGTCATCGCCCTGCTCGTCCTGCTGCCCGAGACCCTCGCCGCGGTCCGTGCCGCCCAGCGCAACCGGATCCAGATCAGCCTCAACCTGGCTCTGGGCTCGGCCATGGCCAGCATCGGCCTGACCATCCCGGCGCTCGCCCTGGCCTCGATCTGGCTCCCCGGCCCGCTCCTGCTCGGCCTGGGCGCCACCCAGATGGTCTTGCTCGCCCTGACCGTCGTGGTCAGCGTGCTCACGGTGGTGCCGGGCCGGGCCACCCGGCTGCAAGGCGGGGTGCACCTCGTGCTGCTGGCTGCCTTCATCTTCCTCGCGGTCAACCCCTAAGGTCAGGGGCCCGCGGCAGCCAGCCGCGCGGCATACCCCTCGCCGTCCCGCCGGGCTCGCGCCCGGTTGGTGCCCGGTTCGTGCCCGGGTCCAGATCCCGGCTCAGACTGCGGAGGACTGGCCGGCCGCCTCGTACTGGGGGTCGAGCGCCGCGGCGGTGATGAGCTGACCCATCACCTCGACCGAGTGCGCCCCCGTGAGCGCGACATGCCGGTTGGCGACGAAGCAGGGGATGCTGGTGATCCCCAGCTCGGCGGCAGCCCGCTCGTCGTCCAGCACCTGCTGGGCATAGTCGTTGCTGGCCAGCACGGCGGCCGTGCGTCGCCCGTCGAGCCCCGCCTCCCCGCCGATCCGCTGGAGGGTCTCGATGTCGTCGAGGGCCTTGCCCTCGGCGAAGTGGGCGCTGAAGAAGCGCTCGAGGACGGCGGCCTGCAAGGCGTGGCCGCCCTGGGCGAGGCCGAGGGCCACGAGACGGTGGGCGTCGAACGTGTTCGCCTCGATCTGGGCGTCGACGTCCATGTCGATCCCATCCGGACGGCCCACGAGGGCGGCGCGCTCGGCGATCTCACGGGCCTCGGCGAGCCCTGTCCCGTGGCGGGCGGCGAGCTGCTCGACCACCCGTCGCCCCCCGAGCGGTTTCTTGGGGTCGAGCTCGAACGCCCGGTAGGTGACCGTGACCTCGGAGGGGTGGGCGCTCTCTGCGATGGCCCGCTCGAGGCGCCGCTTGCCGATGTAGCACCAGGGGCAGACGATGTCGACCCAGACCTCGATTTCGATCGCGCTCATGTCCTCCATAGTCACACGGACCGGCGGCGATGGCCCGGGGCGGAAGACCCCCGCGGACGACAACGGCCCCTGGCCGCAGTGCGGTCAGGGGCCGTCGGACGTATGCCGCGGGTGGATGCTCAGGGGCGCCCGTAGGTGACGGCGGAGGTCCAGATGTCGCGCAGGGCGACGGCCTCGCCGGAGTGGGGGGAGTCCCACATCTTCCCGTTGCCCGCGTAGATGCCCACGTGGTAGGCCGGCGAGCCGAAGAACACGAGGTCGCCGGGCTGGGGGCTCGAGACCGGGGTGGCGAACTGGCGCTGCTCCTCCGCGGTGCGCGGGAGGCTGATCCCGACCTGACGGAAGACGTACTGGGTGTAGCCCGAGCAGTCGAAGCCGGTCGACGGGCTGGTGCCGCCGTAGTGGTACATGATGCCCGCGTACTGGGCGGCGATGCCCAGGATGCCGCCGGTGGCGGGCTTGGTCGAGGTCAGCGGGGCTCGCTCGACGGAGCGGCTGGCTGCCTGCTCGGTGCGCACCGGGGCCGGCGCGGGGGCGGGGGCCGGCTTGGGCTTCGGCTTCGGCTTGGCGGTGGCGCTGAAGCCGA
>Ga0164300_10000134_pt1 | contig 11403 bp, 12 predicted proteins | sample Whisoiple_226_MG_FD_109710 | JGI IMG/M metagenome (GOLD analysis project Ga0164300, IMG submission 109710) | Unamended control soil microbial communities from upstate New York, USA - Whitman soil sample_226_MG | ecosystem: Environmental > Terrestrial > Soil > Agricultural land ...
AGGCGTGGCTGGCCGCAAACGTAAAGGCGCGGGAGCTCGGTTGGATCGCTTAATTCGTGATTGCGTCCGCCGTTGGCACTTAGCCGACATTTGCCGCCGCCGCACTCAAGATCAATCTAAAGGTGTTGGCTTCGGCCTGCGCCTTTTTTGGTGTTGTGTCGGGCGTTGCAAATTACCTGCCTGAAAGAGAGAGTAAGCCGTGTTCCCGCCCGTAACCGCGCGGAGGGAAGCGATGAGCCCTCAAAATCCTTTCGATGATCCGAAACTACTCACTGCGTTAGCGCAGGCTTTTGAATCCACTTGGTTAGTTATGCAAACGCGTGAGCCGCCCCTTGATGCGGATAGAGCCACGGAGCTGAGTGTCGAGATCAGTCGGAAGCTCGTCGAGCTTGCCGCTGATGGTGTGACTGATCCGGCTCAGCTTCGGAGGCTTGCCCTGGAGAGTCTGCCTCTCTCCCTGGCACACTAGCCCGGTTCTTCGAGCTCGTGATTAGGTACCGTTGGCGCTAGCCTTGAGTCCCTTTCGGTCGGTTATGACCGAGGTAATGACATAGTATGGGACCTTCCAAAATCGGGCTCGCGACTAATTTGTAGCGCCAGCGACAACGAACTCGGCGGTATCGATGATGGCAAGGCGCTCAGCGTTGTCACCGCACTGGAGATAAAGCGACTTGTTTTCGGCGGTGTTGATATGCGCCATCTGTCGCGGGTTTAGGGTACAACAATTTCACGCGATGACCTTGGCTGTAGTCCTGCGCAGTCGCATCGCAAGTATGCGGCCAAGGGCAAAAAGAAGGTCGCGTGCCCGCGCGGGACTGCTCTCTTCGAATGCGCCGTACTGATCCGGGCTCATTGCCGCGACTTCGCAGTCATCCACCGCCCACGCACCGGCGGAGCGTGGCTTGGCGTCGAAGAATGCTTGCTCTCCCAGCACCGAACCTGCGCTAACCACAGCCATCTGACCCAGGCTCAACCCATCGCCTGAATGCGCAATGACCTCAAGCTCGCCACCAAGCACGAAATAGAGGGTTCGGTCGGACTCACCACGCCGGATTAGCGCTTCGCCGGCCGGGACCTTGCGGGGGCTCGTGAACCGGAATAGCTGTGTCCAATCGTCATCGCCCCAGTTTGGCAGGAGCAGCGCCTCGGCCGACGTTTCAACCGAACCGACAGCGCGAAAACGTGCAATGGCCGATTCAAGGTCGGTTGAAGAGATGTTGTCTGTCGGCATGCTCAAAGGCCATTCTGCGAGGATGGCTAGGGTACCGCAAGTAGTCTTACTTCGTAACTGACGTTACGGGCCCTGGGGTGGCGAGGGTCGATGAACAACTACCTGCTTCTCGTGGCCTGCTTTCTTCTTGGCATCCTCTTGCACCGTTCGGGGCGGTTGCCAGACAACGCGGCCGCGGTGCTCAATGGGTTTATCGTTCACATTTCCCTTCCCGCCCTGACCCTGACCTACGTGCACGGCCTGAAACTTCAAACCAGCCTGATCCTGCCCGCCTTGATGCCCTGGTTGATGTTCGGGATTGGCTGCGGTTTCTTCTGGCTGGCCGGCCGGGCGTTTGGTTTTTCACGTCCAACGACCGGTGGGCTGATGCTGACCGGCGGACTGGCCAACACGTCATTCATTGGACTACCGATGATCGAGGCGTTTTATGGCCCGCAGTTTCTCGGCCTTGGAATATTGATCGACCAGTTGGGCTCGTATTTCGTGCTCAGTACACTCGGTATCCTGGTTGCCTCGCTTTACTCCTCCGGCCACGGCATCAATGCGAAGGCGGTGATCCGAAAAATTGCCTTGTTCGTGCCGTTTCAGGCGTTCGTTTTGGCTTTCCTGCTAATGCCCTTCGAATACCCTGTCTGGCTCGACGATTTGCTGAAGCGCTTGGGCGCTACCCTGGTCCCGCTTGCTCTCGTGTCGGTCGGTTACCAGCTGCAACTGAGCCACGTCCGGGGCAAGATGCAGCCGCTGATTGTCGGACTTGCGTTCAAGCTCGTGGTCGGCCCTGCGCTGATGCTGCTCCTCTTCATGGTCGTGCTGCTCGCGCAAGGGCAGACGCTAAGCGTGACCGTATTTGAGGCAGCGATGGGGCCGATGATCGGGGCAAGCATCGTCGCAATGGATCATGAGCTCGACCCGCCGCTCGTCACGCTGATGGTTGGCATTGGCATTCCGCTTTCATTCCTCACGGTCCCCGCATGGTGGCATTTGCTGAGTTTCCTTTGACCAACATGTCCGTTAAGTGCAAGGAGCGGACCATCCCAGGCACACGGACACCATCCGATAAGCAAACTATCGCGGCCCTTTCTGCGCGAACGGCCCTCATGAATGTCCGCTCGAGCTAGGTCATCGGTCTGGAGTCCAAACTGATCCATGTTTTTGGTGTTGTTCTGTTTCTCGGCAACATCATAGTAAGGGGCGTTTGGAAACGGGGTCGACAACGACGGCGAGCCGGACCGAAGGTGAGAATGCTGGAACGCCTCCCATTTCGATGTCTTCGGGCAGAACCGATCTGAAAACGGCTTGGCCTTGCTGGTGGGCTCGAGCCATGCGTCCTCCATCTTTAGACGTATTGGCGCGCTTCCCCCGCTCAGGTTGCAGCAGAATCGACCACTGAGCCACTTATGACGAAGCCCCCAGTTCGAAAATCAAGCAGGCGGAGCCAATCCGCAAAACATGGCGCTGCGGACTGCGGATCCGTGGGTCGCCCATGGTCTCGTCGTGTTGAGCGGCGGCGTGGGTTTGGGTTGTTATGTTCCGCCCATTTCCAAACGGCAGATACTGACAATGGCTAGGCGGCCTTACGCTTTGCTCTCGAAGCTTGGCAAAGACGTTCCAATTCTTCCTTAGTCGAAAGTAGGACTAGCCACTCGCGCGCTTCGTCGAAGCCCTCTTCGAAACTGAGCTCAAATTCGAGCGGCGTTAGTCCATAAAAATAGCCGGATCGCGCCAAAGCGCGCGCCCTAGCTTCGAACGAGTCAAGTTTACTCATAGTCTGCCTCTCGCGTTCGCTTTCGCTCGTATATGGGATCGCGGAGCCGGGTAGAGAAGAGACGTGATGCCGCCCCTTAGGGCACCACCCGCGTTGAGTAAATCGGCTTGAGGCGAACCTACCCGTCGCGAGTTGAGACTGTGAGGTTGATCTACATTTCTGTGGTGATGACAGGGAACGGCGGCCTGCACCGCAACTATAAAGGACGAGCGAGTCACATGGGCAACATCGGAAAATTACCCCCGCATCGGAAAATACAGGCCAAAGTGTTTGAGGAGGTGCTGAAAGAACGTTTTTATCGAGACAGAAAGTGGGGCCCAAAGATTGGCGATACCCAAACGACACCATGGATGTGGTCGGCTTATATTTGCAATTACGCCACCAAGTGGATGAAGGACCCCCTTCACTTTACCCGAGACGATACTGGTGAGTTTTACGACCGAATGATTCAGGTTTCGGCCATCGCCGCGGCGGCCTGTGAGAGTGTCCTACGGCAGAGAGAGATGCACGGTAAGACCTTTTATGAGCCCGAGAAAATAGAATGAAGGCGAGAGACCGAGACGTCCATGGGGCTCTTGATGCGTTTCTTGCAACCGGTGGATTGGCTAATCGCGATCAGCGACGTTATTCGCTACAGGCCCCGTGCATCGTCGCCTGCCAGGGGCTCCGGGGGATTCGAACCAAACGGTACGGTTACCGTAGAATGGTTTTCGAGTTCTAAGATTCTCATGCTGGTGCGTGCCCTCCCGTAGCCAAGTGTGCGCTCTGGTTCAACATTTTTACTTCGATGATCCTAGCGTGTGGTGCCCGATACCGCCTTGTGCGGCGTGGTTCGTTTGCAATTTCGTTTGCAAACTCTTTTCGCCAGCACATGTCCGTTTACACCTCCAAAGCGGACCAACGCGATATGAGGCGCTACGCCCGCTTCTGACCCATAGCGGACGTTCGAAAGCTGCTGGCCATCCCCATTGGGTTGGCTGGGCCCCAAGGAAGCTGCGACACTGAAGGCGAGGTCGGCCCGTTCCTACGGGCATATAGTACGGGAGGTCTGCGCGGTGGTCGTGGGCCCACCGGTTGGCTGCCGGAATCGCGCCCCTGACCGCGCAGCCATCTTAACGGCGCCAACGGCCATCCAGGAGGAAACCAATGAAAACCGGAACCGCTCCGATTTTAGTCTTTGCCACGTTTTCGATTGTTAGCTTCGTAGCTCTTCCCGTCTCGGCGGCGAAGTCACCTGCAATGGAAGCGTGCAGCAAGCAGTGGGATGACATGAAAGCCGCTGGCAAGACCGACGGCAAGACGTGGCCGAGCTTTTGGAGCGATTGCAGTAAGGACTTTGCCGCTAAGAACGGCACCGAAACCGCTGCACCTGAGAAACCTGCCAAGGCCGAAAAGGCGGCGCCGAAGAAGGCAGTTACAAGCGTTCGGAACGAGGACGACAACGCTAGCTCGGCCCAACAGAAAAAGGATTGTGACGCCCGTTGGGATGCGAACAAGGCAAAAACTGGCGCCCATGGATGGCACGATTATTTCCAATTTATGTCCAGGTGCATTTGATCCCAACTTTGATGCACCGTCGCGCAACCGATTGCGCTGCATAGATCAATCTTCTTGCGAGGTCTCGAAACTCGCGTTTTTGAAGGCGGTGACAAGCTCATAGCCTTGTCGAAAATCAAGAAGGATCCACAGCGATGCCAGACCTTACAATTGATAGCTTTGTGGACGACGTAGCTAGACGATCAAATATTGATCCCGCAGCCGCCGAAACCGCGGTTGGCACTATCCTGTCTGTCATTCAGCAGGAGGCGAATCCTTCAAGTGTGACGCAAGTCTTCGATCACTTACCGGGTGCCGCAGATCTCGCGCAGAAACATGCGGTAGTGGCGGGATCTGGAACTGGTATGGGCGGGGCCTTGAGCAGTTTAGCAGGTAAGGTGATCGGCGCAGAGGCGGGGGTCATGGTTGCTGCAGTCGCTCAAATCGAACAAACCGGGCTGACGTTGGAACAGATCAAAAACATAGGCGGCGGGCTTCTGTCCTATATCAAGGATGTCGATCCTGCTCTCGCGAAAGAGATTGGCGATACAGTGCCGGGGCTGCGCGAACACCTCGCCTAATGGCCGCAAAATGCGCCTTGCCGTCCAAATAGTTCGGCCGGTGCGATTGTGGGTTTTGGAAAGGGCTGAGTAGGCTCGCAACGTACATCCGCGATTGGCGTTAAGCCGTCGAGCTAGTTGTGGCGGACGTTAAGGCAGTAGCGACCACAATAATGCGACGACAGTGACGCCCATAAGAGCCGTTGCGCCCCAACCGGCCCAAGCGAGCGTTGGACGCGCCTGAAATCGGCCCATCGCCTTGCGATTGGTCACGATCAGCATCATCACGGCCATTATGGGAACGGCAACGATTCCGTTGATGACCGCGGTCCAGACGAGCAACTGAATCGGATTGATCGGCAAGAACCCCATCGCGAATCCGATAATTGTAGCGGCGAGGATGATCGCATAAAAGCCAACCGCTTCCGGAAACTTGGCCTCCATGGTCGAAGGCCATCCGAATAGCTCGGCCACGGCATAGGCGGCTGATCCTGCAAGTACAGGAATTGCCAGCAGACCCGTGCCAATGATCCCTAGTGCAAAAAGCACGAAGGCGAGGCTACCGGCGATGGGTCGCAGCGCCTCGGCCGCCTCGGCTGCGGTCTGAATCTGATTGATGCCATGCGCGTGCAGCGTGCTCGCCGTGGCAACAATGATGAAGTAGGCGATGATGTTTGAAAAGAGCATGCCGACAGTCGTGTCGATGGTCATGCGCGTCAGCTCTGATCTGCCACCTCGCGTGAGAATCTTCAAAGGCAGCCGAGGCCGTGACCGTTCACTCTGCATTTCCTCGACTTCCTGAGAGGCCTGCCAGAAGAACAGATAAGGGCTGATCGTGGTGCCCAGTACCGCAACGACGAGTAGCAGGTAGTCATGGTTCAGCGAGATAGTTGGCAAAACGGTTCCGACAAGCACCTCCCGCCATGGAATCTCTATCGTGAAGGCAACAGCGACATAAAGAAACAGCACGAGCGTAAGACATTTCATAATTGGCGCGTAGCGGTGGTATGGCACAAACACCTGCAGCAACACCGAGGAGGCGGCGAAGATCAGCCCGTGCTCGTGCTTGAGACCGCCGATAACTAGATAGAGCGCCTCGCCCATGGCGGCGAGGTCAGCCGCGATGTTGATGGTGTTCGCAACAATCAGAAGTGCAACCGGAACCAACACGAGTGGCAAAGGATAGAATTGCTTGGCATTGGCGGCGATGCCCTTGCCTGTGACACGCCCGATATGCGCGCTGACAAGCTGGATCGCGATCATGAACGGCGTCGTGAGAAACACCGTCCATAGCAAGCCATAGCCAAATTGGGCACCAGCCTGCGAGTAAGTCGCGATCCCAGACGGATCGTCATCTGCGGCACCTGTGACGAGGCCCGGCCCCAGAAGACGGAAAATGATGTTCCGCGGCTTCTTTTTGGAGGCCGCATTGTTCGGGCGTGACATGAGTGCTGACCCCAGTCGCCTGGCCCAGCAACCATATGCCTAGCGTCTTTGATTCTGATATGTGGTCAGATGTCCGCTCCTGGTAGCGGACTTAAGCCGAGTGCCGTCTCATGTCTGAAGTCCGCCAATAAGCGAGCATAGCATCGAATCGAAATCTCTTGGCTAACTTGAACGAGCCATTTGATTTCAAACCAGAGAAATTTGGCGGCTAGCTCGCAAAGCCCATAATCAAGTGTCCGCCTGGGGGCATCCAGAGTACCGACGCATTACGGCTCGTTGTGGGACAGACGAAATACCATTGATGCCCACCGAAATGACGCGCTCGTGGCACGAGGGCTATCCATTGATTCAGTTCCCCCAGCTTGATCCGGAGCCACGCCTCAAAGCCAACTTCCATATGGGTAGTGATGAGTCCTCTCGCAATTTCTTCTCCAGTGTATGTTCCATACACGGTCAGCGCTTGAGCCTGTAAAGGTGCGGATACTGCGATGCACTTGCGAACCTCGGTCTGCGGTGGGCCAATGTCGATTTCAACGCTGAGCAAATTATCGTGGCGCAGTCGCTTGAGCGACCGAGGCAGGTTTGCGATTTAAGAATCCCAACACTCATCGGAGCAGACGATCCATCGGCTTGGAGGCATAACCCTCGAAGCATTGCGCGGGCACCCCGTGAAACAGGCGGAGGAAAGGTTAGCCCTCGGTCCCGCCTAAGAGGACCATGACCTAGTGTGCCCCCGACCGCGAGGAGCGCCCTCGGCACCCGATACGTTATCCAACTCGTTCGGGGCCTTCTTCCAACGGTCGGGCATGCGACGATTTCGCTTTCACGACTTCATCCCCAAGCGACGCATCTGCTACGCGCTGGCGTCCACCCAAAGATAGCAGCGAGCGAATGGGTCATTCCGCAGTCGGCATCACGCTCACACGTACTCTCATGTGTTGCCAGGCATGCCGGAAGACGCCGTTCGGTTGGTGGATGTTGCCCCTGGCCACGGCAATGAAGAAAAGCAAGGCCGACGAAACATGAAATGTCCGCTTTAGGGGGCTTATCGGAAGAGTTGGCTAAGGCGTAGGTCGCAGATGTGCCAGAAGCAGCCAGTCACTCAATCCCTCGAACTTGGGTGAGGTGCCCCACGCGAGATCCATACCCTGTGACCCTTTGGTCACATGGCGAACTTTATTTTGGTGGGTTGAGCGTGGGTCCGAAAATTGCCACTCTAAACGCCTAGAATCAGTAGGTAATAAAGAGGGATAGCCCAGAGACCGCCGGAACGACCGCAGTGCAGGGGTGCACTGCCAGTCGAGTCAGGCACAGGGCTCATCGGCATACCGAGGGCACTCGCCATGCCGCATTACAACATTGGACTCACCATTGATCTTGATCGGTGGCATGACACCAGGCGCAGAGTAGAACCGCCATGGCGCTCTTGGTGTAAGTCACCAACATGGAAGTCGATCAGAAGGCACAGGCTTGCCGAAGAACCACGGTGCCGACAGTGTGCCATTGAAGGTCGGATAGTAGCTGCAAGCCACGTCGATCACATCGAACCCCACCTAGGTCAGTGGTTGCTCTTTTTCAAATACGAGAACACTCAAAGCCTCTGCGCTCACCACCACCACAGGCATAATCATCCAGAGAAGCACGGCAACTCGATTAACAAGCCAACGGACCGATTGGTGGGTGCCCGGTCAGCTATTCGGAGCTGACGGCCGAGCTGACTTTTCGCCCCTCCATCTGCAAGAAGGTAAACACGAGGTTGGTGGAAATCGGCCCTAGAGCGGGAAGGAATCCGACCAAATTTTGGCCACAGGATCGGAGGCTGGCCGCTTTGAGAAGGCCATCAATCCGCTTTGGAGGTTGAGCCGGACGTCGCATCCGAGCCCCCTGTCGCAAATGTGCGAAGAACGGAAAACGTTCCCTAGCGGCCGCGATCAACGGCCTGAAGCGAAGTTCGTTGGAGCTCGCCACCGCGTAGGAAGCCAACCAACGTTTCGCGTCCGATCCGTTCGGCGCCGAGCAACTTAGTGAGATCATCGGTCCCGGTGACCGCGGCTCCGTCGAGCGACAGGAGTATGTCGCCCTCTTGAAGGCCGGCCGATGCCGCTGGGCCTCCAGCCTCGACGCCGCCAATACGCACAGCCAGCGGGCCCGAGCCGAGCACCAGCGCCAGGCGCCGGGGCAGCTGTACAGTCCGCGCCGCGACGCCAATGTGCGCGCGGCGTACGCGGCCATGGCGGATGATCTCGCTGACAACGAATACAACGGTATTGGTTGCAACCGCAAAGCATATGCCCTGTGCCCAGCTAATCATTGCGGTGTTAATGCCGACTACCTCCTCTGTCGTCGAAACGAGTGGCCCCCCCGAGTTACCAGGGTTGAGCGCCGCATCAGTCTGGATAACGTCATCAATGAGGCGTCCAGTCCGGGCGCGCAAAGATCGCCCGAGGGCCGACACTACCCCGGCCGTGACGGTCGACTCAAAGCCAAACGGGTTGCCAATCGCAACGACGAGCTGTCCGCGCCGCAAGGCTTTGGAGTCGCCGAGCGTTGCTGCCGGCGTTCCGGGGGGCAGCTGGGTGCGCAGGAGGGCCAAATCGGTGTCGAGATCGTCTCCGAGCACTTGGGCCTCAGCTTCGCCGCCTTCAGCGAACGTGAGGCGCACGCGCCTGGCGCCCCCGATAACATGGCTGTTGGTGATGACGAGGCCATCTCCTACGATAATCACGCCAGATCCCACGCCGTCATGTCTTCGATTCTGGTCGGTACTCTCGACGCGGACAACGGCCGGACCCACCCGGTCGGCCACTGCGGCGACGACCCGCGAATAGGCATCGAGCGGCGCTTCATCCTGCGGGGGGCTGATTGGGTCGTCCTCAAGAATACGGTGGGCGACGTTGGGCACCGAAGAACCTCAAAGACTGATCACGCCGAGGCGCGCTGCATGGGTGACGGCGTCGGTGCGACCAATCGCGTCGAACTTGTCGAGCAACGAGCCAACGTGGAACTTGGCCGTGTGGACGGAAATGCCGAGCCGCCGCGCGATCGCCTTATTGGAGGCTCCCTCGGCTAGAAGCGCCAGAACTTCCAGTTCGCGTTGCGTCAGTGGCACGTCGCCATCAGCTGGTGACGCTGCAGGCGCTGGAAGCACTAAGACTGCATCAGCGACTTCACCCGAACCAACTAGCTGTAGGCCCGGCACGCCTGCGAGCAACTCCGCGAGGCGGTCGACGAGTGCCGCGTTCGCGATACCCAACGCTAGCCGGATAGGGTCTGGAGCGGCGTGCTCGCTCAAGAGACCGCCCTCTCGGTAATCGTGAGTGAGACCTGCTGCGTCTGGCCGGTCCGGCTCAGGGCGAGCGCAACGGTCTGGCCGACGCTTTCTGGCCCAAGAGCGCGCAGCAGCGATTGCACATGGGGGATCGGCTCGCCGTTCCAAGAGATGAGAATGTCCCCCTGATGGATGCCCGCCTGCGCCCCTGGTCCATGTGGGTCGACGCTCATGACCATCGTGCCCGATCCGTCGCTGCCATCGATTGCGACAGGCTGAAGGCCAAGACCGAGATAGCCGCGGGCGACGCGACCCTGGCTCTCGAGTTTTGGCGCCACACGTTCGATCGTGGCCGATGGTATAACAAGCACGCGCCGGCGTGGCCCAAATACCGCCATGCCGACCGCCTGGCCCGTCATATCAAGCACGAGGCCGCCTTCGGCGGTTCGCCGCAAGCGCAAGTCAAGTTCGATCCTCGCATCGATCTCGCCGCCACGAAGCGACCGCCAGGGTCCGGTGGCCCGCGACACCACGCCAAACGCAGCGGTGGGCGTGCTCTCCTCGGCACCCACAGCTGTGACCAGCACGCCTGGAGCGACGACCGACGTCGCAAGCTGAATGGGCCGGAGCTCGGAGCGGTCAACCCGCAGCACTGCGATGTCGGTCGTGGGGTCACGTCCGACCAGCTGCGCCGTAATGGTTTGCCCCCCAAAGGTAACGGCGAGCTCGCCTTCCTCAGACAAGGCTTCGTCGGCGGTTACGATTAGGCCGGGTCTCCAAGCGAAGCCGGTCGATCGCGAGCGGTTCGAGTGAACGGAAACCACGCTGGGTGCGATGTTAGCAATCAAGCTGACGAGCGTGGCGGATAGATCCTGCATTTGGGTGGGCGAAGTGGGTTTACTCATTGGGGGCCTCCGGATAATCCTCCGCTGGATTTGGGAACGTCCCGGTCTTCCACCTACTAGCCAGATGGGTAGTCGGTCGCCTCCAACTCTGGATCCCAACAGTCCGTCATGGCCTTGGCGTGCGCTTGCGGGCGTACGTTCCAAGTGCGCAATCCCGCGCCCGGCGGTCATGAGGTTTTGGGTCGGCGGAGGGCATCCAACTCATTACGAGCCTCCGGTTGCGATACTGTCTCCCGGGCTACTGAAGCGCATGACTACAACGTGGACCTGATACCCGGCGGGGTAAGACGGGCGATCCGCTCATCCTCCGGGCTTGGTTCGCCGCGCTTACCTTGCATGCTACAGTGAAATGGGGCCTGCCGGCCTGGAGAGCGCAAAGTGAGTGTCATCAAGACTCGTGGCCATCAATTGTTTCCTGTGCTCGACGCGAGCCAGATCGACATGGCGAAGCGCTTCGCAAGCGGGCCAGCGCACGACTTTGCACCCGGTGAAATCGTCTACGACGTCGGCGAGCGAAATGTCCCGGCCTGGCTCGTGCTCAAGGGCTCGATCGATGTGGTCCGTCGCGATGGCCTCAATCATGAGGCGGCGATCACCAGCCTTGGCCAAGGTCAATTCTCGGGCGAGGTCAGCCAGCTTGCCGGGGCCGCGACACTGGCTTCCGCTCGCGCTGGTCCCGAAGGCTGTACCGC
>Ga0164300_10000137_pt1 | contig 11320 bp, 11 predicted proteins | sample Whisoiple_226_MG_FD_109710 | JGI IMG/M metagenome (GOLD analysis project Ga0164300, IMG submission 109710) | Unamended control soil microbial communities from upstate New York, USA - Whitman soil sample_226_MG | ecosystem: Environmental > Terrestrial > Soil > Agricultural land ...
CTTTGAGCGCCGGCGCATCTGTGCCACTGTAGAGATCGGCGAGGTTCCACTCAGGCAGTGTGCCGAGGGGCCGCTTCGCCTGTTTCCCTTTGCCCCGTGACTTCGCCTTACCGCGTGCCGAAGGCGCCGTGGCGTAGACCTCCAACCCTTCGATCGAACTCTGCCGCATTGGATTTGCTCCGCTCCCTACGAGTGCCCGCGCACGACTGAATTACCTTGCTCTTACGGCGATTTTACGAGGCGGCCAAGAGCGACCTCACCAAAATAGGACCGGGATAAAGAGCTTGTTTACCCTTCGCCTGCACAATTTTGGCACGGGGGGCAGCTTCCGAAGCGTCGTGTCCGGCGCAGAGGTGGGCATGGTCCTAGGGGTTTCAGCGTTACCGTAGCGAGTCCTGCGTCATGCCCAAACGTGTCCTGGTCGTCGATGACGACCCTGTTCAACGTCGTATTCTTGAAGAGTCCATCAAGCGCTTCGGCTATGCTGTTGCCCCTGCCGAAAGCGGGGAGAAGGCCCTTGCCGCACTTAGGGCCGATGTCTCAGGCGATATCTGTCTGGTCCTTCTCGATCTCGTAATGCCGGGAACCGACGGCATGGCGGTGCTGTCCGCCATGCGGTCATTGACTCGGAAATACCCAACCATCGTGGAGACGCCTAGCGCCGGTATCGATGCGGCCATCGCCGGCATGCGGGCTGGCGCCGTCGACTTCGTGGTGAAGCCGGTAAGCCCGGAGCGGCTGGAAGTGTCCATCAAGAACGCGCTCAAGATCGACGCCCTTGAGGGCGAGATCAGCCGGATGAAGACCGCGGCGCGTGGCGAGCTCGGATTTCATGATCTGATTGCCGGCAGCGAAGCCATGGCCCGGGTGGTGGACCTCGGCCGCCGGGCGACGCAATCCCAGATTCCCGTGCTGATGGAAGGCGAAAGCGGTGTCGGCAAGGAGCTAGTCGCGCGCGCCATCCAAGGCGAGAGCGCCCGTGTCGGCAAGCCTTTCATCACCGTCAATTGCGGCGCCATTCCCGAGAACCTGGTGGAGACCGTGCTTTTCGGCTCGCTCGCCGGTGACGCCCAAAGGCAACTGGGCAAGTTTTTCGAGGCCGATCAAGGAACGCTATTTCTCGACGCGATCGGCGAGCTGCCGACCGAGGCGCAGATCAAGCTGCTCCGTGCTCTACAAGACGGCGCGGTCGGCGCCAAGTACCCGGTCAAGGTCGATGTCCGTCTGATCGCGTCGACCAACCGGAATCTGATCACTCTCGTGAAGGAAGGGCGCTTCCGCGAGGACCTCTATTATCGCCTCAACGTTTTCCCGATCTGGGTGCCTCCTCTGCGCGATCGTCTTGATGACGTGCCGGAACTCGTCCGCCATTTCATCGCCCGCTTTGCCGCGGAGGAGGGAAAGCTCGTCGATGGCATCGAGGCCGAAGCCCTTGCCATGCTTCGTCGCTACAGCTGGCCTGGCAACATTCGCCAGCTCGAGAACGCGGTATTCTGCGCGGTCGTTCTGGCCGACCAGCCTTAGCTGTCAGTGAACGAGTTCCCGCAGATCGCGGCCCATGTGCAAGGCTATCGCGTGACCGTGCCGCCGGCACCGGCGCCGAAGGCCGCCTCACCCCGCATCGAAGGACCGGTGATGCTGGGGGAGTCCTCCATGGCGCCGGTCACCATTCAAGTTCCATCGGCGAGCGGCCGCGACGCGGTCGGCATCCCGGCCTTGAGCGAGGAAGGCGACATCCGCTCGCTCGAGGCGGTGGAAGCGGATTTGATCAAGCTTGCCTTTGGCCGCTACCGCGGGCGCATGACGGAGATTGCCAAAAGGCTCGGCATCGGCCGTTCGACGCTCTACCGAAAGATGCGTGAAATTGGGCTAGAGGCGAGGCCAAACTAGCTCAGCGGCAAAGGATTTGGCATGAAAGCCACACTTGCCAAAAAAGCGGAGCCAATGGCGGCCGGCATGGCACCGCGGTGTGGCCAAGGGTGGGGTCGCCACGTTAGGTTCGGATTTCCGAATCGCGGGACCGATCGGCCGGAGGGGCCATAAATTGAGGTCAATTTCGTGTATCGCGTTCGCCTTGTTTTTGGGGGCGTCGCCGCCGCTCACTGCCTATGCCGCCGAACCCGAATCCCCGGACGCCCTGATTGGCCAAAGCGACGCTATCCGCGCCGCCATTCAGGAGCGTCTCTCCGCCAAATTCACCACGGCAAGCGAAGCGCGGAAGAGCGAGCAAGGGGCGCTGGTCGAATATTACTCCGTCGCCGACAACCGACTCCTTTGGGTCGACGAGCATGGTCTCAACGATCGCGCCAAATCGGTGATCGAGGAGATCGGCAAGGCCGACGAATACGGTCTGCGTCCGTCCGACTACCCGCTGCCCAAGGTCGGCACCTCCGACGAGAGCACCGACCCGAAATCGCTCGCCGACGCCGAGATCAAGATCAGCTTCGCGGTGCTCGGCTATGCCCGCGACGCGCGCGGCGGCCGCATCGATCCGGAGCGGCTGAGCCCCAATCTCGACCCAACGCTCGCGTTGCCGGATCCGATGGAGGTGATCGAATCGATCGCCTTTCGCTCAGATCCCGCGGCCTATCTGCGAAGCTTCCAACCGGACCAGCCCCAGTTCGAGGCTCTCCGCCAGGCCCTGATCGCTGCACGAGGTGGCGTCGACAAGGATATCGTCAAGATCCCGGACGGACCAGCGCTTAAGCTCGGTGTCGACCATGAGCAGGTTGCCCTGCTTCGCCAGCGGTTGAACGTGCCGGCAAGCGACGGCAAGGACACCGTGTTCGACGCCTCCGTCTACGAGGCGGTGCAGCGCTTTCAGGAGGCCCATGGTGTGCTGCCGGACGGGTCGGTCGGAGCCAGCACGCGGCGGTTGCTCAACCAGCAGCACCAGCAGTCCGCGAATCCTGCGAGGACCAGGTTGATCGTGCTCAATATGGAGCGTTGGCGGTGGCTGCCCCACGACCTCGGCTCGTTCTATGTGAACGTCAACATTCCCGAATTCATGGTGCGGGTGGTTAGCGACGGCAAACCTGTGCACACCGCCCGTGTGGTGGTGGGCAAGCCTGACAAGCAGACGCCGGTCATCTCCAACGAGATGCAGGAGATCGTGTTCAATCCTTATTGGAACGTGCCGAACTCGATCAAGACGGAGGAGATCAGGCCATTCCTCGTCGAGGAGGGCGGATGGTTCGGTGGTGGTGGCGGCTGGAACACTGCGGTTCTCGAGCGCCATAATTTGCGCATCAATATCGGCGGCCGGGAGGTCGACCCGGCACGGATCGATTGGAACAATGTCGACATACGTAGCCTCAACATCTATCAGCCGCCGGGACCGGACAATGTGCTGGGGAATCTGAAATTTGTGTTCCCCAACAAGCACGATGTGTACATGCACGACACGACGCAGAAGGCTCTGTTCGCGAAGACGGTGCGCGCCGAGAGCCACGGCTGCATGCGGGTGCAGAACCCGGATCAACTGGCGTTGACCCTCCTTAAGGAGGACCAGGGCTGGACGGCCGGGCGGGTCGCCGCGGCCATTCAGGGTGGTCCTGACCAGCATATTGCACTGCGGCAGAAGATTCCGGTGTACGTCACCTATTTCACCCTTTGGGTGAACGACGACGGCTCGGTCTCGACGTTTGGTGACATTTACGGTCACGACGCACGCATGGCGGCGGCCTTAAGGCTTTAGGAACCGCGAAATTCTGCTTTAGGGTAACGTTAACGCTGCCTGTTGATTTCGGGCAGGAAGGGGTGTTTTTGCCTTTTTTTTCCCCATTTAAGCCGATACTGTAGGTTTTGGCAGCGTCCAAAACTGCCGGCTCTTGAGGGCTCGAACCTGACGGGAGTTTGGGCCAAAACCGGCCGCCAAAGGCCGGTTAGAGGGAAAGGCTGCGAAGCTCGGGGATGTCAGTCCGGGGGACTATTGCACGTCGTGCCATGCTTGGCGCGGGGCTAGCCGTGACCCTTGCCGCGGCTTGCTTTTGGCCAGCCGCCGCTCAGCGCGCGAGCGCCACTGGCGAGACACGCACGATTTCCATCTTCAACATTCACACCAAGGAAGCGATCACCGTCACCTTCAAGCGCGACGGGAAATACGACGCCGACGCCTTGAAGCAGCTCAACCACTTCATGCGGGACTGGCGCAAGGATCAAGCCCGCGACATGGATCCGGAACTGTTCGACCTGATCTGGACCTTGCACAAGGAGCTCGGATCGCAGGAACCGATCAAGCTCATTTGCGGCTACCGCACCGCGAGCACGAACGAGTCGTTGCGGCGCAGAGGCGGCGGTCAGGCCAAGGCCAGTCAACACATCCTTGGCAAGGCAGCAGACCTTGTTTTCCCCGACGTTCCGCTGAAGACGCTGCGCAACTCGGCGCTGGTGCAGGAATGGGGCGGCGTCGGCTACTATCCGACCTCCGGCGTTCCCTTCGTGCATGTCGATACCGGGCGCGTGCGCATGTGGCCGCGCATTCCGCGGCTCGAGCTCGCCGCCCTGTTCCCGAGCGGCCATTCCAAATATCTGCCGCTCGACGGAAAGCCGATCACACCGCAAGATTATAAGCTCGCCATGGCGAAGGGCCTGCCCGGCCGTGGCACGCTGCTGGCCTCCGCTACGCCTGCGCCGAGGCCTGACATTGTGCCTGCGGTCGAGCCTGAGGCGCCAATGCCGCAGCCGATCCTCGCGTCCTACACCCCAGAGCCCATCACCGCCAATCCGGCCTTCATCAATGCAGCGATCAACCCGGCCTCCGAGCAGGCTGCGCCGGTGCCTGAGCGGAAGCATTTCGTCTATGCCAGTGCCGGGGGCGAGCTGCCTCAGTCGAAGCCAGAGCTCAGCCCACCGAGCTTCGCGCTCTACCATAGCGCCGAGGTGGTCAGCGCGCCTGAGGTGGATGAGGACCATCCGGAGGAGTCAAGCTATGTTCCCTTCGAGATCGCCGGCCTGATGACCAATACCTCGATCACGTACAATCACCTGGTCGCCCACCTCACCCATCCCGAGCAGAAGAACCTCGCTTATCTGTTCGAGGGTATGGATCACCCCCTGGCCGCCACCTTCCGCCAGACATCCGGCTATCAGGGCCTTGCCGCGGCGCAGACCTTTAGCGGCCGCGCGGTGCGAAGCGTTTATGCCGAGCTCGCGCCGGCAGCTCCGACCAGGCTCGCCCAGGCCGACCGCTAGACCATCCATCGCCGCAGGAAAGACGTGGATCGGGTCGTAGCCCGAGGCCGCAGGAAAGACGCGGATGGCCAGGCCTCTCGGGTCGTAGCCCGACCGGCCATGACTGATCAGGCCGCCTCCGCCTCGCTAATGCCAAGTGCGTGGAGATAGGTGACGAGCACCGCTTCCTCCTCTTTCCGCTTGTTCTCATCCTGCTTGCGGATGCGAACCACGGCGCGGAGCGCCTTCACGTCGAAGCCGTTGCCCTTGGCCTCGGCGTAGACCTCGCGGAGATCGGCGGCGAGCGCCGCCTTCTCCTCCTCGAGCCGCTCAATGCGAGCGACGATGGCGCGAAGCTGGTCTTTGGTTGAGTTCTGGAGTTGCACGGTCGACCTCTGATTCTGTGACAATTGATCTGCCGCCGACCTTAGGCGGCGCGGCTGTCACACGGCAACGCACTGGTGACTCTTATCCAGCTTATCCAGAGCCTTGAGCCGGACCGTCGGTATGTGAGCCATAGCGCTCGATCACGTGAAGCCCTGAGGAGAGCGCCCCGGTGGCAAGTACCTTACGCACAACGTCCGCCAACCGCTCCGCCCACTCAGCCTGTCCCTTTGCTCCGAGAATCAGATCTTGCCGAATTTCGATAAGCGCATGCGCAAGACCGCGCATAGTACCGTGCTGATAGAGCGTATCTCCTTTGAGCTGACCCGAGTAGGGCACGTTGTCGCCGACAGTGATGCCGGGGATCGCCCGCAATTCTTTGAGCAGCGCGCCCGCCAACCTTGGGTCCTTGTCCCAAAGCACCGCCACATGCCAAGGCCGCGGCACGCTCTTCCAGGCTTGGGTGAAGCTGTGGATCGCAATCAGCACCGGCGGTTTGCCCGCCGCAACTGCCGTGTCGATGGCAATTTCGATGGCTTGATGATACGGCGCGTAATAACGCTCGATGCGCGCCGCGATCTCCGCCTCGTCCAAGACGGCATTGCCGGGCACCACTCGCCCGTCGGACAGCTGCATGACAAGCGTCGGATCGTCGAGACCGCGATTGGGATCGATTAGGAGCCGCGAGTAGTGCGTCAGCAAAGCAGGCGCGCCAAGCGCTTGCGCCAATTGCACCGCCACGCCGGCCGCGCCTATGTCGTAAGCGATGTGCCGGCCGATATCTTCGGGCGAAAGGCCAAGTGTCCCGTAAGAAGCAGGAATGCAGTTCTCGGCGTGGTCGCAAAGGATCACGACTCCGCTGGCCCAATCACCCTCGATGCGCCGATAGGACGCGCCATCTGCCCGCTCCTGCCGCAGCCGATCGGGTCGCTGCTCCACGCCCCTCACCTCTTAATATGCTTGACACGAATCCTAGGGGTCTTATCTCGGCTTGGTCTTGGGTCAAGGTTGTGACGCAATTACCGAGGAATGTCGGCGTTGGCTTTCGCGTCCCAAAAATGACCTTATTATTGATCGCTCTAGTCAGACAAACGCAACCAATTCGATGCTACCTTTCGGCGATCTCAACCGTGATTGATGGCCCTGAGACAGTGACTCTCGCCCGCCTGATTCGCCCGGGGGTACCCGCCGCCGCGTCACGTCATTGGTCACGCCGCGTCCTCTATCTTCTCGCCTCCGCCGCCGCCATCGGCCTCGCGCCGGCGCCTGCTCACGCCGACCTCAAGCTTTGCAACACCACGTCAAGCCGGGTCGGCGTCGCCATCGGCTATCGCGACGTCGAGGGCTGGGCCACGGAAGGCTGGTGGAACGTCGCCTCGCATACTTGCGAGACGCTGCTCAAGGGCGTGCTCATCGCCCGCTTCTACTATATCCATGCCATCGATTACGACCGCGGTGGCGAATGGGGCGGCACGTTGTATATGTGCACCGACGACAAGTCCTTCACCATCCGCGACGTGAAGGAATGTGAGAAGCGCGGCTACAAAAAGACTGGCTTTTTCGAAGTCGATACCGGCGAGGAGCGCGACTGGACCGTACGCCTCACCGATCCTGAAGGCGAAGCGAAGAGTCAATGAGGCGCAATCGCCGAGTCAAGATCGTCGCCACCCTCGGTCCTGCCTCCAACAACGAAAAGATGATCGCCGCTCTGTTCGAGGCGGGCGCCGACGTTTTTCGCATCAATATGAGTCATGCGACGCCAGAGTTCTTGCGGGAAGCACATGCCATCATTCGCAAGATCGAGCTCGAGTTCTCCCGCCCGATCGGCATTCTGATCGATCTGCAAGGGCCGAAGCTGCGCATCGGCAAGTTCGAATCTGGCGCCATTCGGCTCACCGAGGGCGACATAGTGAGTTTCGTCCGCCGCGAGTCTGTGGGCGGGCTTGGCCGCGTGCACCTGCCGCATCCGGAGATCTTCCAGGCCGTGCAACCGGGTCACGCGCTTTTGCTCGATGACGGCAAGCTGCGTCTGCGGGTGGTCGAGGCGAGCGACGTGCGCATCGATGCCGAAGTGCTGACCACTGGCACGCTTGGCAGCCGCAAGGGCATCAGCCTTCCCGACACGGTCATTCCGCTCGATGCCATGACCGACAAGGACCGCATCGATCTCGAGGATGCGCTCAATGTTGGCGTCGATTGGGTTGCGCTGTCCTTCGTGCAGAGGGCCAAGGACATCGCCGAGACGCGCAACCTGGTGCGCGGGCGCGCGGCGATCATGGCCAAGATCGAAAAGCCCTCGGCGCTCGCCGAGCTCGAGGAGATTATCGAGATCGCCGACGGCATCATGGTGGCGCGCGGCGATCTTGGCGTCGAGATGCCGGTGGAGAAGGTCCCTGGTCTGCAGAAGCAGATCACCCGGGCCGCGCGCAAGGCGGGCAAGCCAGTGGTGGTCGCCACGCAAATGATGGAGTCAATGATCACGGCGCCGGCCCCCACCCGCGCCGAGGTTTCCGACGTCGCCACCGCGGTGTTCGACGGCGCCGACGCGGTGATGTTGTCGGCGGAGTCGGCCATCGGCAAATATCCGGTGGAGGCCGTGGCAAACATGGACCGCGTGGCCATCGAGATCGAGCGCGATCCCCTCTACGAAGCCATCATCCACGCCCAGCGCATCGCGCGTGAGGCGACCGGCGCCGACGCAGTTTCGGCGGCGGCCCGCACCGTGGCCGAGACGCTCAGCGTCGCCGCGATCATCTGCTACACGGCCTCTGGCGCGACAAGCCTCCGGGCCGCGCGCGAAAGGCCGCCGCAGCCGATTCTGGCGCTCACTCCGATCCCCGCTACCGGCCGCAAGCTCGCGGTGGTGTGGGGGCTCCATTGCGTGCAGACCGGCGATCCAAAGGATCTCGACGACATGGTCGCCAAGGCCTGCCGCATCGCCTCGCAGGAAGGCTTCGCGCTCCCTGGGCAGCGGGTCATCATCTCGGCCGGCGTGCCACTCGGCACCCCAGGCGCGACCAACATGTTGCGTATTGCCTTGGTCGGCGAGGAAGGCCCCAAAGGGCAGCAGGACTAGATGTCCTGACCTTCGATCTCGTGCGCGAGATCTTCCGCCGCCCGCTTTGCCTGCTCCAGGAACGGGTTGATCCCGAGCGCCTTCCGATAGGCCTCGAGCGCGCCTTTCTTGTCGCCGGTCTGCTGCAGGGCCGCGCCGAAGTCGCGCAGCGCCTTGTAGTTGTTGGGCTCCATGGCAACGGCCCGCCTAAGGTCCTCAAGCCCCTGCTCGGTATCGTTCTTCATCAGATGCACGATGCCGCGCTGATGCCAACCTTCCGAGTTCTCCGGCGCAAGCTCGGTTACCGCGTCGAGCACCCGCAGGGCCAGGTCGAGATCTGCATCGAGCACGAAAATATCGACGCGTGACATGAGCAGATCGATAGTGTCGCTGCCGGAGCGGCGCCAAGTCTCCTCGATCGCCTCGCTGATTGGCTTGGCGGCGGCCGCGTCGCGCGCGGAGCGAAGCTGAGCGTAGAGCTGCGTCAGGATCGCCTCGCGAATTGCGGGGTCCGCGAGCGGCACGTTGCGCAAGATATCGGACCTGTCCTGCTTGTTCGGCGTCGACGACGGCGGCGGTCCGGTCAGGTCCTTGTCGGAAGGGGGTGCCAAATTCTCCCCGCCCCCGCCTTCGGGGGACGCGGCGCCCATGCCTGGCTCAAGCTCGTTGTCCATGGCGCGCGCGTGGAAGGCGAGCATGGCTGAGCAAGCAAGACAAGTGAGGAGAAACAGCGTCGTGAGGGCCGGCCCCTGGTTGCGTCCTTGGCTCATGGCGAAGACGCTAGGACAGCAGCCGAGCGTCGTCAAAGGCAATAGGATCGCAGGGGGCGAGACTTAGCCCTGGCGCGCCTTGAAGCGGCGGTTGGTCTTGTTGATGACGTAGAGGCGTCCGCGGCGGCGCACCACGCGGTTGTTACGGTGGCGCTTCCGCAAGGCCCTGAGCGAATTCTTGATCTTCATGCGACGCACCTGGAGCAACCGTGAGGGGATTGGCCGCACCGAGAGACATCCCTCGACAGACCGGGGCAGACCATAAGTAGGGCGGAAAGCCCTGTCAACGGGGGGCGCAAGGTGTGAGACGGGCACCAAGCCAGGTCCCCGCACTCCTGGAAAGCTCCGGATGAAATGGTGGGCGCGACTGGGATCGAACCAGTGACCCCTGCGATGTCAACGCAGGCCCGACAGCGCAACACATTGAGTTTGCTGAAGCTGACCGCGCTGTGTGCCTACGTTCTCGCTCGCTGGTTCAATGAACCAAAGAGCACTGTATTACGTTGATGAGTTTGACCATTGTTCGCTCTCTATTAAGGTGCCCTCTCTCGGAAACCAGAGAACGCCAAAACGAGCGCAGCACCAAGCAAGAACACACCCGTAGGCGGAACGAAGATCAAGCCAAGCATCCATAGACGAGATTTCCAGACATCCCATTCGCGGGGCTCCACATATCTTGTGTCAAATGTGTCGAGGACCTTTTGGCGCTCGGCAGTCGCCAGATCGAGTGGCACCCATAAGTTCAGATTTTGGGGAAGCGTTAAGTCTGTATACGTCGCGTCCGAGATCGCCTCATCAGACGATATCTTGTGTAACTTGATCGTCTGACTTGTAGCTATCTCATGATCATACTGCTCATCCCCCCAGGCGAGGTCATCAGTCGTTCCCGGGCCACTTTTTTTGGCCTTAGTCCCCTCCGGCTTGGTCTTGCCGTCAGGCGTGTAGACATAGCTCGCGTTATCGAAGGTGTGATGTGTCGTTTCAAACCAGATATTGTCAGCGAGCGTGAAAGCGGGGAAAGGCGATTTCGTTCCTCCCCACAGCCCGGGGAGCAACATGACTACCCAAATGAGGCTTGCGACCAACCAAAGCCGGAAGAGACCGCGCGTCATAGGCTGTGGCACCTGCTTTCGACGAAAGCATAGACGAGATGAGCCGCGCCCAGGGAGCAAAAATCCGAGAGGCTTGCGGTGAGAAAGGAGTGCGGTGGCCGTCGAGTTCACAAACGGCGAGCGACGTGGACTTGTACCGCCGTTGACTTTTGCCACTTTTTTGGTGGCCCGGGTGGCGTTGGAGGTACGGCGTGGGCCGGAGCTGCAGGCCCCGGGGTTTGCTCCTGAGGCTTACTTTTGGGGCGAGTGCTGGCATGCTCTGGAACCGTGAGCGCCATTATGTCAAGGCCCGTCAAGAATGCCGCACCGGAGCCAACAGCCGCGATAATCGCACTTACGCGCAAGATGTCCTGCACGATCAGATAGCTTGACGCCATTGCAGTTCGACCGATGTAAGCTAGTAAGGAACTCAGCAGTCCCGCCAATGCACCGGAGCCGAACACCAACATGGCCCAGGTGAGCCTGCGAGGATCGGATGCGGATTGAGGAGCAAAAGCCAGTGCCGTCACAAGGATGAGGGCCGCCGCCCCATTAAGTAAAATCACATAGGCAAGAGCACGACTAGCGTATCGATCTCGCTCTCGATCTGGAACGGCGTGTGACAGATGTTCATTCGGTCTTTGAGGCGGTGATTGCCCGACTAGGGTTCTGGGTTCTGGTCGTTGAGGTCGCTTCACTACTTGCAGAGCCGCTTAACTTCGGCTTCAGCCTCCTCGCGCGTGGTGTAAACCATCCTGCCAATCCTGGTGACGCTCTTGTCCTTGCCCGTTGGCTCTATGTCCACGACGAGACACTTCTTATCGGATGCGCGAACGATCCACCAATTC
>Ga0164300_10000138_pt1 | contig 11277 bp, 9 predicted proteins | sample Whisoiple_226_MG_FD_109710 | JGI IMG/M metagenome (GOLD analysis project Ga0164300, IMG submission 109710) | Unamended control soil microbial communities from upstate New York, USA - Whitman soil sample_226_MG | ecosystem: Environmental > Terrestrial > Soil > Agricultural land ...
CCGGCCCAGTCGGGGTCGCTCGGGAGGGGGTCGCTCGGCGCCCCGATGGTCGCCGCGGAGGACCACCGGGTGGCCACCTCGAGGTTCTGGATCTTGGCCAGCGCCAGCTCGACGGCCCGCTCGAAGCCCGCGAGCCCCGTCTCCGGGTCGGGGACGTACTCGGCGATGTCGTGCTCCTCGCAGACCACGTCGTGGACGAGCGAGTCGACCAGCGGCCGGGCGATGCTGTTGGGGACCGGCGTGACCAGCCCCACCCAGTGGCTGGACAGCGACGGAGTCAGCAGGGGGGTGGGGATGATGCGGCGCGGCGCCAGGCCGGCCACGGCGGCATACCGCTGCATCATGTCGCGGTAGGTGAGGACCTCGGGGCCGCCGATGTCGAAGGCCCGGCTGACCTCGGCGGGCATCGCCGCCGACCCGACGAGGTAGTGCAGCACGTCCCGCACCGCGATCGGCTGGATGCGGCTGCCGAGCCACTTCGGGGTGATCATGACCGGCAGGCGCTCGGTGAGGTAGCGCAGCATCTCGAAGGACGCCGACCCCGACCCGAGGATCACCGCCGCCTGGAGGACCGTCGTCGGCACTCCGCTCGCCAGCAGGATGTCGCCGACCTCCTTGCGCGACGCGAGGTGGTTTGAGAGGCGCTCGCCCTCGGGGTAGAGCCCACCGAGGTAGACGATCCTCGACACCCCCGCAGCGCGGGCGGCCTGGCCGAACGTCCGTGCCGTGTCCCGGTCGCGGGCCGCGAAGTCGCGGCCGGTGCCCAGGGCGTGGATGAGGTAGTACGCGATGTCGACGCCGTCCATCGCCGCCGCCAGGGACCGCGCGTCCGACGCGTCGCCCTTGACGACCTCGACGCCGGGCTCGTCGCGCCACGGCTGGTCCCGCAGGCGTTCGGGGTGGCGCGCGAGGGCACGCACGGCATACCCGGCCTTGAGCAGCTCCGGGACGAGCCGTCCTCCGATGTAACCGGTCACGCCAGTGACGAGGACAAGCCGCTGTTCGCTGGACATGGCGCCAGTCTGCGCCACCCCGGCCGGACCCGCGCGGCCATCTGTGATGATGAGCGTGTGAGCGAATCCTTTGACGCAGTGGACGTGATCATCGCCAAGCGGGGCCGGGGGGAGCTGTCCGACGGGCAGATCGACTGGGTGATCGACGCGTACACCCGGGGAGCCGTGGCCGACGAGCAGATGTCCGCCCTCGCCATGGCGATCCTGCTCAACGGCATGAGCCGGCGCGAGATCGCGCGCTGGACGCAGGCGATGATCGACAGCGGCGAGCGGATGGACTTCTCCTCGCTCTCGCGCCCGACCGCGGACAAGCACTCCACGGGCGGCGTGGGGGACAAGATCACGCTGCCGCTAGCGCCCCTGGTGGCGGCCTGCGGGGTGGCCGTGCCCCAGCTGTCCGGGCGGGGGCTGGGCCACACCGGTGGCACGCTGGACAAGCTCGAGTCCATCCCTGGCTGGCAGGCGTCGCTGAGCAACGAGGCGATGATGCGCCAGCTCGAGGACGTGGGTGCGGTCATCTGCGCGGCGGGCGCCGGCCTGGCGCCGGCCGACAAGAAGCTCTACGCCCTGCGCGACGTGACCGGAACGGTCGAGGCCATCCCGCTGATCGCCTCCTCGATCATGAGCAAGAAGATCGCAGAGGGGACCGGCGCGCTGGTCCTCGACGTCAAGGTCGGCAGCGGGGCGTTCATGAAGGACGTCGACAGCGCCCGCGAGCTGGCCCAGACGATGGTGGCCCTGGGCACCGACGCCGGTGTGAAGACCGTGGCCCTGCTCACGAACATGCAGACCCCGCTGGGGCTGACGGCGGGCAACGCCCTGGAGGTCCGCGAGTCGGTCGAGGTCCTCGCCGGCGGGGGGCCGCAGGACGTCGTCGAGCTCACGCTGACCCTGGCCCGGGAGATGCTGGCAGCCGCCGGTCGCGACGACGTCGACCCCGCGGACGCCCTGAAGGACGGACGGGCGATGGACGTGTGGAAGGCGATGATCCGGGCCCAGGGCGGCGACCCCGAGGCCGAGCTGCCCACGGCGCGCGAGAGCCATGAGGTGCTGGCGCCCGGCGACGGCGTGCTGACCGAGCTCGACGCCTACAAGGTCGGCGTGGCGGCGTGGCGGCTCGGCGCCGGTCGCGCCCGCAAGGAGGACCCGGTGCAGGCAGGCGCAGGCGTGGAGATGCACTACAAGCCGGGCGCCACGCTCCGGTCGGGGGAGCGGCTGATGACGCTGCACACGGACACCCCCGAGCGGTTCGAGCGCGCCCTGGAGGCGCTCGAGGGGTCCTTCACCATCGCACCCGAGGGCTCCCGTCCTGACCTGCTGCCGCTGGTGGTGGACCGGATCAGCTGATCGGCACGGATAGGGTTTGGCCATGCCGAGACTGATCAGCTCTCCTACCTCCATCCCCGTTCCGGGCGGCAAGGTCATCAACGAGCACGTGGGCCGCGTGAACACCGGCACCGAGGCCGTCTCTGTCGCCCACATGGTCGCTCCGCCCGGCTGGGACGAACCCGCGCAGGCACCCGCCTTCGACGAGATCACCCTGGTGCTCAAGGGTGAGGTCATCGTCGACCACGAGGGTGGCCCGACGACGGTGGCCGCCGGCCAGTCGATCATCACCTCAGCGGGGGAGCGGGTCCGCTACTCCTGTGGCCCGGAGGGCGCCGAGTACGTCGCCGTGTGCCTCCCGGCGTTCTCGCCCGAGACCGTGAACCGGGAGGACGGCGAGTGATCTTCCGTCGGAGCGAGAGCACGGACGCGCCCGCGGCGAGCACGGTGGAGGTGCCACCAGGGGAGCTGCGGCGCGCGGAGAAGATCCGGCGGGCACCCAAGGCGCTGCTGCACGACCACCTCGACGGTGGCCTGCGCCCGCAGACGGTGATCGAGATCGCCGACCAGGTCGGGTATGCCGCGCTGCCGGCAGCCGACGCCCAGAGCCTGGGTGCGTGGTTCCGCGAGAGCGCGGACTCGGGCTCCCTGGTGCGCTACCTCGAGACGTTCGACCACACCCTGGCGGTCATGCAGACCGCCGACGGGCTGCGCCGGGTGGCCCGCGAGGCCGTGCTCGACCTGGCCGAGGACGGCGTGGTGTACGCCGAGAGCCGCTACGCGCCCGAACAGCACCTCGAGGCCGGCCTGCAGCTCGAGGACGTCGTCGAGGCGGTCAACGCCGGCTTCCGCGAGGGCGAGGGCCTGGCAGCGGAGGCCGGCCACCCGATCCGGGTCACCGCCCTGCTGACCGCGATGCGGCACGCCGCCAAGAGCACCGAGATCGCCGAGCTCGCGGTGCGTTACCGCGACGAGGGCGTGGCCGGCTTCGACATCGCCGGCGCCGAGGCGGGCTTCCCGCCCACCCGGCACCTCGACGCCTTCGAGTACCTCCGGCGCGAGAACGCGCACTTCACCATCCACGCAGGCGAGGCGTTCGGGCTCCCGAGTATCTGGGAGGCCATCCAGTGGTGCGGCGCCGACCGGCTCGGCCACGGGGTGCGGATCGTCGACGACATCACCGTCCGGGGCCGCGCCTTCGGCGACGACGTCGCGGCGGCGATTGCCGCCGATCCCTCAGAGGTGCACCTCGGCCGCCTCGCGGCATACGTGCGCGACATGCGCATCCCCTTGGAGATGTGCCCGAGCAGCAATGTGCAGACGGGCGCCGCGGACTCGATTGCCCTGCACCCGATCTCGCTGCTCAAGCGTCTCCGGTTCCGGGTCACGGTCAACACCGACAACCGGCTCATGAGCGGCACCAGCATGAGCCGCGAGATGGGCCTGCTCGTGGGCGAGGCGGGCTGGACCCTGGAGGACCTGCGCTGGGTGACGATCAACGCGATGAAGTCGGCCTTCATCCCGTTCGACGAGCGGCTCGCCATCATCGACGAGGTGGTCAAGCCCGGGTACGCCGAGATCCTCGCCTGAGTCGGTCTGTGCCGCCACGGCTGCCACGGCCAAGCGGGCCGCCTGGCCGGCTCGTCGGCCCGGCCGGCCCCGACCCCAGCGGGTCTGGCGGGACCAGCCGCTCCCTCAGCTGCTGGTCCCGCTCGAGACGCGCGGCGTCACGGGCGCGGCGCTCGGCGAGGACGGCCATCAGCACCCACTCGGGGTGGTTGCCCTCGGGCGGTGCCGGCGCCATGTAGGGGCGGGCCTCCTCCAGCAGGTGGTGGGCCAGCTCCTCCCGGGCCGCCGGGGCGAATGACGCGGTGCGCGAGAGGAACTGGCGGATGGTGGCCGCAAGACTGTCGGGTAGCGGGGCCAGGTCGGCGGTGGCCGCCCACATGGCCAGGTGCGGGGGCATCGGCACTGGGGGCGGAAGCGCGACGCGTTGGCGGTCCCGCACCACGTAGGTGCCGGCCAGCAGGTCGCCGAAGCGCTTGCCTCGCTGGTTGAACACAGCGCACAGCAGCGCCGGCATCCCGAAGCAGCCGTAGATCTCGACGACCCCGACCATCGCGCGCGTCAGGGCGTGGCGGAACTGGATGGGACCGGCGTCGTCGCGCACCGTCCGCAGCCCCAGGGCGAAATGGCCCAGCGTCTTGCCCCGGGTGAGGGTCTCCAGCGTCGTGGGGATCGCGACGATCGCGGCGATGGTTGCGATGGTGATGGCCGCGCCGACCAGGGCGTCGTCGGTGGAGCCGGCGAGGGTGTAGGCGAGCCACTGGCAGGCGTAGAGGGCGGCGAGCCCGACGAGCAGGTCGATGATGCCGGAGACGATGCGCAGCCCGAGCCCGGCGTGGGGCAGGTCGAGGGCGACCGCCTCACCGGTGACGAGGTCGTCCGCACCCACCCCCACGGTGCCGCTGCTCATGAGCGCTCACCCTACTAGGGTGCTCCTGTGGATCTGGATGCCTTCGTGGCGACCCACCGGGGGGACTGGGACCGGCTCGAGGAGCTGTGTCGTCGTCGCCACCTCACCGGTGCCGAGGCCGACGAGATCCTCGACCGCTACCAGCGCGTGGCGACGCACCTGTCGCTGGTCCGCTCCACGACCCCGGACCCCTCGCTCGTGGCCTACCTGTCCATGCTGCTGGCCCGGGCGCGGTCGCGCTCCGCGGGGTCGCGCGCGTTCGCGTGGTCGGACGTCGGGCACTTCTTCGGGCAGTCGTTTCCCGCGGCGCTCTACCGGCTGCGGTGGTGGTGGATCACCGTCCTCGTGGTCGACCTGCTCCTGGCGGTGGTCGTCGGCTGGTGGCTCCTGGCCCACCCCACCGTGGAGAGCTCGTTCGCCTCGCCCGAGCAGATCCGCCAGCTGGTGCAGAACGACTTCGAGAGCTACTACAGCGAGTACGCCGCGACCTCGTTCGCGCTGCACGTGTGGACCAACAACTTCTGGCTCTCGGCGCTGTGCGTCGCGTCGGGGGTCTTCGGGCTGCCCGTCGTCTACCTGCTCGCCTCGAACATGTTCAACCTCGCCGTCGTGGGATCGATCATGGTCCGCCACGGTCGCGGGGCGCTGTTCTTCGGGCTCATCTCACCGCACGGGATGCTGGAGCTGACCTGCGTCTTCGTGGCTGCCGGCGTGGGGCTGCGGCTGTTCTGGTCGTGGGTCGAGCCGGGGCCACGCACCCGGGTCCAGGCGCTGGGGTCAGAGGGGCGCGCCGCCCTGGCCACCTCGCTGGGCCTGGTCGTCCTGCTCCTGCTCTCCGGGATCATCGAGGCGTTCGTGACCCCCTCGCCGCTGCCCACGTGGGCGCGGGTCGGGATCGGCGTCGTGGCCGAGGTCGCCTTCTTCGCCTACGTCTTCACCGCGGGCCGCTGGGCCCACCGCCGCGGCGAGACCGGCGACCTGGCCGAGGCGGACCGGGGCTACGACGCGCCGGTGGCCGGCTGAGCGACCAGCACGGCCGCACAGGCCCGAGCCGTGTGCCGGGTGGCGAACCTGTGCCGCGTGGCGGCGGTGTCCGGTGTCAGAGGAGGCCGCGGCTCTTGAGCATCAGGTAGTGGTCGGCCAGGACGGCCGGTAGCTGCTCCGGGTCGGCATCGAGCACCTCGACGCCCATCCGGCCCAGGGCGGCTGCGGTGCGCTGACGCAGGGCGGTGGTCCGCTCGGCGGCGGCCGCGTCGTACACCTCGCGCGCATCGGCGAGGCCGGCGCGCATCTGGCCCAGCGCCGGGTCGGAGACAGACGCCAGCACGACCCGGTGGCGCTGGGCGAGCACGCCCAGCGGCGGCAGCAGGGACTCCTCGATCGCCGACGGCTCCAGGGGCGTCAGGAGCACCACCAGGCCCCGGTGGCGGCTGAGCCGGGTCACCTCCGACGTGAGCAGGCGCCAGTCCGCCTCGACGAGCGCGGGCTCCAGGGGGGCCATGGCGGTCACGAGGTCGGAGAGCAGCGTGGTGCGGCTGGCGCTGAGGACCTTCCGGTGGACCCGCCGGTCACCGGCGATGAGGTCGACGCGGTCGCCGGCACGGGACGCCAGGGCGGCGAGCAGGAGGGCGGCGTCCATCGCGGCGTCCAGACGGGGGACATCGCCGACGCGGCCGGCGGAGGTCCGCGAGGTGTCGAGGACGAGCACGATGTGCCGGTCCTTCTCGGGCTGCCAGGTGCGCACCACGGTCGAGCGCCGGCGCGCGGTGGCCCGCCAGTCGATGCTGCGCACGTCGTCGCCGTCGACGTAGTCGCGCAGCGAGTCGAACTCGGTGCCCTGGCCGCGGGTGCGCACCGCAGAGCGGCCATCGAGCTGCCGGAGCTGGGCGAGCCGGGAGGGCAGGTGCCGGCGGGAGCTGAACGGCGGCAGGGCGCGCACGTGCCCGGTCACCTCGAACGAACGCTGCCGGCCAGCGATGCCCACAGGTCCCAGGCGCCGCACGGTGACGCGGTCGGCCCGCCGGTCCCCCCTCCGGGTGGGCAGCAGGGGCGTGCGCAGCGCCCGCCGCTCGCCGGCCGGCACGCGGAGCCGGTGCCGGTTGCCGGTGGCGCCGGCCGAGGGCTGCCAGGCGTCGCGCAGCCAGCCCCTGAAGATGCGCGAGCCGGTGTTGGTCGCGAGCAGGGTGGTGCTGCTCGGCTCGCCGAGACGCACCTGCGGCGAGGCGAGCCGTTCGAGGCGCAGCGCTCGGGGGCTGCCGGCGAGCAGGGCGTCGAGACCGACGACGACCAGGCAGAGCAGCGCCCACAGCCAGACCGTCGTCGCGGCGGGCCGGAGGAGCACGGGCACCGCACCGCAGAGCACCAGGCCGACGAGGCGGCCGGTCACGATCACGGTCGCGCCGTCACCGGGGCACCGGCACCGAGCCGATGGCGCTGTCCAGGACCGCGGCCACGCCGACCCCCTCGAGCTCGGCCTCGGGGCGCAGCGACAGGCGGTGGGCGAGCGTCGCCTGTGCCGGCGCCTTGACGTCGTCGGGGGTGACGAAGCTGCGGCCGTTGAGCCACGCCCAGGCGCGGCTGGTGGCGAGCAGGGCGGTCGCGCCGCGGGGGCTGACCCCCAGCGACAGCGAGGGGGAGTGCCGGGTCGCCCGCGCGATGTCCACGATGTAGCCGACCACCTCCGCCGAGGCGCTGACTCGGGCGACCATCGCCGACCCGGCGGCGAGGTCCCCGGCTGTGGCGACGGCGCGCAGCCCGGCCCCGGCGAGGTCGTGCGGGTCGAAGCCCGCCGCGTGCCGCTGGATCACGGCCACCTCGTCCTCGCGAGGGGGAAGAGGCATCAGAGCCTTGAGCAGGAAGCGGTCCAGCTGCGCCTCGGGCAGCGGGTAGGTGCCCTCGTACTCCACGGGGTTCTGGGTCGCAGCCACCATGAAGGGCACCGGGAGCGGACGCGGCTTGCCGTCCACCGAGACCTGGCGCTCCTCCATCGCCTCGAGCAGCGACGCCTGCGTCTTCGGCGGTGTCCTGTTGATCTCGTCCGCCAGCAGGAGGTTGGTGAACACCGGTCCCTCCCGGAAGGAGAACTCCGAGGTGGCGGCGTCGTAGACCAGGGAGCCGGTGACGTCGCCGGGCATGAGGTCGGGGGTGAACTGCACCCGCTTGGTGTCGACGTCGAGGGCAGCGGCCAGGCTGCGCACCAGCAGGGTCTTGGCCACGCCGGGAACCCCCTCGAGCAGGACGTGCCCGCGGCACAGCAGGCCGATGAGCATTCCCGTGACGGCGGCGTCCTGCCCCACGACCGCCTTGGCCACCTCGGCGCGCACCGCGAGAAGGGCCCGGCGCGCGTTCTCGGACCGCTCGTCCCGGGCGGGCGGAACGGCTCTGTCGACTCCCGGCAGGGCAGGCTCGCCCGGGGCGGTCCGCGTCGGCGGCACGGCGGCGGGGGCGGCGGGAGCCAGAGGCTCCGGCAGGTCGGTCATGGGCGGTGCACTTCCTTCTCCAGGGTGGACAGGTCGTTGGCCAGGGCGATCATCTCGCGCTCGTCGCGAGGCGGCAGGCCCCCCAGCAGGGCGTGCACGTGGGCCGGCGGTCGGCCGGTGGCTCGGGCCGCGGCCTCGGCGACCACGCCGGCGTGTGAGCCGGCCGGCAGGCCGAGGAAGGTGGCGAGCCGGCGAACGGTGGCCACACGCAGGATCGTCCCGGCGCGGGCGGCGTCGCCGGCTCGCCGGTAGAGCCGGCCGCGGCTCTGGGTGGTCTCGATGGCCTTCACCACGGCAGGCAGCGGCTCGCTGACCAGCGGCCCGAACCGGCGCCCACGCCAGAGCATGGTGGCGAGCAGGGCGAAGAGCACCAGGAACAGCAGCGGTGCGAGGGCCCGAGGGACCTCCGAGGTCGGGGTCGTGTCTTGGGTGGCCACGTCGAGGTAGGCGGGGATGTACCAGACCAGGCGCTCTCCCTGGCCGAGCAGCCGCACGGCGACACCGGCGTTGTCGTGCCGGGTGATCTCACCGTTGGCGAGGCTGTCGCCGGCGCCGAGGACGACGGTCTCGGGCGATCCCGCAGACCCCCGCCCGCTGGTGCCCGGTGCGAGCCGCACCAGGGACGAGGAGCCCTCGAAGGTGAAGCAGGCCGTCGCACTTGGTCTGCCGCTCGTGTAGGTGCCGCCCAGCGTGGAGATGGTGTCGGTGGGGGCAACCCCGTCGATGGTGCAACCGGCGCGCACCGATCTCGTCGCGGCGGTGCCGTCTGAGGGGTCGACCTGCAGGTCCAGCGACTGCAGGAGGAAGCCCGCAGGCTCGACGAGCACGATGCGGTGGGCGCCGCCGCTGCGCTCCCAGGCGGTCACGGCCGTCTGCTCGGAGAGCCTGTCGGTGCTGGTGACGACGACCGTGGTGTCGCTGCCGGGCGCCTCGAGATCGAGCAGGTCGGACTGGCTGCGGGCGATGTCCACGGTGACGCCCCGGCTCTCCAGCACCCGGGCGATGGCCTGCGCGCCGTCCGGGCCGGGGTTGTCCGGGTCGAGCGGCTCGCTGTTGCCGCCGCGCCCGCGCATGGCCAGTGCCCCGAGCACCAGGAGCAGCAGCGCGAGTACCGCCGCGGCGGTGACGAGGAGGCGTCGGCGCCTGCTGCGAGGGACGGGGGCCGCCGGGGCGCTGGGCTGCGGAGCGGCTTCGGGCCGGTCCCACACCTCGAGGCTCACCGCGGCGCCCCGGCTGGGGGAGCGCCTGCGAGTGCCCCCTCTGTCTGGTGGCCCGAAGCCCGGGCGGCGGGCCGGGTCCGGGCCAGCACTGCCTCGAGAGCGATGATCCGCTCGGCGTCCTGCCGCTCGGCGTCGAGCCGCCCGTAGGCCACCGAGTCGAACCGGTCCGCCGCCCAGCGCAGCTCGGGCCCCTGCGCCGGGAACGCGTCGAGCAGCCCGAGCGCGACCTCGTGCGCGGTCAGCGAGGGCGTCTCCCCGAGCAGGGTCCGCTCGGCCGCCGACTGCGCGATGGCGCGCATCGCGTCGACCACGGCCGCGGCATACCGTCCCTGCGCCAGCGCCAGCCCGCTGCGGGAGCGGAACTGCGCCGCCGTCAGGCGCTCGCTGCCGAGCACCGCGGCGGGCGCGGTCCGGGACCGTGCCTCGCGGCGCACGTAGCGCAGCGAGAGCAGCAGCCCGGCGACCACGACGGCCGTGATGGCCCCCGCGATGAGCGGTGGAAGCGCCGTGCTCGTGCTGGGGTCGACGGTGAGCAGGGCGTCGATCGCGCGCTTGATGGCCTGGATCAGCCGGCTGATCGGGTCGTTGTGCTCACTGTATGGGGGACGGGCGAGCTCCTCCGCGAGCCAGCGCCGGGCCTGGGCGTTGTCCGGGTCGAGGCGCGCCGGCACCCCCACGGGCAGGTGGACGGCGAGGGGGGCAGGCAGCGACATCAGCCCAGCAGGCCCCTGCCAGCACCGGTGGCGTCGGCGGCAGCGGCCCGCGCGAGCGCGAGGTCGAAGCCCTCCCTGCGGATCCGGGAGTCGGTGTAGAGCAGCGCCGTGACCGCAGCCAGGAACGGCTGCGTGAGGCTGCCGCTCGCCAGGCCGCCGAGCACGCTGACCACCACCATGACGATGGCGGTCGCCTCCTCGGAAGAGCTGCTGCCCAGCATCGAGGCGACCACCAGGCCCAGGAGCATGCCGCCCAGCTGGATCACGACGGACAGCACGTACTGCACGATGCCGATGAGGACGCCGGACAGCAGCAGGATGCCCAGGGTGCGCCAGAACAGGCCGGTCGTGAGCCACCACGCCCGCCGCAGCGCGGGGATGGCCCCGATGTCCTCCAGGACGAGGGCGGGGGTGGCCAGGGCGACCTTGGTGCCCACCCACACCATCGCGACGGTGAGCCCGGCGACGCCCAGCACGCCGACGAACCCGAGTGCGGGGAGGCCGCCGGCGAAGCCCCAGACGACCAGCGCGATCAGTGCCCCGAAGATGATGGTGGGCGGCAGCACGAGCACCACGCACAGCCGCAGGAGCCTGGGCACCATCCGGCGGGTCCGGCGCCACGTCTCACCCAGGGAGGGCCGCCGCCCCAGCACCGCCTCCCCGACGGGGTAGGCCAGCATCCCGGACAGGACGATGGAGGTGGCGGAGCTGAGGAACAGCATCACCGCCACGTACGAGGTCAGGCCGAAGGCCATGAACGTGTCGAGGGTGTCGGGGCTCTGCAGGGCCCCCGCGACGAGGTACCCGACCAGGAAGAGCAGCCCGGCCAGCACGAGCACGGCGAGCGAGGTGAGCAGGGCCAGGCCGAGGAAGGTGCGCGGGTTGCGGCGCAGCGAGGCGAACCCGCCCTCGACGATGGCGCCGAGGCCGAGCGGTCGCAGCGCGATGATCCCCGGCTTGTGTGACGCCGCGGCGGCGCCCCACGCGGGTTGCCAGGGCGGCTGGCCGATGCCTGCCCCGGGGGAGGGATGGGACGGGTATGCCGTGCCG
>Ga0164300_10000140_pt1 | contig 11263 bp, 9 predicted proteins | sample Whisoiple_226_MG_FD_109710 | JGI IMG/M metagenome (GOLD analysis project Ga0164300, IMG submission 109710) | Unamended control soil microbial communities from upstate New York, USA - Whitman soil sample_226_MG | ecosystem: Environmental > Terrestrial > Soil > Agricultural land ...
AAAATAAACTCCATCCGTTTCCGACGCGGTCTCGCTTCGGCCTCCCGCAACGTCACGCGCCGCCCTCAGCGCTCCCTTGCGCATTTTTCTTCTTCTTCTTCTTCTTCTTCTTCTGCATGCGCTCACGAGCAGCCGACAGGCTCGACGACTGTTGCAGCCCCACGGGGCGCATGGACCTGCGATCTGAGCAAAGGCGTTGCCGTTCCATTCCCGGAACCTTCTGTCTGAAACCCAACGTGATTGAACGCTAGCCTGCCTGGAACGTTCCTGGCGCGGACCCCTTGGCAGTTCCGGCGCTCCCCCGAGCCCCGACGGTCCCGACAGCGCCGCTTCGAGGGGTCCACTCGTTCGTCAAAAAAGTTGCCGTGGGACAGGAAGCTTACGAATCCTTGTGCGTTGCTGGGCCGGGCAGCCCAGTGTCCATCTCGGACCAGGGCTCGCCTGAGTTTGCGTCCATCGCCCACCTCGCTGGGCCACATGCAAAAGAATGCCGGCCGCACATTGTCCGTTCCACATCAATGGCATTGGGTAGCGCCAGTTAGAGTTGGTCGTGGAGGCCGCAATAGCGCTCCCGCCTCTGCATTGCACGGAGTGAAGCGCATGCACCAATATCGTCTCTTAATACCTTTCGCGATGATGGACACTTTTCAGGCGTCCAACGCATCGAATGTGCCGACGAGAGACAAGCAGTCAAACAAGCGCGGCGACTTGTAGACCTCCAGGATGGCGAGGTTTGGGAGAGAGACCGCCTTATCGCGCGATTTCCCGAGCGTCAGAAAACAACCGAGTAAGTACGCCTCAGTTGACCGCTGCGACCTTCTTCGGCGTCGCGTCATTTATAATGGCGCGCGCACGGGCTTAGCCACCATGGCGGCAGAAGCCCCTAATCCAGATCTTGTTCTCCGATGGCCGCCCTGGTTGGCGGCTCGTCGCGCGCGCGAACGACGACAGCATCCGCGCACTACTCATGACGGAGCGATCCTCAATACCCCCAGTGAGCTTCTTTGGACGAAACCGTATGCCGACTCGGCCGTTGCTGTCTTGTGGTGATTTGCTTGCGCCGCATCGGCGCATATGCAAGTGACGGCCCGCCGGGCGTTCCACTATTGCGGCTGGCCACAGAGCGGTCGACGGCAGGGTAGCTCAATTGGCAGAGCGCGTGTGTGAACAGCACGAGACGGTGGTTCGAACCCATTCCCCCGCCGCCACCATCAAAAATCATCATTCCTGGTTCGCGCAGGCGCAATTTTATCGTCATCGTTGCTTGTTTTGGCGGACCTCTCCAGTTGCTTGACGAGTTCAGCAAGACGCGCAGGGATAGGCTCCGCGGTAGCATCATAGTCCGCCCTGAGCCGACGCCCAATCGCAAGCAACCAAGCCCGTTGCAACATTTACCTCCGCCCGCCGAATGACCAATGGGGAAGCGCCCCGGAGGTTCCAGTTCAGCCCACAGCGAGAACGCAGTGGAGCCTTGCGCTTACTCGCGGCCAGGCGCCACGCCAAAGCCGCTGGCGTCGCCCCTAGCTGCCAACAGGGTGCCACCAGCAATATGTGGAATCTGCACCGCGCCGGCGGTTCGCGGGGCCTATGAAAACGTCGGGGGCGAGCAATTCTATTCGACTTTCGAAAGCGCCCATTTCAGGCTCCCTCCCACCTTCCGCAGCCGGGATTTCGGCCAAGGGCGCGAGGCGATCATCGGTGCGCAGCCCTGCCGGTTGGCCGGGACGTGGAACGACCGGCCAGCGCAACTGATCGGGGCCGCCGCGCGTTTCGTAGATGCGGCCGCCCCCATTTATTGGGCGGTGTAGTCGTTGCGGTCGCTGTCGATCGCAGAGCCGAGCCTCTAACCGGAGAGATCATCATGGACTCTAAAACCTGGCCATGTGCAGTCATTGCCATTTTGATGTGCGCGGCGGGCACGATGTCACAGGCGCAGGAGAGCGGGCCGCCGCAACCGACGCCGAGGGATGATCCGGCAACATCCGGCGCCGGCCCAACGTCCCGGGCGCCCGGTCAGTTCGATTATGATCCGCCGAAGGGAGCGTCCGTCACCACGGACCAGCGAGGACACACAACAACGAACTCCACGAGTGGTGGCTCTACGCCCGGCAACCCGCCGCGGGACCAGGGCAATGACAGCATCGATGCAATTGCACCCAAGAATTAACGGCTGTGTCATTTCCCGCTTGCGGCAGCCGATAGCTTCGACACGGCATTGCGCGAATTGATTCGTGTCCGAACAGCTCGCCCTCTTCTCTGACGGCGCTGCCGCCCCCCGAGGCCTGCGCTACCAACCGAGCTTCATCACCGCCCAGAGCGAGCACGAGCTCATCGCCCAAATCCGCGCGCTGCCGCTCGCGCCGTTCCAATTCGGCGCCTTTGAAGGCAAGCGCCGCGTCGCCTCCTTCGGGTGGCGCTACGACTATAACCAGCACAAGCTTGAACAAGCGGAAGACCTGCCCGCCTGGATCGCGCCCTTGATCGTGAAGGTGCAAGCCTTTGCGGGCCTCCCGGCTGCTTCCATCCGGCAAGTGCTATTCACGCAATATGAACAAGGAACCGGGATCGGCTGGCACCGCGACAAGCCGCACTTCGACCAAGTCTTTGGACTGTCGCTTGCGTCGGCCTGCAAATTTCGCTTTCGACGCAAGACCGGACGTACCTGGCAGCGGTTCACGCTCGAAGCCGAACCGCGTTCTCTCTACATGATGGCCGGCGAATCCCGCAGCATCTGGGAGCACAGCATCCCACCCGTCGACTCGCCGCGCTACTCCATAACGTTCCGCACCATGGCCGGCGAGACCACACCAGCCTTCCGGCCGCCAGGCCAGATCGCACGGTGATTTCATGTTCTCTCTGCACCAGACGCCGAAGGACCGTGCTGGCATGCATTGACGACGGCGCGCCGTGTCATGGCTTAGCCTTGGCGTACGCAATGAACTCGAGGACGGTTTTGGCCCGGAAACGATGGATTCACCACCATTGACTTGGGGCTAGCGGGTGATGGTTGCGACCGGCGCGATGTCGCGGATGAAATTGAAATTGAGCTCGTCGTAAAGCATCGCGTTGATCGCGCCTGACGGGCCGGCCACGAGAAGCGTGTAACCGTCTGGCGCCCCACGCACAACCGCCTCGGTGGCGATATTGGTGCCGGCGCCCGGCCGGTTCTCGATGACGAATTGCTGGCCGCGCTCCGATAGCCATTGCCTATCAGGCGCCCAAGCACGCCGGCCGTGCCGCCGGCGGCAAAGCCGACCGTCAAGCGCACTGGACGTGACGGATAGGCCTGCGCCCTGGCGATTTGACAGCATGCCGGGATTGTAAATGCACCCGCTGCCAGACGTCGGAATTTCCACGAGCAATTCGCATGGCGCCTTCTCCCTCACGTGCCGTGGGCTTTGCTTGGCCGAACCCCAAATAGAAATCACTTGTGACGAATATGACGCCGTGAAAAACTCGAAGGGCCCATACGCACGGATCATTCGCGTTGACGGGTCCCATGAGCCGCAATTTTGATTGTCACCCGACAAAGGCCATGAGGTACCCACCAGGAGGGGTCGATGCACCATCTCACCCGCCGTGCCCTGCTTGCCGGGGCGACCGCAAGCGCGGCAACAGTCCTCGCGCCTATTTCCGGGATTCACCGGCTGGTTGCCAAGGCGGACTGTCTTCGATCCCTCAAGGAGTTTCTGCAAGAAGCACGCCAGAACCAGCTGACCGGCGACCAGCGCAAGTTGATTGTCGAACAAGGAATCACGCTGCTCGACGAGTTTTACTGCCACCTTCCTCAAAAGAGACAGTTATACGGTGCGCGTCCGGTAGAACGCCTGCGGGACCTCCGCGAAGTAGCTGGCGGACTCAACGACGATCTGCGCTTCCACGCCAGAATGATGGCGATCTTCACCGAGCTTCGCGACCAGCATACGCGCTATAAGCCGCCGAGGCCGTATCTTAGCGCCCACGCCTTCCTTCCATTCAGGATTGAGGCGTGTATCGAGAACGATCGGCGCAAATACATCGTAAGTCGCATCGTCCCTGGGTTTACGCACCAAACATTCCGCCCCGGTGTCGAGGTCATCCGCTGGAACGGCACTCCGATCGAGGGCGCGGCGGATCGTGCGGGCGGAGACGGCGCCACCCCTAGCGCAAGGGGGTGCATCGGCTTGGCGCGTTTGACACAACGCGTCTTACAACTCCATCCGGTACCCGAAGAGGAGTCGGTGCAGGTCCGCTATCGAGCGGATGACGGCCAGGAACTCGATATCGAGATTGCCTGGCAGGTCATATCGCTGCCCGATTCCTGCAACAGCAATTGCGACGAGATGCAACAGATGGGCGACTTCCGCAAATTCCTGTTTGCGAAGTACGACGTCTGCAGCGCCCCCATCGATTCTAAATTTCACACGGCGCCTGGGGGCGACGTATTCGGATATATTCGGCTCTACTCGTTCGAAAACGTTTCCCCTTTGGACGGGGATAAGTGGGTCGACGAGTTTAAAAAACATGTGGCGAAATACAGCAACACCAAAGGATTGATCGTCGACGTCCGCGACAATGCGGGCGGAAGCATCCGGACGAGCGAGCGCATATTGCAATGGGTCGCTCCACCCGGGCCGATCGCGCCCTCCACTCTGTATTTCCGGGCGACGAACACGACGCTGAGATTCTGCAATCTGCCGACGTCTGTCAGCGAACTAGGGCCGCCCCCGGAGGGATTGCATAAATGGAGTGAGTCGATCAAGCGGGCGTTGGACACCGGCGCGACGTTTTCGGACGCTTTCGAGTACACAACTAAAGCGCAGTGTAACTCCGACGACCGCATTGTATTTCCACGCCCTGTCATCGTCGTGACAAACGGGATGACCTGGAGCGCGGGGGAATTCTTCGCTGCCGGCTTCCAGGATCACGGCGGCACGATTCTCGGGGTGGATGAGACTACAGGCGGTGGCGGTGCCAACTACCGGCAAATGAGTCAACTCAGCAAATATTTCACAGATGACCATCAAGCCTCACCCTTTGAGCCCTTGGCGAACATGGCGAATGGCGCGGATTTTCTGGTTGCTTTTCGCCGGAACAAACGGGTGGGCCGTGGGGCCGGCAAGGAAATCGAAGATGCCGGCGTCGTGCGCAATCGAGCCTACGCCATGACGCGCAACGATGTGCTCCACGACAACCAGGACCTGAAGAATCACGCCGCCAGACTACTTGCGCAGATGCCATGATCAGAGCGCCAGCACCGCTTTGCTATCGGACGGTACATTCGTCCGGCGGAGTGCGGTCAGAAGGACGGCGATCGCGGGGTCAACACGACAATCTGGACAATGCAGGGCCCCCTACGGAGGCGAAATGCCGACAGGTGTGCGAATGTTGAACGGCATACGGCAAGTTGATCGTTGCCATGATCGCCCCGCAGGGCCGCAGCAGACCGTCAAATATCGATCTTCGTGGTGCTGCCTTTGTACGTCACATCATACGGCGAACCACCCGGCTGCTTCTTGATCGTGAGTTGGTCGTTATTCTTCTTGCGTGTGATGGTGACTGCCACGCCTTCAAGCAGGCTAATCTCCGACAATGCCTGCTTGGTTTCGGCTGTCATGATGCCGAGCTTGCTGGCGATGTGCTCGACAACCTCCGGTGGGAGACTGACTCGTGGTGTCGACGGTGAACTCTCGGTTTCCTGTGAGTCCACCGAAATGCCAATCCCACCCATTCGGCCCTCCATCAATGTCGGCCAGCTTACAAGACTCGCTGGCAAGCAGGAACTCTTATGGCATATTATCCATAACTTTCGGTGCGGCAAACGGGCCCACAAGTACCGATCGTGGTGTCCGATCGCACTGAGCAATGCCTCGTCGTCACTTCGATTTGAGACGATCTAATCGAGCGATATTCCTGCGAATTCCACGACTTTGCGCCATTTCGTGTGTTCGTCGGCCATCCATTGTCCGAACTCGGCAGAGCTCATTGGCATGGGCACCCCACCTGCGCTGACAAACCGGGCGGCCAGCTGAGGATCGGCTAGCGCGGAATTGATGGCTTTGCTCAACACGGAGGCGATCTCCGGTGGCGTGCCCCTGGGCGCTACAATGCCGTACCAGACGTCCGCCTCATACCCGGGCACGGTTTCGGCGATCGTTGGAATATCTTCCAACCCTCCCCACCGCTTCAGCGAAGTCACACCCAGCGCCCGCAGCTGGCCAGCCTTCACGAAACCGATCGCGCCCGTCAGGTTGCCGAATATCACGTGGACATTGCCCGCCATAAGATCCGGGTAAGCACTGGCGGCACCGCGGTAAGGCACGTGCACCATTTCGATCTTGGTCATCGCCTTGAACAGTTCACCCGACAGGTGCACCGAAGTCCCATGGCCGGTCGAGGCCATCGATACTTTTCCGCGATTGGCGTTTGCGTAGTCGATGAAGTCTCGGACGCTGCGAACTGGCAAAGAGTTGGGGACCGTCATGAGGTTGGCAAGCCGCATCACGCCCGCGATCGGCACGGTATCGCGCAGGAAGTCGAATGACAGCTTCTTGTATAGCGACCCGGCGATGACGTTGCTTGGGGCCGCGAACAAAAGAGTATGGCCATCGGGCGGGGAATTGATGACCGCTTGCGCGGCGAGGTTTCCGCCCGTGCCGGTCCGATTCTCGATGACAACTTTTTGGCCCAGACGCTGTGACAACCATTCGCCAAGCATTCGCGCCGCGAGATCAACGCCTCCTCCGGCCGAAAACCCAACTATGAGCTGGATTGGACGGGTCGGATAATCCGCGGCCCTGGCCGCGGGATTCAACGCACCGACAAAGATGCCAGCGAGGGCAGAGAGGGGCACCGCGAACTTCAACATGTTAGCTAGCCTAACTTTTTACCTGGGCCTAACTTTGTTTCTCAGCTGGAAGATGAAAACGGTTCGCTTCCGCGCTTGTGGCGTTGGCTTATGCACGCATCCGTCACTCGGTTCCATCTGCAATGAATGTCTCATACTCCAAATATTTTCGCGTACCGTGCCTTGATCTCGTCAGCGCACTTTTCGACGCCAAGAGGATCGCCCTTAAGTGTTTTGATTTCCTTGAGCGCTTTGCTGCCGGGCTTTTGCTGGACCAGCGCGTGCACGGAATGGGTGCGCGCGAAGTCGACCAGCAGCTGCTGGGATTCACGGGAGTTCAGCCAGTTCTGGAAAAGGCGCGCCGCGTTGGGATTCGGCGCCGCCTTGAACAGCGCGCTCGGTCCCGTGATCAGGGGAGTACCTTCGGTCGGATATATGATTTCTACAGGCTGCCCCTGCTCCTTGAGTTGGATGAGATTGTACTCATTGCCATCGGCCATCACGGCGCGCTCGCCGAGAGCGATCTTCTTCGGAGTATCGGTCGAGGATTGAACCTGCATCACTCGCTGCTTGGCGAGTTTCTCAAGATACCCCCAGCCGAACTCGCGCACAATCTGGAACGTAGCCGTCATGATGGTGCCGCTGTAGGAGGGATGCGCCTTAACCATCTTCCCCGCCCACTTTGGGTCAAGCAGGTCCGCGAAGCTCCTGGGTGCCTCCTCCGGCTTTACCAATGTCGTGTTATAGCCGAGCGAGGACAGCCACACGCGTGTCGTAACGAAAAAGCCGTCCGCATCGTAATATTCCTTCGGATAGTTGCGCGCGACCTCCTCCGGCAGATACGGAACGAGCCAGCCGTTTCGCTTCCACACGATGCAATGGGCAGCGTCTGCTGTATTGACTATATCAACCGCATAGATGCCGCTGTTGTATTCCTGCTGAATGCGCTGGAACAGGCGCTCGGCGCCCGAGCGCTCGACGCGCACAGTGATGCCGGGGAATTTGGCTTCGAAAACTCGGCCGACGCGCTCAGCAACCGGCAGATCCATCGAGGTGTAGAAAGCGACCTTGCCCTCCTTCTTGGCCACCGCGACCAATGCGGACGTGATTTCAGATGGCTCGGCTACTTGGGCACATACCGGTGCCGCAAAAACGGTTGCGGCATTCGCTCCAGCGGCCTTGAGCACGTCGCGTCTCGATAATCGGCCCCTAGTCATAAGAGCGCTTTCCATCGGCGCGCAGCGCGCGTGGGATGCCCGGCATCCTGGCAGACTCTGCCCCATACAGACCTTCGATGCCGTATCCTCCACCTCGACCGGACCTTGGACAAGGCCCGCCGATCGGCGTCACACAAGCTTCGCAACCATCTGGAGGACTCTTGAAGCGGTCCAACAGTCCGGTGCGATACCGACCTACGCGGCGCGAACGCCAATGCTTGAAGCTCGAGTCCAAAACACCAAAGGTAAATCGCCACCAGAGCCTGGTGGGCACAATTCGGGCCCATCCTGTCGAAGGAAGCATCACGTCTGCGCAATTTCATCAAGCAATGCCCGTGCCCCCGCAAGGTCTGCCGTCTCCAAGCCTTCGGTAAACCAGCCGTAAACGGGAGTCAGCACCGTTCGTGCGGCACTGGGATCCCCATGGTCTCGCAATAGCTTTGCCATATCCATTGCCGTCCGCAATTCCCAGAGTTTGGCGCCCTGTTCGCGGGCAATGGCCAGGCTGGAGCGCAGCAATGCGACCGCGTGCTCGGCATCACGCGCGCCGTAACGGGCGTGTAAACGGATAATCTCCGCTTCGCACCATCGGGAGCCGGTCAGATTGACGATTTCGGCCGCCCGCTCGAGCATTACAGCGGCCGTGGCAACGTCGCCCGATTGGCCGCACAACTCGGCTGTGGAGGCCAGGTACAGGGGCAACACCGCCCAGTTCTTGGTAGCATCGAGGCGGTGAAGAAAAACCTGCATACGGTCAAACAGCACCGGATCGGGGCGGGCGCACATCTGCGCCCAATCATGAAAGAATGTGCCCTCCCAACTGCCCTTGTACGTTTCGTATTCAGCACGAAGCGCGATCAATCGGTCGGCCAATTCAGCAACCCTCCGAGCATCCTTTTGCACCATCGCCTGAGCGCAGGCCCGGCGCAGGCCGAGATTGAGGCTGACGGCATGACCTAAGCTCTCGGCGCGCTCGACGGCGGAGCGACTCGTAGCGGCGCCTGAATCAACCTTGCCGAGAATCGTGAGGCATATGCCGAGCAGCACAGAAATAGCGACCTTCGGATCCCGAGTACTCATCATGACATTCGGTCCGTCGCGTTCCGGATCGAGACTTTCCATCGCGTCGCGCGCGGCCTCGAAATTGCCAAACAGGAAGTTCGCCAGGGATTCTGCCCTCCTTTGCATGAACAGCGCTTGGCGGTCACCGATCCGCTGGTGAAATGGAACCATGTCGCGCGTGTATTGAATGATCTTTTCGGGCTGAGAACGGATGAAGTAGTAATTCACCAAGAGCCCGTCGTAGACCCGCGGCAGCATTTCCACTTCATTAAGCGTCAAGCAAAGCTCACGTGCACGCTCGAACGTCGCGCGCACGGAATCCGAGTCGGCGCCTTCGTGATCGATCACCGCGCGGCCGAGTTGCAGTTGTAACGCGAGCTCACGACGCTGCCGCTCTGCTGAATCCGGAACATGCGCCATTTGGCGCAGGGCGTTGCGAAGATGGTGAACCATCTCGGCCAGCGCGAACCGGCCGGTGGCGTGTTCGGCGGCCTTTCGATAATACTCGAGCGATTTGTCGGGCATGCCGCCCTCCGCAAAGTGCCAGGCGATGACTTGCGGCTCTGGCGCTTCGCCCGAGGCGTCTTCTTCCAGCACCTCGGCGAGGCGCCGGTGGATCGCGCGGCGCTGCTCGCGCAGCAAGGAGGCATAAGCGGCCTCCTGCACGAGCGCATGCCTGAAGGTGTAGCTGGCGGACGGAGGCTCACCATGCGGAACAACGATTTCAGCTCGTGCAAGCTCGGTGAGCACCTCCTCCAAACGTTTGGCCGGCAGCCCCGATACGGCCTGTATGAGCTCGAATGAGAACTCTCGGCCGATGACCGCCCCGGTGCTTGCGACGTCCTTACCGACACGCAGTCGGTCGAGTCTTGCCATGAGCGAGGAATAAAGCGAGGGAGGAACGACATCGGCCGAAAGCGACGCAATCGATGCATGCTCGTCTTGGAGCCTGCCAAGAACCGTCTTGGTCAGCTCCTCGATAAATAGCGGTACGCTGTCGGCATGTGCAATGATCCGCTCGATCACGTCGCGCGGTAGCTCCCGCCCGCTGGCAGTCTGCTTGATCAGCGTGGCCGCAAGCTCATCGTCCAGCCCACTCAGTAATTTGACGGTGACATGCGGACGAGATGCCCAGGGGACATTCACCTCGGGGCGAGCCGTGATGACGAGGAGCACGGGAAGCCGTTGGATGGCCTCGACCACGTGATCGAGTAACCCAAGCGTAGTCGGGTCCGCCCAATGTATATCCTCCAGGATCGCGAGGATCGGCTGTTTTCGCGCTGACTCATCGAGCTGACGGAGGATTGTCGCAAAAGCCATCGACTTGCGATGTTGCGGCGTCATCGTCTTGAGGAAATCGGCATCGGGGTGTTGGATCGAAAGCAGCTCAGCCAGCAGGGCCTTGTCTTCCGAAGAAGCATCATTGGGAAGCATGCCGCCAAGCTTGTTCCATTTCACCGCTGGAGAGTCTCCGCGCTGAAACTTTGCCGCTCGCTCGGTATGCTGGATGATGGGGTAGAGCGGCGTATCAAGGTGGTGGGGTGAGCAAAGGAAGCGGAGACAGAGATGCCGGCCGGTGGCCGCATACTGTTCAAGCGCCGCGACCAGGCGAGATTTTCCAATGCCCGGTTCACCGGTCAGTAGCACGACGCGCCCTCCGCCGCCCCTGGCCTGCTCCCAGCGCCGCAGCAACAATTCAAGCTCTTCCGTGCGGTTGACCAGTGTCACCTGACCGCGGCGCAGCGCGTCATGGCGGCTGTCGATGACGCTTTCGCCCAGCACTACCCATGCGCGCTCGACCCCGCGACATCCTTTCAGGTCGGGCAAAGTGAGCTCGCGACGTTCAAATAGACTGCCAACGAGGAGGCGTGTGGCATCGCACATCACCACCGTGTCGGGCTCGGCTGCGGACTGCAGGCCAGCGGCAAGGTTGGGCGCAGATCCGAAACCGATCAGGTCGCCCACGACCACGAGTCCGGTGGCGATGCCGACCCGAACCCGGAGCGTGCCCGGGGGACCCGCCGGCGTGTTCAGTCGCTGGACCGCATCAATGATCGTCAAGCCGGCGCGGATTGCCCGCTCGGCGTCGGCTTCATCGGCGTGCGGATAACCGAAATAGACCAGAACGCCATCACCCATATGGCGGGCGATGAAGCCG
>Ga0164300_10000141_pt1 | contig 11262 bp, 17 predicted proteins | sample Whisoiple_226_MG_FD_109710 | JGI IMG/M metagenome (GOLD analysis project Ga0164300, IMG submission 109710) | Unamended control soil microbial communities from upstate New York, USA - Whitman soil sample_226_MG | ecosystem: Environmental > Terrestrial > Soil > Agricultural land ...
ATCAGCGATAGGCCGGAATTCATCGCCATCCCACACAAAGTCTGGAGCGACGGTCGCTTCATCTGGAGCGCTAACAATAACCCAAGCATTTCCCATAACCTAATTCTTTCCTGTTAACAACACTCAAAAAGACAGAACAAGACCAGCAAAACCTTTTAAGCCAGAGTCAAGATTCTGCGACGTGGAGCGCGAACATCAATAATCGCTTTGTCACGATACTTCTGAGCTTTTGCTTCAGTTGCCGCTGTATCTGCCTTTGCTGGAGCAACTAAGACTTTTGCGGTTTGGGTCTTACCATTACCAACGTCGTAAACCAAATTGAGTGAAAAGCATCCGTTCAGAATAGCCGCATTCTTACCAGAGCCAACCAGCGTTTTACCCGCTGGAGTTTCACCATTTGCCGCTCCTTTGGTGATTCCCAAAGCACTCAACAAACCCGCTGAATAGCTAGCAGCAACTAGCTGAACTCGTACCACCTTACTGTTACCAACATCTAAGAAGTGTGGGGCTTTTGCCCGTGTGTTTGCCGCAGCCATAGGCTAATTTAATGACCAAATCGATACAACCTAATGTACACAAGGTTTTTAGGCTTTCACGAACGATGGAAACATTAAGGTTTCTGGATTTCTACAAATAAATCAAAGCATAAGAATAAACACGTAGAAGCATTAGGCAAAGCGTCTGTAAAGATAGATATCTTTAAGGTTGCCATGCAGTTTTAACTCAACCTTAGTTAGAAATGCTTCTGTGATTGAACGCTTCTTAGGTAGTTTTTTTCGCTTACCTAAGACCATTACATATTCATCTTGGTCAAAATTCTTAGATACAAACTCACTTTTTCTCAGCTTCGACCAGTCCGGCTCACCCCCACTAATGTTGTGAAGCCGATTAATCAAATCTTTTGCTTCTGCCACTGAATAGGCTTGGATCAGCGATTGATAGCCCGCCTCTTTGTTGTAGTAGCTGAATTTGTATCGCCCAGACTTAAATAGATAATTCTTAGGGAATTGCTGCTGTATCTTAGTTTCGAGTTGATTAATTTTCGCCTGAGTCATGCTTGACGTAGTTTCATTAATCAGACGGAATCGATATTCAAAGGTGAGCGGCACTCTTTTGTTTTTCTTGGCTAGCTCAGCTTTTTCCTGAAATATAAACAGCACTTCTGGCCTAAAGGTAAAGCTGATATGCACATCTTGAGTGGGCATACCATAGACGTGAGCCAAATCATTGAACGCCGCTCCAACTTCAACATTAAACAACAACAATCGGGTAATTGTTTCGTGGATAGTGTCTTTTTCTGTATGGGTACAAGCCACCCTCAATCTCGCTCTGTCAGTGTCTAGATGTGGTTCCCAATCTTCAGGCCCAACATCCTTAAAGTGACTTTTAACCCTGTGATTAACAACCTTGATAGTAGTGTCTTGAAGATGCTCGGTACTGGAGAAGTTTGTAGGCAATGGCATATCAATCCTCACTTGCTCCAGTTGCAACGGTCGCTAAACTTTCAGGGTTTATTGATGCTGCCCTTTCAGCTTCGCGCCTGGCCTTGACTGCGAGGTTTGCCGCCACCGTGGGAATAGGTGACTGTTCAACTGAATCCTTGAATTCTTTTGTGGCTTGCTTGTAGGATTCAACGCTGTCATTGATGCTGACAACCTCTTGAAACACGCTGTCTAGAGCAGAAACGCCTGTACTAACATCGTCAATTCCCTCAATGATGTTATCGAGCTTGCGTTGCACTCCAGTTCTGGCAGTCACCTTCTCAGGCATATCGGCGTAAGCGTCGGGGGCAACGATGCGATCACGTTTTAAGGCATTACCAATTCTGCCTGTATTCTCGGCTGTGTACTCCAACACGTTGCGAGTAGAATCCGACATGTTCCGAACTTCTGAGATAACGTTCGCACCTGCTTGATAGATTCGATTGAAGCTTGCTAGAGCGAGATTCATTTGAGCCAGATTTTCAGCGCCAACTATGCTTTTTAGAAGGCTTTGAAGCTCATTATTGATAATCACACCTACATCAATCGGCGTGTCTTCACCCGTAGAGAATCCCATTGTTCTCATGGTGGCATTGATAGCGCTACTGCTAAGGCTAAACAAACTTTGAGTTAGGTCACTTGATAGCTGAAAGCCATTATGAAGCGTTACTAGAAGAGTGCTGAACTGAACAGCTTTATCAACAGCGCTTGACTGTGCCATGCGGCTAATCAATCCACCAATACCGCCGTTAGGTAGCAGAGATCCAAGCTTGCCTGTAATCCCCTGAGTCGTGCTATCGATGCGATTGAGTATCGCCAACTGACCAGCATTGAGTCCCAAGTTAGCGCCGTTAACAGCATTCCCAACCGTATTGGGTAAGCTGTTCATCTGTTGTCGCAACGCTGAAACTTCATCAGCTATTCCATCAACTCGCTGAGCAGTGCGACCGCCACAGCCCTTGCCGTTGCAGGGTGCCGCCGCCACAGCGGTCGCCGTTGCTCCTGGTAATTGCTGGATTTGTGGGCTGAGAGTGTTGTTGACTGCGTTCGCCGCCAATGTTGGTATAGCCGCCGCCAACAGTGCAAGATTGTCTAGCTTCTGGTTTGCTTGCTGATCCACAATTTTTCTAAGCGCCTCCTGTGCCTCTAATTTTTCCACTCGCTTAATCGTGGCTGGATCAGGTGTAGGAGTCCTAACCGCCGCCTCAACTGCCTTAAGCCGTGGCTCTAAAAGGCTTGGCGCTTTTAATTGCTGAATCTCTTGGGTTAGTTGATTGATTGCGTTCGTATTGCTAGCGCCAATTGCTAGCGCCTGTCTACCAGCCGGATCAACGTTAGGAGTATTGGCAATTTTCACCGCCGCCGCCGCCGTTGCTTCGACTGCCCCCAGGCGCAAGAAGACACCGCTATTCACTAGTGCCTGATTCACAATCGCCTGATTTACTGTGGGCGTGTTTACTGTGGGCGTGTTTGGTGTGGGCGTGTTTGGTGTGGGCGTGTTTGGTGTGGGGCGATTTGTGACCGCTGTCACCTTTTGCTCTAGGTTTGTGAGTCGCTGATCCTGGGATGAGTTTTTAGCAATGGCATTATCAGCAATGGTTTTCACCTGTTGCACTTGAGCCTTAACAGGTGCGATCGCGTTGTTGATTGCTGGCTGAGCAAGCGCCGGAACCTTGGCAGGAAGTTGCTGAGCAGTTGTTAACGCCGTGGTTGCTTTGCTGTCCACAAGTCGCACCCCCGCTCTAGCCTGACTTGCTTCGCTTAGTGCATTCGTCGCTTTAGAATCAACCGCTCTTACCTTAGATTCAGTTGCATTGACTGAGCTTCTAATCTGCGTGTTTTGAATCAGAGCCTTAGAAGCATTGCTGTTAGCCTGTGCTGCAATATCATTCAATCGAGCAATCTTCACCCGTGACTCATACAAGCCATCGTTGGCTAGTTTTCTTGCTCTTTCAGCGAGGCTGTTAGCTTGTTTCAACTCAGCGTCAAAGTTCTTATTTTGCTGGTTGATTTTGTTAACTGAAACCTCCAACTTATCAACCCTAAATTTAGTAGTCGAAAGCACCCTAAAAGCGCCATCCTGAGACAGATAATTAACAATTTGATTTCGGTCAACTGCCTCAGACCAACGTTTCAGCACTAGGAAGTTACCAGCCGCTAGACCGACTCCAGCGATAGAAAGCGCGAAGCTCGCAGCATTCAGAACTTTAGCACCGTTTTTACTAACCCAGTCGTTCGCCTTTGACGCTTTACCGAGTGCGTCGCCTGACCTATTAAAGGCATCTTTTGCTTGACCTTTGGCTTCGTTGACTCGCGTTTCTAGCTTGTCCAGATATTGTTTTTTGTAGCGTTCACCGAACTTATTAACCTCATCATTGAGCTTATCAACATCGATAAACTTATCAATAGGAACGTTGTTAACAGCATTGAACAAACGCTCTAAAGCTAGTATGTCCATCAGTGCCCCGCCCCCAAGATAATCTTTTTCAGAATTCTAAAATTTGCTTTCCAACGTTCATCGTTATACACACGTTCAACCGCTCTTTTAATAATCGCTTCAGCATCAATATTCTGGGCTTGGCCGCCGCCGCCACTAGTGCCGCCACGACCGCAACCAGTACAGCGTTCTAGGTCACCCACTCGTCTATTCAAATCGCGTAATCTATTTTCTAAATCCCCGCATCCTGCCATAATTCAACGCTCCTATCTAAGCGCTCTAGCTAAGTCTTCGCAGTCGTGACAGCAGTATCCCGGATACTGTTGCGACTCACATCTAATCTCACCGTCGGCGCATTCCCGACCGCAACGAACTTTGAATTTAATTGGGCATTCTGCTGATTTTGAGTAAACCTTCTTACCATCTTTATCTGTAACGATAATTTCACAATCAGCAGCTTCAGGGGGATCACAAACGTCCGGTTTACCGTCTGCTCTAGCGATAGTTTTCACAGTAAAGGAAACCAATTTTCCGGTTGATAGACCAAGTAGGTTAACCTTCTCCTCTTTGCCATCGCACCCCCGTCGAATTGCTCGGACTCCGCTCGTTACTTCCCCACGCTTGATTATTTCTAAGCCGAGCAATTTCCCCTGAACGTTCACATCTGCTTCTAAAGTCGCAGTACTTCCGGGCTTGCAAGCGTCGGTTCCATCATCTTTGGGTTCACAAGCGACGTAGCTTAATTTAATTGCGTAAGGAATGTCGCAGCAATTACCGTTTGTGCCTTCAGGATCACCTTCCTCTGTTGGCAATCCCTGATTTTTCCTCACATTTACGTTGATAGGTACGTTTGATGTTTCAACCTCCTCTTTTGCTCCATTTTTGAACTGAATCAACACTTTAGCGGGTGGTTTTCCGTCGCAATAAGTAGCCATAATTAATCAAAAAATAGGCCACTAAAAACGCAGTTACCGCTAGATACAGAAGTTTCAATTCTAAAGCTTCCCTGATAACTGAATTGAAGGTAACCACCAAGGTTATATTCTTCTGCTGTTAACGTTGCTTGTGCTGTCTTTGTAGGGTCAGCTAAAGAAACAATTTTTGCTGTGAAGTCACCCCGACCGTTATCGAAATCACAGCCATAAATAGCGATTTTTCCTACTTGAGCATCGCTAACTGTAAACGTAGCTTTAGGAGTACCACCAAAATAAACTGTTGCGTGTCTCACTCCCTGGTTGTCTGCCTGTCCTGGCAAGGCTCTGATGTCTGTTACGCCAAACGCATAAACGTTGCCATCACTAAAAGCGTAAGCGCCAACGTTGGCAGGAAGTGAGGCGCGGTCGTTATAGAACTCCCAAGCTGGAAGTAGATAACCTTTACTTCCGAAAGTTCCGCCCCAATCACCCTGTAAAGCCGTATTTTTACCAAGCACTGTAAAACCTTGAATTGTCGGCTCTGGTGGTTCGCCGCCGCCGCCACCGCTGCCACCTAGCAAGCTCACATCAACTAGGCCAACAACGCCATCGGCGCGAACGATTAACGCTCTATCGCCCTCACCAACTTCTGTGAACTGTGGAAACTGTGGATCTGATAATTTCATAGGTCGTCTGGCCTTATAGGGACATCGTAGGGAATCTCAGGCGAAGCGTAGACTTCAAACAGCATTGAATGAGTGATTACAGGCACTCCAAATTTGGTTTGGATCAGCACTCCCCAAAGTGAAACCTTGAGAAGTTCGTAAAGTGGGCTGTTATCAAATTCCAAAGGCTCATTCTGGTCTGTCATTAAGACTTCGCCATTTTGGTCTTGCAGCACTCCTACAAAGGCTGTTGATGCTAGTAGGAGCAAGCCGACAAATAGACTTTGAGCGCTATTGTTTGGCGTTGCTGTCAGCCGAGGTATAGAAGCTTTATTAATCCTAAATACCTCGGCATCCTGGTAAAATCCCTCACCAAACAATAGAGTGTGAGGAATCCGCATTTTAGTAATCGTCTGGATCTAAGGTTGATTGGTTGTCTATTTTGTCGAAGTTAATAACCCGTTGATTCCTGCGATAGCTCACATTATTTCTGATAGGCAAAGAAGAGATTCCTTCCTCAATGCTTATATTCTGGTCAGGATTTGAGTCTTGTGCAGTAACAGTTAAGGCAGTTTCAGCTCTTTTTATGATTGCTGTTAACAGCGACTCAGAACTATTGTTAGCGCTTGGAGTCAAGCCAACAGCAACAAAATCGGCTTTTGTGAGCGTTAAAGTGTTCGCATCCTGTACCGCATTAGCTCCAAAAACGTCTGTCAATCCAGGTTCAGCCATAAAGCAATTCTCGCAATAACTATCTCAATTATGGCTGTTTGTGAGTTTTTAGCAATGGCATTATCACAGGGTTTTTACACACAATAAAGCCCGCTTCAGGCGTAATAGGTACGAAGGCTGTAAGCGGGCTTTATTGATATGCCAATGCGGTAGGTTGCTCTCCAGCAGAGCCTATTAATAAATATTCTACCTCCTATTCTTGATTTCTCGCTCTAGCCATCTCCTAAAGTTTCTTAAACTTGCGTTTCTAGGGCTGCTATCTTCAACCGAACTGTGATTATCAGCGTAGTAATTCAACAGGTCTAGCGTCGATTCATAATCCCAGGAATGATGGAAGGGCAATTGAATATAAACGTCGCCGCCACTGAGAACTATTTCCTTATTCTCCACACGACGCTTAAACTCTGCTATCTGCAATTCAACTTGATGCTTGATGGGCACAGGAACTCTCACATGAGTTGTACTGTAGGGTGCTGGATTGCCTTTGCCGCCGCTACTAATTTTCATTTCAGGAATGCTGTTAACAGGATTGTATTAGCTTAACGTAGTGCTGTTAACATCAACCACTGGAAAACCATGACACGTTACCCCAAAAAGAAAAAACCAGCCATATCACCAGCGTTCAAAGTGTTCCTGTTGATTATGGCTGTAGTTATTGGTGTGAATGTAGTTTTGTGGCTTGCGCTCAGAGATTAGCGCTTAGCCTACGATGTCGTATTCAAATGAGCCTCGGCTGATTTCTTCTAGACTGGGATTGGTGTCTAGTTCAACATAAACGTGATAGGTGCAAGTCTCTTTTTCACCCTCAGATTGACTCCATAGGCACTCAATCTCAACTTCCACTGTGATCACATCGTCATCTTGCACGATTGGAGCAACCTCAGCCCTAAGAATAGTAAATTCTTCTAGGATGTTCCAATCTGTGCAACCTGGCTCATAGGCTTCAAAATCGATGTCGCCGCATTCAGTTAGCGGCATCAGTGGATAAGATTCAGTTCTTAGCTCAATGAATTTTTGAGCGACTGCGACCGCTTCAGCTTCAGATATTTTGCTACCAATCATAGTCTTCTATCTCTGAATCATTGGCATAACTGCGACAAGCAGAGTAAACGGCGTTGCACTCTTCCCAGTTCTTACAGTCACCGGGATAGTACCAATGAGTATTACCCTTTACTTTGCTGCAATCATCCTGCATTGGACAATTTGAGTCTAATGCAGGGTAGCTTTGAGTCAACGGCTTTTGACATTGCTCACACTTAGTCGCAGAGCGGAAATGCTCACCAGCTTCTTTACCAGCGCTCAGCTTTTCTTCGCGACTCAAATCATCACCGCTGAAACCAGTAAACTGATCACCTGCATTGAAAAAGCAGTCAGAACAGTAGACGTAGTATTCCAGATGATCTACGTGAAACAACCACTTTTTGACAACTGGAGTTTTAGATACTCCTACTGTGCAATAGTCAAAAGGCTTCCACTCATGCAAGCAACTTTGACATTGATGAGTTCTATGAGGTTTTGTTTTCCACTCTCCCTCATCAATATGCTGAGTATTGCATTTTGGACAAAACAGCTCTTTTGGCTCAATAACCAAATCAGCACGACTGCTGTTAACAGCATCAATATTCTGAGCTTCCACCAATTTTCTCCCCAATACCGCGAAAGTAACTGACCCAGGCTCTAGCTTCAGCGTCGCCAATGTCGAAGGCTGTAAGATTCGGTGTGATCAGGACATGACCCTTACCAGACCGCAACATATCGACTGCGTAGGTAACGCAACCTCTGTCTCTGGTTTCCGCCAAAAATTGCCGCCATAGATAAGGCACCTTTTTTAATTGCAAAATCGCGTGAGATGTAGTGACGATTTTCGGCTCATGAGCCTTTAGGTTTACTGGCTCAAGTACTTCTGTACTCATGACCCTTCACCCTCTAGCATCCATTCTGCCCTGAGCTTGTCTGCTAAGGCATCGTGGCTAAAGTCATCGTTACCTAAGAGTTTTCGCCTCTCCAGTAACTTAGCCATATAGACATCAGAGCTAAAGAATGTCGCCAAGTCATTCAGGACAGACCAAGTAGCCTCGAAATCAGCATCACTATCACCACGAACAGCCGCGATTGATAATGCAACGCCCTTCATTTGCGCTGTCAGAAGCTCATCATCTGGCTTCTTAAGTGGCGCTTTACGATTGATGCAATGCTGACTAGGAAATGAGTTCTGAACCTCTAACCATTCCTCGCTGACTTCCCATCTGGAAACGTTGGAATCATCTGGATCAGGCGTTCTGAGCGTCAGCCATTCCTGGGTTAGGTATTGCCAGATTTCAGGGATTGCCTCACAGAATTTGTCAAAATCGCGTAAATCTCTGCACTCTTCACCGTCCCCCAAGACCAAACCAGCCTGACGCAGGAATGCACCCTTCAATCTAAATTCTGTTCTCCAAACTGGACTCTCACCGTCCCAACCTGCATCCTTCCAGACATCAAGTAGGTATTCCTTCTTTTGCACTCGCAACGAAGCCCACTTGTCATAACGGATTGCATGGAGCGCTGATCCGAACCTGCCAAAGTACAAAGTTTTGATGCTTCGGCTAAACATCGTTCGATACAAATACCCATTGCCTTCATATTGAGCAACGGCTGAATTAACCACCCTGAGCAAGGTCTGTAAGTCAGAGTCCTCTATCTCGTATTTTCCGCAGCCCTTGTTACCTTCAGGGGGCTGCTGGTCGGAAAGGTCGGTTAACAGCTCTCTAGCACGCTCAATTTCCCACTCTTCGATGCTTCCGGCTCCGTCCTTGTCTCGCGCTCTGGTGACGTAGTTTTGCAGGTCATCCCAATCAGGTGCGATCGCAATTTGGGTATCACTTGCCAGGTCAGCTCTACTAATCCTCTCCCAACCATTCGGCTTGTCGAGCAGCAACGAGCAACAAAAAGAACGGCTGAGGTTGTGAACAAAATGCCTCACTCCCTCTAGACCGTCTTGCTGAAGATATCGCGACCGAAAATCTATTAAGAATTGCCCCGTTTCGCTAGAGCATGCTGTTTCCCATTTATCCGGGTTCCAAATCAGGATATTAGCGAGACTCTTGTTAACAAGTACAAACTCATAGGGTGCCTGACTAAAGGGCTTAACCTCGAAGCTACCCAATCCAGGCACTTCAACAATTAACTTGGAATCGTCCTTGCGCTCTCGTTTCCATCGCCGCCATATCCAATACTGCGATTGAAGCCATTGTGATGGCACTGCCATTCTAAGAACACGCAGGTACAGAGAATCAACCAGCGCATTGAGGTTTTTTGCGGTTTCACTTGCTATGATCATGTTGTCTTGTTACCCGGTTACTGAAGGCCGCCAAGCTGTTTCAGTAATCGGGCTGTTTTTTTGGGTAGTATTAACTTAGAGTTTGGCGGCTGTTTAGAAGCCAAACAGACCCGCTCCCCTTGTACTGTCTGGTAAACGTTCCAAGGGGTTGCGGGTTTTAATATGAGTGTTGATGGAAATGTCCATTACGTTCTCAAAACTGTCTGGTGCATTCAGGATAACACCGTCAGGGAACGCCCACAAATCCGCTACAGTACCTAGATTGGCGTTTCAGGACATTTGAAAGTATTTCTACCTAAAGGGTGATTTTAGTAAAGCTGATTCTTCGCAGCTTCGTTTGTTTCACGCTCTACAGCCTTTTGCCGCACCTCAACAGCGGATTGCTCCAGCGCTTGAGCGAATGCAAGCAGGATTCCGCTAGACCAAAATCCCTCTACAGACGACATTATTAATTTTTGAAAAATTGCAACTTGGCGCTGATCAACTTCTTCACTGTTGTACGTCATAGCTATCTAAACTTGCTCCAAAATGCTTGTCGAGCCTTAGATGCAGTTGCACTAGCATCTTTTTCTCTTCGTCGTTCGCCTGTCTGAGCTTTTCCAGCGAACGCACAACTTCTTGATTGATTCTGATGTGCGAGTTGAAGGCTTCAATCAAGGTTCTGTTGGTCTGAGCCTCAATCGCCTGTAGCAATCGCGTTGACTCTTCAGAGCGCTTGATTGCCATCTCTGCGTAAACTCGCAAATTCTCGCTCATAGTGCTAGAGATTTGCGCTTGCATGGCGATTGAGGCTTGCATGTTCTGCAAAGCTTCGTCGTGTCGGGTCAACACGTCCTGAAGCAAAGTCTGCTGTTGCTGCTGAACTTGCTCTAAGAGCTTGTCCTTGCCCTCGGCAAATGCGGCGACCATTTTTGTGATCGCATCAACTTGGGACTCTTCGCGCTTGACATCTACGTTGGTGCGTTTTTGCCTCTCTTCCCACCACTTAGCAAGGAGTGTGAGCGCAAAAGGTGAGGCGAACAACGCTCCCCAACCAACTCCAGTCGCCGCCTCTGGAACCTTGGCGGGAATCTCAGGCGTGGGTGATGCCGTGCCGATAGTCGCTATTGAATGCCCCGTCACGAATAACTTACCCACGCCGAAACCTTTAGACCTACGTTGAACCAGAGATTGAAGAACGTGGAATCAGTGGGAGCCATGCACCGATTCCAGTAATAGTGACAGACTTGCCGCTCTGGATAGACCTTGAACTGATTGGAGTCGCCATATCCAAAGTTCACAAAAACGCCGCTTCTAAAGTAGTAAAGCTCACTACCTTGTGGCGGCGTTGAACTCATCCAGCCCGGATAATAATCAATTCTGATTTCAACAAATTCAATTCGCTCAACCAATGGATCAGGAGTCATCCACTTGAGAGGAGTTGATTCTTGATTCAGAATTTGCAGCATTGGCATTAGGCAAAGGCAACCGTTACAGATACACGACGCATCCTTACGTCACGGTCGGTAAACCGTGCCTGAAAGTCGCCTTGAATTGCCCGTACTTGCTCAACTGTGTAGTTTCCATCGCTATAGATGAAAGCATCATCTAAATCAGCGATAGGCCGGAATTCATCGCCATCCCACACAAAGTCTGGAGCGACGGTCGCTTCATCTGGAGCGCTAACAATAACCCAAGCATTTCCCATAACCTAATTCTTTCCTGTTAACAACAC
>Ga0164300_10000143_pt1 | contig 11247 bp, 8 predicted proteins | sample Whisoiple_226_MG_FD_109710 | JGI IMG/M metagenome (GOLD analysis project Ga0164300, IMG submission 109710) | Unamended control soil microbial communities from upstate New York, USA - Whitman soil sample_226_MG | ecosystem: Environmental > Terrestrial > Soil > Agricultural land ...
CGGCGGCATGGCCGTAAATTGAAACCAAATGAAAAGCATCGCCGTCACGCTGGAACAGCCACGCGTAATCCGCTTCGCACAGAGGCGTTGGCGACTCGACCTGGATGTCTAGCACCGTGTGCAGATCGAAGGTCGAGCGGCTGATAACCTTGAGCACGTCGGCGGTGGCGGTCTGCTGTTGTAGAGACTCGCGCAGCTCGTTGAGCAGGCGGGCGTTCTCAATGGCGATGACGGCCTGGGCGGCAAAGTTCGCGACAAGCTCGATCTGCTTATCGCTAAACGGCCGTACCTGCTGGCGATAGATGACGATGCTGCCGAGCAACTCGCCCTCCTTGAGCATCGGCACCAGCAGCATTGTCCGCGCCCCAGCGCCGTCGACCAAGGCAACGACACGCGGTTTGCGTTCGATGTAGCCCCTTTCTGCAGCGAGATCGCTAATGTGAATAACCCCTTTCGTGGCTGCCAGGTGAGCGAGCGGGACGCCGGGCTCGTCGCCGACGACCACGACCGGTTCGCGCTCCCAAAACTCCCTATAGGCCGGGGGCGCATTCTGCATGGCGACCACGCGAAAGGAATTGTTCTCGTAGATAAACAGATTGCCGAACTTGGCCTCGCAGATGCGCACCGCGTTTTCGAGCAAGCTCTCGAACACCGGCCGAAGGGCGCCTGGCGAACTACTGATGACCTGCAGCACCTTGGAGGTCGCGGTCTGCTGCTCCAACGCTTCGGACAATTCGCGCGTACGCGCCTGCACCTCATCGAACAGCCGCACGTTCTCGATCGCGATCACCCCTTGGTCGGCGAAGGTTTCGAGCAGTTCGATCTGTTTCTGGCTGAACGCCTGCGGTCTGGTCCGTATTACCGTCAGGGCGCCAACGATGACTCCCTCACGCAGGAGCGGGACGCTGACGGCGGCTCTAATACCCGTGGCTCGCGGTTGGTCCGGGCGCTGGAACTCCGGATCGGCGAGAACATCCGGAATATGCACGGTGCGGCCTTCAGTGATCGCGCGCCCGAACGTCGAACCGCGATCGGGTTTCGGAGGGTAGCGTTCGAGATGCTCGCGCTGCGTGGGCGAGAAGCCGTAGGTTGCGGCCATGGGATAAGCCTCGCCGACGCGACGCCGGATGACTGACTGGTCCGCCTCGCACAGACGGACCGCCGACTCCGCCAGCGTGTCGAGCACCGCTTGCAGATCGAAGGTCGAGCGGCTGATGACTTTGAGCACATCGGCGGTGGCTGTCTGCTGTTGTAGCGATTCGCGCAGCTCATTCAGCAGCCGCGTGTTCTCGATAGCGATGACGGCCTGGGCGGCGAAGTTCTGGATCAACTCGATCTGCTTGTCGGTGAAGGAGCCGGTTTGGGCGCGATAGATGGTGATAGTCCCTACGAGCTCGGTATCCTTGAGCATCGGAACGCTGAGCAGTGCCTGCACGCCTCCCTGCTCGACCGCGGCAACCACGCGCGGACCACGCTTGCGGTACGCCTCGTCAACCAAGAGGTTGGGGACGTGCATCACCTGCTTGGTCCGGGCGACGCGACCAAGGACCGTCTCGGCGCCAGGCCGGAACAGGGGCTCAGACTTCAACGTCTCGACATAGGCGGGGGGCGCACCGTGCACGGCACCGACGCGAAACAAGTCTCCCTGTCGAAGATACATTGTGCCGAAGGTCGAGCCGATGACCCGCACCGCGTTGGCCAGCAGTGCCTCAAACACCGGCTCCAGCTTACCCGGAGATGTCGAGATAACGCGCAAAACGCTCGAGGTCGCGGTCTGCTGTTCCAGCGATTCGGAGAGATCGTCGGTGCGCTGGCGCAGCTCATTAAGTAGCCGCGTGTTCTCGATGGCGATGACAGCTTGGGCAGCGAAGTTCTGTACCAAAGCTATCTGTTTATCAGTGAAAGGCCGAACTTCTCTGCGGTAGATTGCAATCGCACCGACCATCTCGCTCTCCTTGAGCATCGGCACGACGACCAATGTGCGGATGCCGGCAAGTTCGACGGCAGCAACGTACAATGGAGCACGGTCAAGGTAACCCTGATCGGCACTTAAGTCATCAACTTGGACTGTCTGCAGAGTTCTGGCAACGCGAGTGATGGCGACTGCCTCGCTCGGCTGCCAAATTCGTCCATCACGCAACTGCTCAGTGAATGCCGAGGGCAACGCGCCATGTAGCGCGACGGCGCGAAAACCACCTCCCTCGCAAAGCCACAAAGTGCCGTAGCTGGCTTCGCAGATGCGAGTCGCGTTTGCCAGCATGGCCTGGAACACCGGCTCCAGTTCACCCGGCGAGCTGCTGATGACTTGCAGCACCTCCGAGGTCGCCGTCTGCTGCTCCAGCGCCTCGCTCAGATCGTCCGTGCGCTGACGCAGCTCGTTGAGGAGCCGGGTATTTTCGATGGCGATCACGGCCTGGGCAGCGAAGTTCGTGACTAGCTCTATCTGCTTGTCGGTGAACGGGCGGACCTCCTGCCGGTAGATGACGATTGCGCCGACCATCTCATCTTCCTGGAGCATGGGGACTGCAACCACGGTCCGCGCGCCGGCGAGGGTGGCGATTCCTGCGGTGCTGCCGAGGCCAGGCGTCGCATGGGAATAGCCCGGTTCGGCCTGCACGTCGGCAATCTGAACCGTCTGCTTAGTCGCGGCCGCGCGTCCGAGCGCCGTTCCGGGGCTGGGATGGAACACCGGGTTGCGCCGCCGCTCGTCAGCAAGGGCCGGGGGTGCGCCGTGCAGCGAAACGACTCGAAACGCATCTCCCTCGCGTCGAAATATCAGCCCAAGATTGGCATCGCAGATGCGCGTGGCGTTGGCGAGCATGGCTTGGAAGACCGGTTCGAGTGCGTTGGGCGAGCCCGAGATCACGCGCAGGACATCGGAGGTCGCGGTCTGCTGCTCCAGAGCCTCGTCGAGTTTCTTTTTCAGGTCCGCGTTGGCTGCGCGAAGGCGTTCAATCGCCTTCGTTCCGGTCGAACGAAGACCACGAACGCGGGGTTGGCTCTTCGCCCCCTTGCGAGACAAGGTCACCTCGTCGGCACAGTCACTGGTCCCTTCCGGGTGGGAGGTCCCCCAGCCCCAGGGATGGAGGCCGCAATCCTAACAGAACCCCACCGGGAACTCGCGCGGCCTCATCATTCAATCACCTCGTCGGCACGAGCGAGCAAGGTCGGTGGGATTTCGAGGCCAAGCGCCTTGGCCGTTTTCAGGTTGATAATCAGTTCGTATTTGGTCGGCAGTTGGACTGGAAGATCAGCAGGCTGCACCCCTTTGAATATCTTGTCCACATACCGAGCTGCGCTGCGGTACGTATCCGCGATATTCGTACCGTAGCTGATCAGTCCGCCATCCTCAGCATATTCGCGATAGCCGTACACTCCTGGAACCCACATTTCGCGCACGCTGTCCACGACCAGCTTTCGGGCAGTGAACAGGAAGGGGTCATTAAGGTTCACGAGTACGTCGGGGGGAGATTGCTTGATACGCGCCAGGCTATCGGTCAACTCGGGAACATCACGAGCATCGTAAAGGATGACGGTGAGACCGTTTGCGTCAGCGAACTCCTTCGCAACTTTCCATTCAAGCTGTGCATTTGAGCCGTTCGAGTTCCAAAGCACGGCAGCGCGTTTTGCTTCCGGCTTAATCTCTTTGACCATCTGAAAACGCTTTGCTGCAGTCTCGGGGGCAGCCGCAATAAATCCAGTGAGGTTGCCGTTCGGTCGCGCCAAGCTACCTACGAGGCCAAGTTCAACAAGATCTCCAACACCTGCCGCAACTATGGGGATGATTGATGTGGCTCGTTTCGCTGCCTCTGCGCCGACTGATCCTCCAGCCACGATGACATCCACTTGCTGATGCACCAGGTCGCGCGCCAACTCGGGGAGCCGACCGACATTCCCCTCAGCCCACCGATACTCGATCCTGATGTTCTGACCTTCGAGATAGCCTGTCTCGGTCAAACCATTACGAAATGCCGCCAATGAATGGCGGTATGACGTTGGAGAGCCAGTGACCAACCATCCTACAGTAGGGAAGTTCTTCTTCGTTGCGCTTTGCTGCGCGCTCGCCGCCAGCGGCCACGCCACCGCCGCGCCGCCGAGCAGCGATATGAACTCTCGCCGCTTCATTCGATCACCTCATCGACGCGCGCGAGCAGCGTCGGCGGGACGGTGAGGCCGAGTATCCTGGCGGTTTCCGCGTTGATGACCAACTCGAACTTGCTCGACTGCATGACGGGCAGATCCGCAGGCTTAGCGCCTTTGAGGATGCGGCCGACGTAGACCCCCTGCTGACGCAACCCGTCCACGATGTTGGCTCCGTAGCTCATTAACCCGCCGGCTTCGGCAATTTCACGCGCCTGGGATGCCAGGGGAATCCCATGACGCGCGGCAAACGTAGCGAGTTGCACTCGGCGGCTGGTGAAAAACGGATCGCTGCCGAGGAAAAGGGCTTCAGACCGCTCGCGCACCATGGCGGCGAAGGCTGCATGGATTTCCTGGCTAGTACTGGCTTTTAGGACCTGGATTTTCAGACCGGTGGTGCGCACAGCCGGTTCGAGATCCCGTAACACGGTCGCCGTGGCCGTTGCATCGGCTGGATTGACGAGTACGGCCACACGAGCAGCAGCGGGGACAAGCTCATGCAGAAGCTCCAGCCGCTTCGCCGTCAATTCACCGCTGACAAAGTTGATGCCCGTCGCGTTGCCGCCCGGCCGTGAAAGGCTAGCGACGAGTCCAAGCTGGACCGGATCTTCGGCAAGCAAGAAGACAATGGGGATCGTCGTGGTCGCCGCTTTGGCCGCGAACGTCGCAGCGTTGGCGCCTGCGACGATGACCGAAACCTGCTTGCGGACCAACTCGGCAGCCATTGCTGGCAATTGATCGTATTGACCCTCGGACCAGCGGTATTCGATCGCAACGTTCTCGCCGACGATATAGCCGACCTCCTTCAGGCCCTGATGAAGTCCGCGCAGACGTTCCGAAAGCAATCCAAAGGATGTAGGGCTGAGATACCCGATCACCGGCATCGCCGGCTGCTGCGCCTGCGCGCCGAGCGGCCACGCGACCGCCGCGCCACCTACCAGCGCGATGAACTCGCGGCGCTTCATTCAATCACCTCGTCGGCGCGGGCGAGTACGGTTGCCGGGATGTCAAGGCCCAGCGTTTTCGCGGTCTTGAGGTTGATCGCGAGAACGTACTTCGTCGGCCGCTGCACCGGTAAATCGGCCGGCTTCTCGCCCTTGAGGATGCGATCGACGTATCCGGCCGCCCGCCGGTATTGGTCGGTCAGATCGGCACCATAAGAGATCAGCCCGCCGGCGGCGGCGAAGTAGCGAAACGGGTAGATCGCCGGTAAGCGATGCCGTGCTGCGCTCGCAATGATCGCCTGCCGGTGAATGGTCGCCGACGAGCTAAAAGACACGATCAGGCCGCCATTCGAGCCGCGCGCGAATGCGGCAATACCGCGCTCCATCTCGTTGACGTCGCGAATTGAAATCGGAGCCAACTCCACTCCGATTTGCTCTGACATAGCTTGAATGACAGCCCATTGCCCGATGCCTGCGGAGCCAACGCCCAGATCGCGAAGCACGGCCACGCTTGTTACGCTGGGTGTGAGCTCCTTGAGTAGCTGCAGCCATTTTCCACTCAAGCTGTATTCGAATTGCGTGAAGCCTGTGACGTTGCCGCCCGGCCGCGCCAGGCTCGCGACGTAGCCGGCACCGACCGGGTCGATGGACTGTGCGAGCACGACCGGCACCGTCCGGCTCGCCCGTTGCACCGCCTCCGCGGCTCCGCCTCCAGCGACAATCATAACGTCCGGCGCGAGCGCGACCAGTTCCTGCGCCCTCTGGCGAAGGTGCTCAGGATCAAGCGGGCCCCAACGGTGATCGAGCCGCAGGTTGCGCCCGATGCTCCAGCCTAACCCCTGCAATCCCTGCTGAAACGCCGCCATATAGAGTTGCGCTTCTTGATCGTCGGCCGGTAGGTTCATCAGTGCACCGACGCGCCGCAGGCGCTCTTGCGCTCGTGCCGCCGGCGGCCACTCGGCCGCCGCGCCGCCGAGCAGCGCGATGAACTCGCGCCGCCTCATTCGATCACCTCGTTAGCGACGGAGAGCAGCGTCGGTGGCGAGGTGAGACCGAGCATTCTGGCGGTCGAGGCGTTGATGACCAACTCGAACTTGGTCGACTGCACGACTGGCAGGTCCGCAGGTTTCGCGCCCTTGAGGATGCGGCCGGCATAGACTCCGATCTGACGAAACGCATCCGTAATGTTGGTTCCGTAGCTCATCAGCCCGCCGACTTCGGCATATAGGCTGTCTTGATGTGTTGCAGGAATCGAGTGGTGTGCTGCCAATTGGGCCAATTGAACGCGCCGGTCGATCAGGAATGGATCATTGGCAATGAAGAGGGCGTCGGTTCGCTCGCGAACAAGCGTAGCGAATGCGGCGTCGATCTCTCTGATGGTGCTGGCGTTGAACACTTGGACTTGCAGTCCCTTGGCGCGAGCAACTGCCCCAACGTCTCTCAACGTAGACTCGGTACTCGCGGTATTGGTCGGATTGACGAGCACAGCAATCCGACTGGCCCCAGGCACCAGCTCTAACAAGAGTTCCAGCCGCTTTGCTGCCAATTCGCCCGCGAGAAAATTGATCCCTGTCAGGTTGCCGCCCGGGCGAGCGAGGCTGGCGACAAGACCGCGCACGACCGGATCTTCACCAACAACGAAGACGATGGGGATCGTCGTCGTTGCTGCCTTTGCAGCGAATACGGAAGGAAATCCTGCGGTCGCGATCACCGCGACTGGCCGCTGCACCAATTCCCTCGCGAGCGTCGGCAGCCGATCAAGTTGGTTGTCGGCCCAGCGGTATTCGATGGCCGAGTTCTCCCCGTCGATCAAACCCGTGTCTTTCAATCCCTGCCGGAATGCACGGGGGCGGTAAGCGTCGGGCGCTGAGGGGTGGAGAAATCCGATGACCGGCACCGTCGGTTGTTGCGCGCGGGCACGCCTCACGTTGGCCGCGAGCGATAGGCCAGCGCCCCCGAGCAGCGTGATGAACTCGCGCCGCCTCATTCGATCACCTCGTCGGCGCGGGCGAGCAGCGTCGGTGGAACAGCGAGGCCGAGCGCCTTCGCGGTCTTGAGGTTGAGCACAGTTTCGTACTTGGTCGGCGTTTGCACCGGCAAGTCAGCCGGTTTCTCGCCTTTGAGGATGCGATCGACATAGGTCGCGGCGCGCCGAAAATTATCGACCCGGTCGGGTCCGTAGGACAGCAGGCCGCCGGCGGTGACGAAAGAGCGTTCGAAGTAGACCGCGGGCAATTTGTGCCTGGCCGCCAGCGTGATGATCAGATTGCGATGACGCGACGCCGACCCGCCCGCCGCCACGATCAGACCGCCGTTGCCGGAGCGGGCGACAGTCGCAACGGCGCGCTCAATCTCGCTGACGTCACGCAAATTGACCGGGATGGCTTCCACGCCGAGCGACGGCGCGACTGTCTGGATAGCGCCAAACTGGCCGGTCGCGGAGCCTTGGGTGGGATCGCGAAGGACCGCCACTCGAGTCACGCCGGGCGCAATTTGCTTGAGCAGTTCCAGCCATTTCCCACCCATGCTGTATTCGAAAGTCATAAAACCGGTGGCGTTGCCGCCCGGCCGCGCCAGACTGTCTACGAAGCCTGCGCCGACCGGATCGCCGGCGACCGGGAACACGATCGGCACGGTGCGGGTCACCTGAAGCAACGGCCCCACAGTCGAGCCGCCATGGGCGAGGATGACGTCGGGCGCGAGCGCGACCAATTCCGTCGCGTGTCTGCGAATCTCGGTGGCATTAGCCGTCGCCCAGCGCGTGTCGATCCGCACGTTGTGGCCGATCGTCCAGCCCAATTGTGCCAGCCCCTGTAGGAATGCCTCGACCCAACTCTGAAATTCGGGATCGTCAGAGGCTGCTGGCAGGATCATGCCGATGCGCCGCACACGCTCCTGCGCCCGCGCCGCCAGCGGCCACGCTGCCGCAGCACCGCCGAGCAGCATGATGACCTTGCGGCGGTTCACTCGATCACCTCGTCGGCGCGGGCGAGCAGCGTCGGCGGCACGTCGAGGCCAAGCGCCTTGGCAGTGGTTAAATTAATGATGAAATCGAATTTGGTCGGCTGCTCGACCGGGAGGTCGGCTGGCTTTGCCCCGCGCAAAATCTTATCGACATAGTCTCCGGCGCGTCGGAACAAGTCCGGGTTGTTTGCTCCGTAGGACATGAGACCGCCGGCGCCGAGATAATCGCGGAAAGGATGGATGGTCGGCAGCCGCGCGCCGAGGGCCAGGGTGTTGATACGTGCGTGGTTGGCATTTCGGGTTCCCGTCGCTGTCGGTTGTCCGTGCGCCCCAAGCGGCCACGCGGCCGCTGCGCCGCCGAGCAGTGCGATGAACTCTCGGCGCTTCATTCGATCACCTCGTCGGCCGTGGCGAGCAGCGTCGGCGACACCTCGAGGCCGAGCGCCCTCGCGGTCCTGACATTGATGCCCATGACGAATTTGGTCGGCGACTGCACGGGCAGATCCGACGGGCGTGCTCCCTTCAGGATTCGATCGACGTAGGACGCCGCCCGCCGGTGCAGGTCGGTCACGTCAACTCCGTAGGAGATCAAACCGCCTTCCGACGGAATATAGCGAAACGGGTAGATCGCCGGTACGCGATGGCGAGCGGCCAGCGCGACGATCAGTTTGTTGTGGATGGCCGTGAAATTGTCCGGAAGCATGATCACGCCGCCGTTTGGCTCGCGCACCAACTCCTCCACCGCATGCTCGACGCCGGACGTGCCATTGACGGGTGCTCCGATCACTTTGATACCCGACGAAGCGGTCTCGGCAGCACGCAGAAAAGTAAATCCCGGTCCGGTGTCCGGATTGAAGAGGAGCGCGGCGCGGGTCACGCGCGGTGCAATCTCCTTGAGAAGGCCCAGCCACTTGCCGGCCAACGACGGCTCATAACCGGTGAATCCGGTGACGTTTCCGCCCGGCCGTGGGACGCTCGTGACAAAGCCACTTCCGACCGGATCGGCAACGTTCACGAACACAATCGGGAGCGAGCGCGTTTCCTGCAGCAGCGCGGCGACCATGGCCGTGTTCTGGGCGACCACAAGGTCCGGCCCTTCATCAATCAGCTCTTTTGCGAGTGCCCGCGTCCTCTCGGCACTGCCCACAGCCCAGCGAATGTCGACCCTGAGATTGCGCCCATCCGTCCAACCCAATTCCCCGAGCCCATCCAGAAGAGCCGTGCGGTACGTTTGCCCGAGCGGGTTATCCGCGAGCCCCATCAGCACGCCGATGCGCCGCATGCGCTCCCGCTGCTGCGCGCGCGCAGCGAGTGGCCACGAAGCCGCAGCGCCACCAAGCAGCGCGATTAACTCGCGTCGCCTCATTCGATCACCTCGTCGGCGCGGCCGAGCAGAGTTGGCGGTACTTCGAGGCCGAGCGCCTTCGCGGTCTTGAGGTTTATGACGAGATCATACTTTGTAGGGTTTTGAACTGGCAATTCGGATGGCTTGGCGCCCTTGAGGATCCGGTCCACGTAACTCGCGGCGCGCCGGTAGAGATCATCGTTGTTCGTCCCATAAGATATCAGCCCGCCTTTGACCGCGAACCATCTAAATGCTTGCAGTGTCGGGAGTCGGTGACGATCAGCAGCGATCATTAGTCGGTCAGCATTCACTGTTGTCGCGGGATCGGGTAACACGATAACAGCACCATGGGGCTTAGCGCCGAAGCCATCAATTGCCGTTTCAATATCGAAGGCATTACGCACCGCAGCGCCTGTCACGAGAACCCCTGCCGAAGGAGCAACTCCCTCGATGGTGCGTAACAGTGATCGCGATGTGTAGTTTTCCTCATTGAGGAGCACCAGAACGCGCGAGAGCGATGGGACGGTCTCCTTAAGCAATTCAACCCATTTTCCGCCCAGTGAATACTCAAAACTGGTGAATCCAGTTATGTTGCCCCCTGGCCGTGCCATGCTCGCGACGAAGCCGCCATCCAACGGATCGGAGACATTAACGAACACGATAGGAGTAGTGCTAGTTTGTTTGTGAAGTGCCGCTAAAACTGGCGTCGCCGCTGCCAAAATTACGTCAGGAGCCGAACGAACCATTTCGGCCGCCACCAGATTTATCCGAGCGGCGTCGCCCGCTGTGTAGTGAAATTCGATCTTAACATTGCCACCTTCCGCCCAACCGAGCGACTTGAGCCCCTCCTGAAATGCTGTGGATTGTTTCCGAGTTTCAGCATTGTCAGGAAACCCGCTGAGGAAGCCGATCCGCCGCACAGGGTTGGTAGGCTGCTGCGCCCTCGCAGCGAGCGGCCACACCGCCGCACTCCCCAGCACCGTGATGAACTCGCGCCGGGTGCTCATTCGATCACCTCGTCAGCGCGGGCAAGCAGCGACGGCGGCACGATGAGGCCGAGCCCTTTGGCGGTCCTGAGATTGATAGCAAGCTCGAACTTGGTCGGCTGCAGAAATGGCAAATCTGCGGGTTTGGCGCCGCGAAGGATGCGGCCGACATAGACGCCGGATTGATAATACTGATCCAGAGTGCTGGCACCGTAACTCACCAGGCCGCCGGCAGTAGCAAATTCGCGTCGGCCGTAGATTGCTGGTACGGCGTGGCGCGTAGCAAGCGCAGCAAGAACGTCGCGTCGGTTAGTGAACAATGCATCGTCCGACACGACAAGTGCGCTTGCACGCTTCTCCGCTAAAGTCGCAAAAGTAGTTTCGAAATCGGCCTCGACGCTCGCTGGCAAGATCAACACCTCCTGTCCGACCTTGCGAGCGACGTCGTTCAACTCCCGCGTGGCGGACAGATGCGCCAGGTTAGTCGGGTTCACCAGAAGGGCTATCAGTGGGGTTGTGGGTAGCAGTTCGCGCAGGAGTTCAAGCCTCTTCGGCCACAGAGTATTCGTGATGACAGTCACACCGGTCAAATTGCCGCCCGGTCGATTGAAGCTCGCGACCAGTTCGGTTTCAACTGGATCGCTGCCGGTAGCAACGACGACCGGAATTACTGCCGACGCCACCCGCAAGGCACCGGTCGCGACGTCCGCTGCGCCGGCGAAAAGCACGGCCACTTTCCGCTCGATGAGTTCGCCTGCCATCGCCGGCAGCCGATCAAGCCGGCCGTCGGCCCAGCGGAACTCGAGGGCAACATTTTGGCCCTCGGTGAAACCGTTTGCCCGCAAGCCCCGTCGGAAGCCTTCCACCA
>Ga0164300_10000145_pt1 | contig 11219 bp, 10 predicted proteins | sample Whisoiple_226_MG_FD_109710 | JGI IMG/M metagenome (GOLD analysis project Ga0164300, IMG submission 109710) | Unamended control soil microbial communities from upstate New York, USA - Whitman soil sample_226_MG | ecosystem: Environmental > Terrestrial > Soil > Agricultural land ...
CAGGATTCCGCCCGTGACGGCCCACGGCGCGGTACGGAGGATCGCCCCGAGCAGGTCCGGAGTCCCTCTCGCCGCGAGCGCGTAGAGGACGACCCACATCCCGAGCACGACGACGAACGAGACTGCGAAGAGAAACCGGTCGTCTCCGAACGCGCCCGGGACGGCGAGCGCGGCGAGGAACATGGCGCCGGTGGACACGAGCATCGCCGCGAGGACCGGGCCGCGGTTCGCGTCGAGCTCGTTCGTCAGCCACGCGTACGCCGCCCAGGCCCACCAAAGGACAGTGAGCGCCAGCATGCCGCGGCCGAGCCCGTGCCAAGTCGGGTCCTCGCGCAGCAGGGTCGTCACCTCCGTGAAGCCGAACACGAAGACGAGGTCGAAGAAGAGCTCGAACGGTGTGACGCGATGCTCGGTCTCGGCGAATTGCTCGCTCATCGCCGGACGCCGAGGACGATCCGGATCCGCTGGCCGATCAGCTCGGCCTCCTGGAAGGCAAGCTGCTTCGAGGTGATCCGCCTCGGCAGCAGCGGCGCGCCGGCGCCGAGGGTCACCGGTGTCATCCCGACGATGATCTCGTCGAGAAGGCCGGCATCGTGGAACTGCCCCACGAGGTCGCCGCCACCGACGAGCCACAGGTTCGCGCCGCCAAGGCGGTTCGCGGCCTGTTCGTACACGGGCAGGACGTCACCCTGGACGAACGCGATGTCGACGTCGGGGATCGGCGGGAGCTCGCGGTGCGTGAAGATCCAGCCCGGCCGCTCGCCGTAGTACTTGCGCCACGAATCCGGGCCGCCGTGCTCCAGCATCCACTCGTAGGTCGTGGCGCCCATGACCAGCCCGCCGACCGAGGGGAACCACCGGTCCCAGTACCCGTCCTCCTCGTCGTGGGGGACCTCGTAGAGCCAGTCCAGCGAGTTGTTCTCGTCGGCGATGTACCCGTCGAGGGTGCAGGCCGTGAAGTACTGCACCTTGGTCATGCCGCCTGCGCCGGCTCGACGAGGTAGACCCGCCACCGGTCCGGGACTCCTTTGAGCTCGTGCTCGCCGCGGTCCGTGAACGAGAAGCCGCTACCCGCGACGAGGTCCTTTACGGTCTGCGAGACGATGACCTCTTGGGGGCCGGCGGCGCCGAGGAGACGCGCGCCTATCGTCACAGCCAGACCGCCGGGCTTCCCATCGATGACCTCGCACTCGCCGATGTGAACCCCCGCCCTCACCTCGATGCCCAGGTCCGACACGCGTCCCGCGATCTCATGAGCACAGTCGATAGCACGCGCCGGCCCCGCAAAGCTCGCGAAGAAGCCGTCGCCGGCTGTGTCGTGCTCGGTACCGCCCCACTCTGAGAGCGCAGCGCGTATCACCTCGTGGTGGGACAGGAGGAGCTCTCGCCAGCGACGGTCGCCCAGCTCGGCCTGCGTTCGCGTCGAGTCGACGAGGTCGGTGAAGAGCACGGTGGCGAGAACCGTCGAGGCCTCTTGTCGGCGCTGGACTCCCGCCAGGTCGCGAGCGATGTCCATGACCGCCTCGACCTGGAGCCCGGAACGACCCGGGAGCTTGTGCACCGTTGCGTTGGGCATGAGCGAGGCGACGTACTCCGCCTCCTCCAGCTGGGCCCTGGGGTCGGCCTCGCCGATAATGAGCGCCGTCGGCGTGTGCACGCTCGGGAGAATGTCGCGCACGTCCGTCTGCCACTGGATCCGCGTCAGCGCCTCGGCGACGTCCGGGCTCAGCGTATTCCGAGTGACCCGCGCGTACCTCCGCATCAGCTCGTCGTCGACGGCGAGCGTGTCCTTCTGGTCGTCCGGTGTCCCTGCCCGCTGCGCGGCGCGGCTGAGCGCCAGCTCGCGGGCGTACCCGGTCGTGCCCCAGCTCGCCGCCTGCGCGAGCTCAGCGGCGAATGCCTCCGGCCCTTTCCCCCAGGGGTAGTCGGGCGCCCAGGCAAGCCGGGCGCGCGGGTAGTTCCAGACCAGGCCGGAGGTTCGGGAGGGATACGTAGCCGCGAACAGCGCGTGCATCGCGCCAGTTGACGCGGCAGCACCGAGTACCGGCGCGTCGGAGCCGACCTCGTCGAGCACAGCCAGCAGGTCGGCGGCCCGCGTCTCGAGGTTCGGGGGCGGGACATTGCGAGTTGAGGCTCCGCTCCCCCGCCGATCGTGGATGACGAGCCGGGCGAACTGCGAGAACCCGACTACGAACTGTCCCCAGTCGGGCTCGTCCCAGATCAGGTCGACATTGCCGGCGAAGGCGTGGAAGTCGGCTGCGAAATCGACCGGGCCGGAGCCGGCGACCTGGTAGGCGATATAGACGCCGTCCGCTGTCTTCGCGTATCGCGTCTCGCGCGTCACCGTGTCAGTTTCGAATCGACGACGGAACAAAACAAGAGGCCCTGTCACCAGGGCCTCTCGAATAGCGGGGGCAGGATTTGAACCTGCGACCTCCGGGTTATGAGCCCGGCGAGCTACCTGACTGCTCCACCCCGCGTCGCGGCCCCGATTGTAGCACCCTCGTTACGCTTGTTCTCATGTGGGATTGGGCCATCTGGGGCTCGTTGATCTTGGCCTTTTTGGCTGGCGTAGCGGCTCTTGCGCTGCTCGTCGTGCGCGCGCGCAAGGCCTGGCGCGACGTCAGGTACACCGGACGGGACACCGTCCGACGGCTCGACGAGATCACGGCCAAGGCGGAGGCGACGGCGGACCGGCTCGAGACCGCCGGAGACACGGCCGAGCTGGAGGAGAGCATCGGGCGGCTGCGCATCTCGCTGGCGCGGCTCGCGGTCCTGACGGACGCGCTCGACGAGGTGCAGGACGGCGTCGGCCGCGTCGCCGCCGTCGTGCCGCGCAAATGAACGTCGCGGCCGTGGACCTCGGGACGAACACGACGCGGCTGCTGGTCGCCAACGTCGAGTACGGCCGCGTCGAGGAGCTGCACCGCGAGACGCGGATCACGCGTCTCGGCGAGGGCGTCGACACGCGCGGCCGCCTCCTCCCTCTCCCGATCGCCCGCGCCCGCAATGCCCTCACCGACTACCGCCGCATCGCCGAGTCGCTCGGCGCCGAGCGGACGCTGCTCGTCGCGACGAGCGCCGTCCGCGACGCCGAGAACGGCGAGGCGTTCCTCGGCGAGATCGAATGGAGCTACGGATTCGCGACCCAGCTGCTCTCCGGCGACGAGGAAGCGGAGCTGACGAAGCGCGGAGTCGGCGAGCTCGGCGCCGAGTCGCTGCTCGTCGACCTCGGCGGCGGATCGACGGAGCTCGTCCTGGACGGCTTCCACACGAGCCTGGCGATGGGCTCCGTCCGCTTCACCGAGCGCTACGGCGAGGACGCTGCGGCGAGCATCGAGGCGGCGCGCCCCCTCCTGCCCGAGCTCCAGCCGGAGGACGCCGTCGGCGTGGCGGCGACGATCACGAGCATCGCCGCACTCGACCTCGGCCTCGGGGAATACGACCGCGAGCGAGTGGACGGACACGTCCTCACACGGGACGGCGCACGCGCGCAACTGGAGCGGCTCACCGGCCTCACGCTCGATGAGCGGCGCCGCGTCCCGGGGCTCGAGCCGGAGCGCGCGCCCGTCATCGTCGCCGGCGCCGCGATTCTCGTCGCGATCCTCGACGCCTACGGCTTGGAGTCGATCCGCGTCAGCGAGCGTGACCTGCTCGACGGCGCGGCGCTTGCCGCGGCCGAGCTGCCTGAGCCTGAAGAGGGAGCGGCTCCTCCCGGGGCGTACACCTGCTGCTAGCTCAGCTCTTCGGCAGTTGCAGGAGCACGCGCTTGCTGCCTCCGCTCGTCGAGACAGCCTCGACCACGGGCTTGCCCGCAGCCGCCAGCGCAACCTCGCGTCCGTCCGGCGACCAGGCGAGCGGCGCTCCGCGCCCGAGCTGATGCACCGCCCCGTTCTTCAGCGAGAGGACGGCGACAGTGCCGCTCTTCGTGCCATACGCGATCCTCGTCCCGTCGGGTGACCAGAGATAGCGCGTCACGTCGCCGGCGGAGGTCACGCGCTGGACGTGCGCCCCGCTCGAGTCGAGCGTGTAGAGCGAGGCCGACGGGCCTCCCACGTACGAGATGGTGGCGCCGTTCGGACTGAACGCCGCCTGCGGATGGTCGCGACACGGGTTGTCGACGAAGATCGCCTTGCTCCCGCTCGGGGTGATCCGATAGATGCCGCCCAGCCCCTTGCCGCATGTCTCGATCCCGGCCTCGGGCGACTGCGCGGCGGCGAGGAAGACGTGCGGATCTCGGGGCGAGACGGCGATGCTCGTGATCCTCCAGTTCACCGGGAGCCCGTGCGCCACGAAGGATGAGCCGCCGACGAAGCCGAGCTTCGAGCCGCTGAACGAGAGGAGACGGCCGTCGGACGCCACGGCGGTGTTGTTCCCCACCGTCCGCGTTTGCCGCCCGCCCGCGAGCGCCGCAACGCGGAGCTCGGTCCCGAGCGTGTAGAGGAAGAGCGGCGTGCTGCACGCGCGGAAGCCAACGGGAATAGCGCCCGAGGGCAGCGCTGCCCCGCGCCCGAGCGACGAGCTCACCTTCCGGCCGTGAACGTAGTAGACGAGTGGCCGCTTGCCCGCGACCCACAGCAGATTCGAGCTCGACGAGGCGTCGGACCGCGCCGAGCAGCTGACCGAGAGCGATGCGTCGCTGCCCGAGGACGACGACTGCATTCCGCCGCCGCAACCGGCCACGGCGAGAGCGGCGACCGGAAGCACCACCAGGGCGGAGACGGATCTCGCCACGTCCAAGATCCTACGCCGCGAACCGCAGATCGGATTTACAGGACGAGCGAGCCCTCGGCACGCTCTTCCTCTTCCTCCGGCGGCTCGTCCTCGCCGAGGCGCCGCTGCACGACCGCGCGCGAGAGCACTCCGACGAGCCGTCCGTCCTCCTCGACGACCGGTACGCGCTCGAGATCTCGCTCCTCGAGGAAGTGGAACGCGTCGTCGAGGCCGAGGCCCGCGGCGAGCGTGAAGTTCGGCGGCTCGGCGATCTCGCCGACAGCCACGGCGCCCGGATCGAGCCCCGCCGCGACGACCTCACGCACGAGCGTCTTCCGCGTCACGACCCCGAGCAGCCGCCCGCCGTCGTCGGTGACGAAGATCGCGCGCACGTCGGTGCTGTCGGCGAACGCGCGGCCGGCGTCCTGCGCGCTCGCGCCGGCGGCGAGCGTCGTCGGCTCGGGAACCATCGCATCGCGAACGGTCTCGGGGCTCATCGTGGGCATTGTCGTCTCTAGGGATAGATTCCGCGAGCCTCGAGGGCCGCGGCGACCTCGCGGATCGCCGCGACGAGCGCCGCCTGCCGGAGCGTGATCCCCTTCTCGCCGGAGATCGAGTAGACGCGGTCGAACGCGCCGCTCATCTTGTCGGCCAGCTTGTACCGGATCTCGTCGCGGTCCCAGAACAGCCGGCCGAGATCCTGCACCCACTCGAAGTACGAGACCGTGACGCCGCCGGCGTTGGCCAGGACGTCCGGCACGATCGGGATCCCGCGCTCGCCGAGGATCTCGTCGGCCTCGATCGTCGTCGGGCCGTTCGCGCCCTCGACGATCAGCGAAGCGTGCACGCGGTCGGCGTTGGCGCTCGTCAGCTGGTCCTCGCGGGCCGCGAGTACCAGGACGTCGCACTCGAGCTCGAGCAGCTGCTCGTTCGTGATCCGCTCGCAGCGGTCGTAGCCCGCCAGGGAGCCGTGCTCCGCGACGTAGGCGTGGAGGGCGGGAACGTCGAGGCCGCGCTCGTCGTACGCCCCGCCCGAGACGTCGGAGACGGCAACGACCCGCGCGCCCCGCTCATGCAGCTCCGAAGCCGCGACGCCGCCGACGTTGCCGAAGCCCTGCACGACGCATGAGCGGCCGGCGAGCTCGAAGCCGAGCCGTCGGCTCGCGTGCTCCGCCACCATCACGACGCCCGCGCCGGTCGCCTCCCGCCGGAAGACCGAGCCGCCGATCGAGATCGGCTTGCCGGTCACGACCTCCGGCACGGCGTAGCCGCTCTGCATCGAGTACGTGTCCATCATCCAGGCCATCGTCTGTTCGTTCGTGGCCATGTCCGGCGCCGGGATGTCCGTCTGCGGGCCGATCTCCCGGATCAGCTCCGAGGTGAAGCGGCGCGTGAGCCCCTCGAGCTCGCGCAGCGACAGCGAGTGAGGCTCGCAGCGGATTCCGCCCTTGGCGCCGCCGTACGGGAGTTGCAGGAGCGCGCACTTCCACGTCATCCAGCTTGCGAGCGCGGCGCACTCCCCGAGCGAGACCTCCGGGTCGTACCGCATGCCGCCCTTCGTGGGGCCGAGCACGGTCGAGTGCTGGACGCGGTAGCCCGGGAAGATCTCGATCGAGCCGTCGTCGCGGCGCACCGGGACGGTGACGATCACCGCGCGCTCCGGGAATCTCAGCCGCTCGGCGACCATCTCCGAGACGTCCGCGTACGGAAGCGCCTGCTCGAACTGGGTCTGCGCCATGCGAAACAGGTGCGTGTCCCACTCGAGGACGGGCTCCGCGGCCGACGCATCCAGCTCCGACACGGGCCGGAGTGTACGGGCCCACCTATCCCGTCGGGATACCCAGGCCGTCTGCCACGGTGCCTGCGAGCTCGCCGGCAGACATGCACGCGCCACCTCGCTCCCGCACGGCGTCGATCACGTCGAAGTAGAGCCTGTCCCAGCCGCGGGCGCTCGGCGCGTCGAACCGCTCGGGATGCCAGAGGATCGAGAAGCCGCCGCCGTTCTCCGCGGCCCAGTCGAGCAAGGGGAGGATGCGCGCCTTCGCCGCTTCCGCCGAGAGCCCCTCGTACCGCCCCGCGGCGAGCGTCGCGTCCATCACCGCGAGCGGCACCTCGACGAGGTCGGCCGGCCGGTCGCGCTGGACGTCCCACGGCCGGAAGGGATGCGCGATCCCGGCGCGGAAGCCGAGGGCGTCGGGGAAGCCGAGCGAGGTGTCGTAGCGAAAGCCGATGTCCACGAGCGGCGCCAGGTTCCGGTGCGGATCGACGCGGAGGTAGTGGTAGCGGTGGCCGACGAGAGGACCGTCGAGCTGCGCGAGCAGGGCACGCTCGCGGGCGAGGCGGTCGAGATCATCGGCGGCGAGATAGCTGCCGTGGAGGCCGATCTCTGCGCCCGTCTCGACGAGCGTCTCGACGAGTCGCGGCCGGAGCCGGTCGTACGACTCGGGAGCGGCGCCGTCGGCGCGGTGGCCGTGGCCCGCCATGACGAAGAAGGTCGAGCGCGCGTCGTGTTCGCGCTCCTCCGCGACGATCTCCTCGAACCGCCAGTTCGGATCGCTCCCGCGGAGTTTGTGGAGAGGCACCAGCGCGAGCCCGTGCGCCTCGTGCAGCGCCGGCCCCGCCTCGCGCGCGAGCGCGTGACCCTTTAGGCGCGCCGCGGCGCCGCGCATGCCGATCGGCGTCCACTTCCACGGCACGTCGACGTCGTGCGTGAGCGCGACGGCGAACTTCGCATCGCCGTACCGAGGCGCAGGCACGCCGAGCTCGCGGCGGAGCCGCTCGAGCGGAGGGTCGAGCGGGTCGAGGCACGACGAGGAGGCGAAGAACCGCCCGTGCCGGTCGCGCTCCGCACCCCGCTCCTCGAGCCTCGCGACGTGGAAGAAGGCTGCGGCGAGCTCGTCCCCCTGCGGCAGCTCGCCGCGCTCGGCCTGCTCCCAGGCCTCGGGCCGGTACGGGACGTCGTCGCCGAGGCGGAGATCGCCTGCTCCGAGCGTGTCGAGAACCCAGCGAGCGCGGCGCTCGACGCGATCGGAGATCTCCACGACGCGCGAGTGTACGGAAGGAGGGGCGACTGACCTCGGGGCTACCATCGAGCCTCGATGAGCCAGGACGCCAAGCCGCAGCGCGAGAGCGGCGGACACCACTCGCTCGTCTCGCAGCTGCGTGAGCTGACGCGCCACTCGTTCATCTACGGGGTCGGCGGCCTCGTCTCGCGTTTCCTCGCGGTCCTGCTCCTGCCGCTGTACACGCACTACCTCTCGCCCGCCGACTACGGCGCCATCGCAACCCTGATCGCCGGCTCGGCCGTAGCGACGGTGCTGCTGCGAGCCGGAGCCGGCTACGGCTTCATTCGCTTCTGGTTCGACACGGACGACCCCGACTACCGGAAACGGCTGCTCCGCACCATTTTCTGGTTCCAGATGTTGATGGCGACGCTGGGCCTCCTCTTCTGCGTCGTCTTCGCGAGCGAGATCGCGAGCTGGCTCAGCCTGGACAGCCACAAGCTCTCGAGCAGCGGCACGAGCCTCGTGATCGCGACCGGCGTACTGCTCTGGGTCAACGTCAACTACGCCCAGCTGACGAACCTCTTCCGCGCCGAGCAGCGCGCGGTCGCCTTCTCGGTTGCGACCCTCGCGAACATTGCGATCACGGTCCCGCTGACGATCCTCTTCGTCGTCCACTACGACCTCGGACCGCTCGGAGTGCTCGTCGGCAACTTCAGCGGCACGCTGGTTATCTACCTCGTGCTCGTCGCCTACCGGCGCGAGCAGCTCGGGCTTCAGTTCGACCGCAGGCTCCTGCGCGCCGTCAACCGCTTCGGCTTGCCGCTCGTCCCGTCGGCACTCGCCCTGTGGGTCACGAACTTCGGCGACCGCTTCATGCTGATCAAGCTCACGCCGGCGGCCTCCAACCTCACCCAGGTTGGCCAGTACGCGCTCGCCGTGAACATCGGCTCGGTGATGGTCCTGCTCTTCACGGCGTTCCAGACGGCGTGGCCCGCCTTCGCCTACGGGATCCGCGATGAAGGCGCGGCCAAGCGCGCCTACGCGTACGTACTGACATATCTCGTGCTCCTCGCCTCCTGGGCCAGCATCGCGCTGAGCCTCCTCGCGCCGTGGATCGTCCGCATTCTCGCCCCGAGCAACCACCACTTCTGGCCGGCGGCGGACGCGGTGCCGGCGCTGGCCTACTCGAGCGTCTTCTACGCCGGCTTCATCGTCGTCACGGTCGGGGCCGGCCGCACGAAGAACACGCAGTTCAACTGGATCGCGGCCGCTGTCGCCGCGGTCGTCAACTTCACCCTCAACCTCTGGCTGATCCCGGCCTACGGGATGCTGGGCGCCGCGTACGCGACGCTCATTGCCTACGCCGTACTCATGGTCGTCAGGACCTGGAACGCACAGCACATCTATCCCGTCCCCTACCAGTGGCGGAGGGTCGGGGTCGTGCTCGTCGCGGCAGGGGCCTTGACCCTGGCCGGCAAGCTACTGCCGAGCTCGCTGGCGCTCGCGATCGGCCTCACAATCGTCTACCCGCTCGCGCTCGCGGTGCTCGGCTTCTACCAGCCCGCCGAGCGCGCACGCATCCGCAGCCTGCTGCACAGGCCGCGGGTGGCCGCGACATAGACTGGCCGCCGATGTCGGAGAGGGGAACGGCCGTGGTCGCCGAGGTCGCATGGGTGAACGGCCTCGCGGCGATCCGCTCGCTCGGCCGCCACGGGCTACGCGTGCTCGCGCTCGACCACCGGCCCTACGCGCTCGGGTTTCGCTCGCGGTATGCAGAACCTCGTCTCGCTCCTGATCCACTCGACGACGAGCCGGGCTTCATCGCGGCGCTGCGCAAGATCGCGGACGAGACGGACGGCCCGCTGCCGGTCTTCCCGACCCACGACGAGCACGTGAACGCGATCGCGCGGCACGCGGACGCGCTCTCGGACCGGTATCGCTTCCCCTTCCCGAGCTGGGAGGTGCTGGAGCGGATCCAGAGCAAGCGCCACCAGCTCGAGACCGCGGAGGCGGCAGGGCTGCCGGTGCCGCGCACCTTCCATCCCACGTCGCGCGACGAGGCGCTCGCAGCCGGCGAGGAGCTCGGCTTCCCGGTCATCGTCAAGCCGTCGGCGAATGTCGGCTTCCGACGGAGCCACCGGCGCCAGCTCTTCCGCTGCGAGAGCGCGAGCGACCTCGAGCGCGCCTACGAAACCGCCGCGCCGTTCGAGCCGATGGTGCAGGAGCTCATCCCCGGCGGCGACGAGGAGCTCTACACGCTCGGCAGCTACGTGAGTGGCGACGGCGAGGCGCTCGGGCTCTTCTCCGGACACAAGCTCCGCCAGACGCGCGGCTACATGGGCAGCGCCCGCATCGGGGAGGCGGTCTGGGTGGACGAGGTCGTCGAGCAGGGGCTCGCCTTCCTGCGCGCGCTCGGCTACCACGGGATCTCGCAGGTGGAGACGAAGCGCGACCCGCGCGACGGCCGCTACAAGCTGATGGAGATCAACCCGCGCCTCTGGCAATGGCACAGCCTCGCCGCCGCGTGTGGCGTCGACCTCCCCTACATCGCGTATCGCGACCTGGTCGGCGACCCGCTGCCGCCGGCGCGGATGCACGGCGACGGCAAGCGCTGGGCGATCACGCTGATGGCCGGGTCGTCTCTCGCGCTCGAGCGTCCGCCGTATGTCGACGCGGTCTTCGCGCGAGACGACCCGAAGCCGGCGCTCGTGCAGATCGGGCGCTTCGCCCACCGTGGAATCCGGCGGCTGAAGCCGGCAGCGACCGTCTCTGGAGGTGTCCTTGGCAACTGACAAGCAGGCCGTCGTCGGGCGGGTCAAGCAGTACGTCCCGATCGGGGTGAAGCGGCGCGTGCGGAAGGCCCTTCCGGACCGCTACCGCCGCCTCTGGGACCCGAACTGGCACCGCGGCACGGTGCGCGGAACCGACGCCTTCTGGGACTACCTCGGGAAGCTCCAGCTCGACTACCTCGTCGAGCAGGGTCTCCGGCCGTCGAACTACGTGCTCGACGTCGGCTGCGGGCCGCTCCGCGCAGGGGTGCACTTCATCGGCTACCTCGAGCCCGGCCACTACGCGGGCGTCGACAAGCGCGCCGACACGCTCGAGCGGGCGCGCGAGGTCGAGCTGCCGCGCTACGGCGTCGAGGACAAGGATCCGCTCCTCTTCGTGAACGGCGCGTTCGAGTTCAGCAAGCTCGGACGCGAGTTCGACTACGCGATCGCCCAGTCCGTCTTCACGCACCTGCCCATCAACACGATCGTGCGGTGCCTCGTCGAGATGGCGAAGGTGCTCGCGCCCGGCGGTCGCTTCTACGCCACGATCTACGAGAACCCGCAGGGGAAGACGTACCTCGGCGAGATCCAGCAGTCCGAGCGGGTCATCTCCTACCCCGACCGCGACAAGTACCACTACGACCTCGACACGCTCCGCTGCGCCTGCCAGGGCACCGGCCTCGTGATGTCGTACCTGGGCGACTGGGATCATCCCGACAACCAGAAGATG
>Ga0164300_10000146_pt1 | contig 11144 bp, 9 predicted proteins | sample Whisoiple_226_MG_FD_109710 | JGI IMG/M metagenome (GOLD analysis project Ga0164300, IMG submission 109710) | Unamended control soil microbial communities from upstate New York, USA - Whitman soil sample_226_MG | ecosystem: Environmental > Terrestrial > Soil > Agricultural land ...
CCACCACTCCGGTGATGAGCATGGCCACACCCATCACCGCCATATAGCTGGTGAACAACAGCGATACCTGTGACGGGGATGCGTTCAGATTGTCGGCGATCGGCTTGAGAATGGGGTCGACGAGACCGATACCCATGAAAGCGACGACAGACGCGAAGGCAACGGCCCAATCGGCCTTGGGTTGGCGCCACATACGGTGCGGCTACTCCTTTTTTGTTGTTACTTGGTGGGGGTGGGGGCGGCCGCATCCGCGAGAAGTCGGCGCAGCACACGCACGGCGTCGCTGAGCGCTTCGCGGTCCGCGGCATCCAGCCGCTCCAGATACGGGTCGATGGCCGCACCACGGTCGACACGCACTTGCCGCAAGGTGTCGACGCCTTTCGGGGTGATGCGGATCAGCACCGCCCGCGCATCGTCCGGGTCGACGGTGCGCGATACCATGCCCGCGTCTTCGAGCCGGCGGACCTGGGTGGTCATCGTCGGCTGCGAGCAGTGGTCGAGGGCGGCCAGGTCGGATATCCGGGCCGCGCCTTGATCTTCGATCGTGGACAGCAGCCGCGCCTGGGCATATCCCAGCGGCATGCGGACCCGTTGCGTGGCCAGTCGATTGATCCGGGCCACCACGGACAGCAGATCGGCTCCGAGCGTCGGGGTCATGATGACATGATTACATAGGCTTGCTATGCGTTTCAAATGCCCTGCCCAACGTTCCTGCTCACAGCGTGGTGGGGAGGGCTCTTACGCGGCGACTGGCAGAATCGTGCAATGACCGCGACCGAGCCGAGCGCCGCCCGACGCGCCGGCTCGCTTCATCCGGTCGAACTCGCACAAGCCTCGGTGATGGCGGCGTTGTGCGCGGCCACGGCGATCGTCGCCGTCGTCGTCCCGTTCGCCGCCGGGGTGTCGCTGCTGGGCACCGTGCCGATGGGGCTGCTCGCCTACCGGTACCGGCTTCGGGTGCTGATCGCCGCGACCGTCGCCGGCGCTGTGATCGCTTTTCTGATCGCCGGGATGGGCGGATTCATGACCGTCGTCAACTGCGCCTACATCGGGGGGTTGACCGGCATCGTCAAGCGGCGCGGCCGCGGCATCCTGACGGTGTTCGGTGCGGCGCTGGTCGCCGGGGCGCTGTTCGGCGCCGTCACGGTGGCATCACTGGCGATCCTGGTGCGGCTGCGCCACCTGATGTTCGATTCCGTGACCGCCAACATCAACGGGCTCGCCGCGGTGATCGCCCGCATTCCCAACATGGAGCCCGCCGCCGCGCGGCTCAAGCACGACTTCGCCACCGCGCTGCATTACTGGCCGTACCTGTTCTTCGGCATGTCGGTGCTGTCCATCGTCATGGTCACGTTCATCGGCTGGTGGGCGCTGTCGCGGGTGATGAGCCGCCTCCTTGGGATTCCCGACGTCCACAAGCTCGAATCGTCGGCCGACGCCGGACCCGTCGCCCCCGTGCCAGCCCGGCTGCACGACGTTCGGTTCCGCTACCCCACGGCCGACCACGACGCCCTCGGCCCGGTGTCGGTGAACGTGGAGCCCGGCGAGCACCTAGCCGTGACCGGCGCAAACGGCTCGGGCAAGACGACGCTGATGCTGATGCTCGCAGGCCGCGAACCCAGCTCCGGGACCATCGAGCGCCCCGGCGCAGTCGGACTCGGCAGGCTCGGCGGCACCGCGGTGATCATGCAGCATCCGGAAAGTCAGGTGTTGGGCACCCGCGTCGCCGACGACGTGGTGTGGGGCCTGCCGACCGGCGAGACCACCGACGTGCACCAACTGCTTACCGAGGTCGGCCTTGACGGGCTCGCCGAGCGTGACACCGGCGGCCTGTCCGGCGGGGAGCTGCAGCGCCTCGCGGTGGCGGCGGCGCTGGCGCGCGAGCCGTCGCTGCTGATCGCCGATGAGGTCACCAGCATGGTCGACCAGGACGGGCGCGACGCGCTGATGTCGGTGCTGTCCGGGTTGACACAGCACCACCGCATGTCACTGGTGCACATCACCCACTACAACAGTGAGGCCGACGCCGCCGACCGCGTGATCAACCTGACCGGAAACGGTGGTGCCGCCGACAATACCGAGATGGTGGAGACGGCTGCAGCGCCTGCCGCCACGGTGCCGACGGCGCACCACTCCGATGCGCCCGTGCTCGAACTCAACGGTGTTGGACATGAATACGCCAGCGGAACACCGTGGGCGACAACGGCTCTGCGCGACATCAACTTCGCCGTCCACGAGGGCGACGGTCTGCTGATTCACGGTCTGAACGGGTCGGGCAAATCGACGTTGGCGTGGATCATGGCGGGCCTGACGGTGCCGACCGTCGGCAGCTGTCTGCTCGACGGTAAGCCGGTTTCTGATCAAGTTGGCGGGGTCGCGATCTCGTTCCAGGCGGCCAGGCTGCAGCTGATGCGCAGCCGCGTCGACCTGGAAGTGGCCTCGGCGGCTGGGTTTTCGCACCGTGACCACGGCCGCGTGGTGGACGCATTGGCCACCGTGGGACTGGACCCCGCACTGGCGAAGCGGCGCATCGACCAGCTCAGCGGGGGCCAGATGCGCCGCGTCGTGCTGGCGGGGCTGCTGGCTCGCTCACCGCGCGCGCTCATCCTCGATGAGCCTTTGGCCGGCCTTGACGCGGCCAGTCAGCGCGGCCTGCTGTGGCTGCTGGAAGACCTGCGACGCACCGCGGGGGTGACCGTTGTCGTGATCTCCCACGACTTTTCGGGCCTGGAGGACCTGTGCCCGCGCACGCTGAACTTGCACGACGGCGAGTTGGCGGCGACGCCTACGGCGGCGGGAGGCATGTCATGACGGCCGCGGCGACCCGACAGCGCACGCCGGTGGTGCTCTTGCGTCCGGTGCCGGGCGACAGCGTCATCCACCGACTGTGGGCCGGAACGAAACTCATCGCCGTGGCGGGCATCGGGGTGCTGTTGACGTTCTACCCGGGCTGGGTGCCGATCGGCTTGGTGGCCGGTCTGGTACTGACGACTGCGCGCCTGGCGCATATTCAGCGGGGGGCGTTGCCATCGATTCCGCGCTGGCTGTGGATATTGCTCTTCCTCGGCGGTGCCACCGCGACATTCGCGGGCGGCAGCCCGGTCATCGATTTGGGCTCAGTGGAACTCGCACTGGGTGGGCTGCTCACCTTCCTGCGCATCACCGCGGTGTCGATCGTGTTGCTCGGACTCGGCGCGATGGTCTCGTGGACCACCAACGTCGCCGAAATCGCTCCCGCGGTGGCCACATTGGGCCGGCCGCTTCGGCCGCTGCGGATACCGGTCGACGACTGGTCGGTGGCGCTGGCCTTGGCGTTGCGGGCATTCCCGATGCTGGTCGACGAGTTCCGTGTGCTCTACGCGGCGCGTCGACTGCGGCCCAAACTGGTACCCACCACTCGGCGGGCGCGCCGCCGGCGGTGGGCGCTGGAGGTCGTCGACCTGCTCGCCGCGGGCATCACCGTCGCGCTGCGCCGGGCCGACGAAATGGGCGATGCGATCACCGCCCGCGGGGGCGCCGGTCAAATCTCGGCGGCGCCGTCGCGGCCGAAACGGGCCGACTGGGTGGCGCTTTCGATCGTGGTCCTGGTGTGTGCTGTCGCGCTGGCACTGGAACTGACGGTGCTGGGCACCTTTTAGCCGGCACGGAACCGGTCCCGTGGAGCAATCGCGAATTGCTCTCGAATGCAAGAGAATGTTCAACGGCATGCAGGGAAAATTATTAGTTCCGTCAATTTCCTGATTTCGGACCCCTGACGCGCCAGTCTCTTAATGTGACCAGGTTCTTCCGCGGCAACCCAAGGCTGCTATTGCTAGCGCTGCCGGTCGCCGTCGGCATGGTGCTGCTGAAGTGGCTCTACGACGAGAGTGAGCTCAAGCACCTCGACTTCAGCCCGCTGCTCACGGGCGTCATCGCTGCCGAGGTATTCCTGGTCGGCTTCATCCTGAGCGGCACTTCGGCTGATTTCAAGGAGGCCGAGCGCCTCCCCGGCGAACTGGCGGCGAGCCTGGAGACCATCGCGGATGAGTGCCTGATCATGGACGCCGAGCTCCATCTGCCGGAAGCCCGTGAGTGCCTTTCGCTGCTGGCAGAGATCGGCGGGTCCGTCCGCCTCTGGCTGATGGATGACACGGATCTCGACGACGTCCTCGCCGAACTGCGCCGGCTGAACCCGCTCTTCATGGTGTTCGCCCCGAAGATCCAGGCTGGCTTCACGACCCGGTTGAAATCCGAGCAAGGCAACATCCGCAGGCTCGTGATCCGGATGGATACGATGCGGCGTACTTCGTACGTCTCGGCCGGGTATCTTATCGCCGAAGTCACCGCCCTGATGATCATGATCCTGCTGATGATCACCGAGATTGGACCGCTCGCGCCCACGATCCTGGTGGTCGGCGTGATCACCTACCTGATCGTCTACATGCTGGCGTTGATCCGCGACATCGACAACCCGTTCGAGTACCGTGGCGGGCTGCCCGGTCCGGCCGACGTGGATCTCGGTGTTCTCGAACGTGGTGAGGCTCGGCTCCGTTCACTGGCTATGACGATCCGCAGTGCTTGAAACGGGTGTGTTCGGATGACGGCGGCATCGGCGGTATGCGAGTCGTGTGGCACCGAACCGCGGGACGGCGCTCGGTTCTGCGATGCCTGCGGTGCTCCGATCAACGCGGGGCGCGAACCCGCTGAGTACAAGCAGGTGACCGTGTTGTTCGCCGATGTTGTGCGGTCGATGGATATCGCGGTCGCGGTGGGCGCCGAGGGCTTTCGCGAAATGATGGCCGAATTGGTCAAACGCTCGACCGCGGTTGTGCGACGTTACGGCGGAACTGTTAACCAGTTCACCGGTGACGGGATCATGGCAGTTTTCGGTGCACCAGTTGCATTGGAGGACCATGCAATTCGCTCATGCCTAGCGGCGCTCGGTATTCAGGACGAGGCTTCCCGTCTTGCCTGTGAAGTCGATGCTCGCGACGGTATCGATCTGCAATTGCGCATTGGGCTGAATTCGGGTCAGGTGATCGCGGGCGACGTCGCTGCGGGTTCATTGGTTTACACCGCGGTCGGTGAGCAGGTGGGAATGGCACAGCGCATGGAGTCCGTCGCACCGCCGGGCGGCGTAATGCTCAGCGAATCCACCGTACGGCTCACGCAGAACATCGCGGTGCTGGGCGAACCCGAGTTGGTACACATCAAAGGCGCTGAGGACCCGATTCCCGCGCGTCGATTAGTCGCCGTGGCGGCACGCGAGTCGGCCGGAATCCCACAGTCGGCCCTGGTGGGTCGTCGAGTCGAGGTCGACACGATCGAGCGTCTTGTCGACCAATCGATCAGCGGCCGCGGGTGCGTAGTTGGTGTGGTCGGACTCGCAGGAATCGGGAAGACCCGACTTGTGCGCGAGGCGGCAAACTTCGCGAAGAACCATGGCGTTGAAGTGTTCTCAACATTCTGTGAGTCCCACGCCACAGAAATCCCGTTCGGTGTAGTGGCCCGCATGATGTCCGCGCTCGCAGGGGTCAGTGGTCTTGACGATAAAACCGCGCGGACACGTATCCGTGCGCAGATTCCACAAGGTGACCCGCAGGATTTGTTTCTGCTCGACGATCTGCTGGGCATCGCCGATCCGGCTGTCCCGCAGCCCAATATCGAGGCTGACGCGCGGCGGCGTCGATTGGCTGCTTTGATCAATAGTGTCCAATTGGCGCGTGGCGAGGCGGTTCTCTTCGTAATTGAAGATGCACATTGGATTGATGAGGTAAGCGAGTCAATGCTCGCCGACTTCATCGCGGTAATCGCGGATACTCCCTCCATGGTCCTGATCACCTATCGCCCCGAGTACCACGGCGCACTGTCGAGGGTATCTGGAGGGCGGACGATTTCGCTTGCACCATTGACTGATTCGGAGACTTGGGCCCTGCTCGGGCAGCTGCTCGGCGCAGATCCGACGGTCGAGGGAGTCGCAGCGCTGATCGGCGCTCGCGCGGCCGGCAACCCGTTCTTCGCCGAGGAGATGGTCCGCGAGCTCGCGGAACGGGGAGTACTCACTGGCGACCGCGGCGGTTACATATGTGGCTCGGCTCTCGCCGAGTTAAGCGTGCCCGCGACACTGCAGGCGACCATCGCAGCGCGCATCGATCGCCTGCATCTTGCGGCCAAGCGAACTGTCAGCGCCGCGGCCGTGATCGGATCGCACTTCGGTCCCGATCTGTTGACCAGCCTGGGAATTGATGTGGCACTCGACGAGCCGATCATGGCAGAGCTCATCGACCAGGTGGAGTTCACGCCATCAGCGGTATATGCGTTCCGGCATCCCTTGGTACGCACGGTGGCCTACGAATCGCAGCTGAAATCCGACCGCGCCGAGACGCACCGCCGTCTGGCCGCCGCGATCGAGGAGAGTAACCCGGAATCGGTCGACGAGAACGCGGCGTTGATCGCCGAGCATCTAGAGGCCGCTGGCGACTCCAACGCAGCATTGGGCTGGCACATGCGCGCTGGCGCATGGGCGGCCAGCCGGGATATCGGTGCGGCGCGGTTGAGTTGGGAGCGCGCTCGCCACATTGCCGATGTACTTGACACCGACGGATCGGACAGCACCACGATGCGTATTGCGTCCCGCACGCTGCTATGTGGGAGCGCGTGGCAAGGCGTGTATCCAGACGTATTCGTCCGCTTCGAGGAATTGCAAGAGTTGTGTGCCGCAGTTGGCGACAAGGCGTCACTTGCCATCGGTATGGCCGGAATGGTGGCGTCGCAGATGCTGTACGCCAAAGTGGAAGAGGCGTCACGGCTGGCATCGGCATACATGGAGCTCCTGGAGGAGATCCGCGATCCGACGCTCACGGTGGGGCTCTCAGTCGTGGCCATCTTTGCCAAGCTCGAGGTAGGCCAGCTGGCCGACGCGCTTCGCTGGGCGCAGACAGCTATTGATCTGGCCGACGGTGATCCGACCGTGGGAAATATCATCATGGGATCACCGTTGGCGGCGGTGATCGCACTGCGTGGACTGGCCCGATGCTTCCTAGGCCATCCTGGCTGGCGCGAAGACCTCGACCGAGGCGTCGCTATGGCGCGCAGAACCGACCCGCTGACGCATGTTCTCGTTGTTGCGTACAAGTACGTTCCGCTGATCCCCGGTGGTGTGCTCGTCGCCGACGAGATGGCGCTGCGCGAAATCGATGAAGCGTTACAGATTGCCGAGAAGATCAGCGACGATGACACCCTCGGCAACGCCCAGATCGCTATGGGGCTCGCGCTGGTGCATCGGCCAAACCCGGACTACAAGCGCGGTTTGGATCTGCTGCGGCGTGTCCGAGAAATGGGGCTACAGCAGCGTTACTCCTCGTTGGAGCTGCCGCTCGCTGACGTGTACGCGGCGCGGGAGGAAGCCAGGCATGGAGACCTTCATCGTGCACTACCGCCACTACGGGCAGCCGTAAACGAGTTCTTCACACGGGCACAGATCCCATGGGCTGTTTCGGCAACAGCCGTGCTGGTGGAGACGCTGCTTGAGCACGGCGTCGAACGTGCTGCGGACGAAGCCGAGGCAGCCATCGACAGATTGACGGCCGAGATGGGTGATGACTTCGTTCTCGGCGAGGTCATGCTCTTGCGCATGCGAGCTCTACTTTCGCGTGCCCGTCAGGACCCGGCGGCCTACCGTGGGTTCGTCGAGCGCTATCGCATCATGGCGAAATCGCTTGGCTTCGAAGGGCACTTGGCAATGGTCGACGCGATGGCATGATCGCGCTACGTCGAACCCATTGAGCCTGCGCTGTGTCAGCGCTCGGCGGCCGAGTTCGCCGCGCGCTGCGCATCGGAAAGGCTGGTGGGAACGTCACTGCGGCCCAGGAACATCTCGTCGAAATACGGCTTGAGGGCATCGAACCCTGCGGCGAACCCGGCACCGCCTGGCGCCGGGATGCGAGGACCGTCGAGCACTCTGAAGAACGGGCTCACATCGACACCGCGTGACTTCCAGTACTTGTAGTAAACCGGCTGAGCCGCGAGCACGGCAGGGATGGCGGCGCCGCGGGCGCCGAGAAATTCGTTGCCGGGGCGACTGCCCATCCAGGCAAGCACCTGCCGCACTGCATCGGGGTGCTTGGTGGCCGAATTTCCAGCGGCGGCAATGCCGTTCGTGACGCTGACTCGGCCCTTTGGTCCGGAGGGCAGCATCGCCACGCCCCACCGGAACGGAGCCTGGTCGGCGACTGCGGCCAGGTTGTAGGTGCCGGACTGGAACAACGCCATCCGGCCCTGCAGGAATTGATTGCGGGAGAAGTCGCCGTTGTCGTTGGTATCTGACGCGGGCGGCGCGACGTGATCGGTGTTGATCAGCCGCACCAGGTATGCGAACGCCTCGGCCGTCTGTGGGTTGTCGAACGCGAACCGGTCGCCGACCGAGAACACTCCGCCTGCTGACCCGATGTAGTTGAGGTAGATGCCCTGAAGATCGTTGGCCGCGTTGTAGCCCCACTGGCGGATCCGCGACGCGTCGAATCCCGGTGTGCCCGCTGCTCGGCCGCCGGCGTCGAACGTCAGCCGGGACAGCAGTGGTCGCAGTGTGTCGTCACCGTCTAATGACCAGTGCAGCGACAGCAGTTCGCGCAGTTCCACGCCCGCCGCGTCCAGCAGATCCGCATTGAAGTACAGAGCGATGCCCGCGTCGGTCAGCTGCGGCACGGCCCACAGCACACCGTTGCGAGTGAATTGATTGACCACCGAGCGTTCCCATGCCTGAGAGGCAGCGGCGCCCAGCGTCTCTGCTATGTTCATCAGCCTGCCGCTGTCGGCGTAACCAGAGGAGTAGGCGTTGGACAGCCAGAAGATGTCGTCGGCGCCGCCGCCGGCCACGTCGGTGCGCAGCGTGTCGAAGTAGCTCGAGTAGGCGACGACGTTGACCCGTACCTCAATGTCGGGGTGCTCACGGGTGAACGCGGCGAACGACTCCCGATACGCCGCCGCGACCTGTTCGTCCCACAACCGCACCGTGACCACGGTCCGACCGCCGGGTTCGTCGGATCGGCCCAGCAGCATCGCGACAACGAGCAGGACAGCCAGCGTGAGCGCCAGTCCGCCGAAGACGAGCGTGGAAACACGTGGGCGGAAACTCATTTCAGCCCCGTCACGACGATCGAACGAACGATGTGGCGGCCCAACGTGACGAACAACACGATCAGCGGCACGATCGCCACCGTTGTCGCCGCCATCACCAGCGTCCACTGCGCGTTGTAGCGCGACTGCAGGCCCGCCGTCGCCACGGTCAGCACCTGCCATTTGCTTCCGCTGGTGATGACGAGCGGCCACATGAAGTTGTTCCACTGCGACACCACGGTGATCAGCGCCAGCGTCAGTAGGATCGGCCGGCTGGCCGGCACCACGACATGCACGATGACGTCCAGCGTGTTCGCTCCGTCGACGCGGGCGGCGTTGATCAGGTCGGCCGGGATCGTGCGAAAGTACTCCCGCAGCAGGAAGATCGCATACGGCGAGCCGAACATGAACGGTAACACCAACGCCCAGAACGTGTTACGCAAACCCGCCTCGGCCATCATCAGGTACAGCGGGACAACCGTCACCGTCGCGGGCACCATCAGTGTGGCGATGTACACCCAGAACAGCACGTCTCGGCCCGGAAACCGCAGCCGTGCAAAGGCATAGGCCGCCAGCACCGAGAACGTCATCTGTCCGAGCAGGATGACTGCTGTCATCAATGCGGTCACGATGAACGCTCGACCGAACCCGGCGTCGGCGAGTCCGGTGTAATTCTCGATGGTCGGCGGGCTTGGCAACGACAGCCGCGACTCGGTGGCGAACTGCTGCGCTGAGGTGAATGACGTCAGCAAGCCCAAGGCGAACGGCGTCAATGTGATCACTGCCCCGGTCGCCAGCCCGGGATAGATGACGGTACCGGAGACGACCCGGTCAGGTGATGTCATAGGTGATCCGCCGCTTGAAGTACAGGTACTATGAGACACCCCGTACATGGATCAAAGTAAGGTCCGCGCCGTGGTCGGGGCGCGTGTGTCGAATGTCCAGTGCGATGAGAAGACATCGCATATCACCCAACGAGCAATGGCGAGCCATACGCCGAGTCACAGGGTTGGACTGTAGTCGGCGCTTTCGAGGACTTGGACGTGTCCGCGATCAAACTCTCCCCGTGGCAACGCCCGGACCTCAAGGCGTGGCTGACCGACCAGGCCGGCGAGTGGGATGCTCTGATCTTCGCCAAGACCAACCGCGTTTTCCCCTCCGCTGCCGATTGCGTGAAGCTGGCCGAGTGGTGCCGGGAGCACCACAAGATCCTCATCCTCGCGGACAATGGGATCAGGTTGGACTACTACCACCCCGAGGACGCGAAGGACGCGTTCGCGGGGCTATGTCGGTGTTCGTTCTGGCGCCCGACGTGGCGCTGACCCTGTCCAAGGCCAAGCACCTCGACACGGGATCGAAGGTCGGTCTGCTGGACGCGACAGGCGTCGCGGATGGCACGACCCTCGCGGGCGTTCCGGTTCTGGTCAGCACCGACGTTGCCGCGGGCAACGCGTGGGGCCTGGACAGCTCACAGGTGCTGGTCGTGCAGCGCACCGGTACCCAGATCACCTGCTCGGTTGACGCAGCGTTCGATTACGACGCCGTTCAGGTCCGCGGTACCGGCCGCATCTCGTGGGGATTCTCGAAACCCGCCGGTGTGGTGCGTCTGTACGACGCCGCCTGATCTGAGTTCAACCCCGGAGGTCCCGGCCCCCCGTAACAAGGCCGGGGCCTTCGGGCCCGCTATGACCGGGGGATTCGCCGTAGACGGTTTTGCACGCCACCAATAGGCGTCGTCACGGCTCCGCCAACAGGGACTTGGCGGACTTGGTAGTCGGCCCCCGGCCGTCGCAGTCGTTGTAATCGTCACCCTTATTCCGGGTTGAAACAAGTAGTCGACTACTCGTTTTCGGGTGGACACCCCACACCACACCGGAAGATCCAATGGATACCCCCAAGCCCAAGCCGAGGCGTAAGCGCGGATGTGCGAGGGAAGGCTGTAAGCGCGGTGTCCGCGACCGGTACCGTTGCTGCTCGTATTTGTGCAACGTCGTCACCGACCGCATCGACCAAGCCGAGCGGATGTGTCGCGCGGTAGGACCCTGCCCTAC
>Ga0164300_10000147_pt1 | contig 11136 bp, 12 predicted proteins | sample Whisoiple_226_MG_FD_109710 | JGI IMG/M metagenome (GOLD analysis project Ga0164300, IMG submission 109710) | Unamended control soil microbial communities from upstate New York, USA - Whitman soil sample_226_MG | ecosystem: Environmental > Terrestrial > Soil > Agricultural land ...
CTTGGCGAGATCCTTGAGGCCGTGCCGGTCGGTGAAGGTGCGGGCGATGCGCGAGGCGATCTTAGTGCAGTAGACCGGCCGCGGCATGACGCCAAAAGCGTGCTTGAGCACGGCCATGTCGAAGCGGGCAAAGTGGAAGATCTTGAGTACGCTCTCGTCGGCGAGCAGGCGCTTCAGTTCCGGCGCGTCGTAGTGCCGGCCGATCTGCACGAGCTCGGCATTGCCGTCCCCGCGCGACAGCTGCACGAGGCAAAGCCGGTCGCGATAGGGATTGAGCCCAAGCGTCTCGGTGTCGATGGCGACGGCATTGCCGAAGATCCGGCCCGGCGGCAGGTCGTCTCTATGCAGCTCGACCGTCATCGCGGGGCTCATGGGGCTTCGCTCGGCGGCCGGCGCATGGCCGCGGAGCGATGTCCGATCTCGATACATGATCTGGTGCCCAGGAGAAGACTCGAACTTCCACGCCCTTTCGGGCACTAGCACCTGAAGCTAGCGCGTCTACCAGTTCCGCCACCTGGGCTTGAGGTCCTTTGAGGTACGATCGGGCCAAAGCAAAGTCAATCGGCCGAAGTCCACTCCCGGCGAGCCCCGCTTGACCGACGCTTGTCTCTGCTAAGCCTTCCCAGACTTCGACGGGGTCGTGTATTGCTGCTCTCCCTCGTAGGGGTCATGCGCCCATCACGGCGAGGGATCATGCAGGACGAACAGTGGGCATTTCCTTAAACAGCGCGACCCTGATTACGATTTATGGCGGCTCGGGCTTCATCGGCCGCCATGTGGTGCGGGCGCTGGCCAAGACCGGGGCGCGGATGAGGATCGCCGTTCGGAGGCCAGACCTCGCTGGGCATTTGCAGCCGCTTGGCGGGGTCGGCCAGATCAGCCCGGTGCAGGCCAATGTACGCTTTCCCGACTCCCTCCTTGCACCGGCGAACGGCGCCGACGCGGTGATCAATCTTGTCGGCATTCTTGCGCAAAGCGGGCGGCAGACCTTCAAGGCCGTACAGGACGAAGGCGCCCGCCATGTGGCCGAGGCGGCGCGCGCGGCAGGCGCAAGGGCCTTCGTGCAGATGTCGGCGATCGGCGCAGATGCCAACTCGCCTTCGGAATACGCGCGCACCAAGGAAGCAGGTGAAGCGGCGGTGAAGCAGGCGTTCCCGGACGCCGTGATCTTGCGTCCCTCGGTGGTATTCGGCCCTGAGGACGATTTTTTCAACCGCTTCGCCGCGCTCGCGCGGCTATCGCCGGCGCTGCCTCTCATTGGTGGAGGAAAAACCGAATTTCAGCCGGTGTTCGTTGGCGACGTTGCCAGAGCGGTGATCGCCGCCCTCACTGGCAAGGCCCCGGCAGGCGAGGTGTACGAGCTTGGCGGACCGGAGGTGCTGACCATGAAGCAGGTGATGCAACGCGTGCTCGCCTACAGCATGCGCAAGCGCATGCTCGTGCCGCTGCCCTTCCCGCTCGCCAAGCTGCAGGGCGCGATCCTGCAAGTTCTGCCGAACCCGCCGCTTACTCTCGATCAGGTGCGTCTCTTGGAGAGCGACAATGTGGTGAGCGAAACCGCCAAGCGCGACGGGCGCACGCTCGAAGGCCTTGGCATCGCCGAGCCCGTCGCGGTCGAAGCTGTGGTTCCGGACTATCTCGAACAGTACCGCCCCAAGGGCCAGTTCTCTTCGTACCAGCCCTGAGGCTGATCTATTGCGGTGCCGGCGCCGATTGTGCGGCCGCCGGTTGGCCAGGGCCGCAATTGCCCTCCGGCGCTGGCGGCAGATGGGCGCCGTAGCCATAGACGAGCACGAGCAGGAAGCCGCCGAGCGCCATGCGGTAAAGAACGAAGGGAAGGAAGCTGATCCGCCGAAGCAAGTTCATCAAGAAGGCAATCGCCAAAATTCCAGCGATGAAGGTGAAACCCGCGACCAACAATTCGTCGGTAGTGATGTGACAACCACCCTTCACAGCGTCACCAAGGGTGAGGACGATGGCGGCAGCGGTCGCCGGGATGCCGAGAAGAAAGGAAAAGCGAGCCGCATCGGGGCGGGTGAAATTCAGAAACCGTGCAGCCGTCATGGTGACGCCGGAACGGCTGGTCCCGGGGATAAGGGCGAGCGCTTGCGCGCATCCGATCAGAACAGCGCTCTTCAGCGTCACGTCGTTGATGGTTTTCACCTGCCGCCCGTACATGTCGGCGACAAGCATGAGCAACCCGTAGATTACAGTATTCCAGGCCACGACCGTAATGTTGCGTTCGAGGTCCGGGACGTTCAATTTCTTCAGGGTGAAGCCGAAGAGTATGGCCGGGACGGTTCCGGCGAGAATGTAGAGGGCGAGACGGCCGTCGTCCGTGACCGTGCCGCGGAAGAGCATGAGCGTTCCCAAAATGAGCCGCCATACATCCCGCCAGAAATATATGAGCACGGCGAGAAGCGTGCCAAGATGCGACATGACGTCGGTGAATTGGCCTTGGTCTGGCCAACCGGTTAGGAATGGGATGAGAATGAGATGTCCGGAGGACGAAATCGGGAGGAATTCCGTGATCCCCTGCACCACGGCCAGCACTACGATCTGTTCTATGGACATTGATTCCCTCGGCCCCCTCGATGGCCGCTTGTTCGGTGCGCGAGCAGGTTCTATACCGAGGCGCAATTCCGCGCGATTCTTTTCGCGGCGCTAAGACCGCCGAACGGGTCGATGGCGACACTCCTGCACTATCCGCTCTGCCCCTTTTCGCGGTCGATTCGCCTCGCGCTGGCCGAGTGCGGCGTCGAAGTGACTCTTACCGAGGAGCGGCCCTGGGAATGGCGCCCGGGCTTTCTCGAGGTCAACCCAGCGGGCTCCGTCCCGGTGCTGATCACCGAGGCAGACGGCCCGATTTCCGGCGCCTACGCCATCTCCGAATATCTCGACGAGACGGCAAAAGGCGACGGCGACGCCAGAGGCTTCAAGCTCTTCCCCGGTGAGGCGCTCGCCCGCGCTGAGACGCGCCGGTTAGTCGACTGGTTCCACCGCAAGTTCCACGACGAGGTGACCGCCTATCTCGTGGACGAGAAGGTGTACCAGCGTCATGACGGCAGCTCCCCAAACATCGCGGCGATCCGGGCAGGACACGAGAACCTGCGCTATCATCTCGCCTATGTCAGCCATCTCGCCGAGACCCGTCCCTGGCTTGCCGGCGAAGCACCGAGCTTCGCCGATTTGGCCGCGGCGGCACATCTCTCGGCGATCGATTATCTCGGCGAGGTATTCTGGGAAGACTACGAGCCGGTGAAGAGCTGGTACGCGCTGTTGAAGTCGAGACCGTCGTTCCGGCCCTTGCTGGCCGACCGGGTCGCCGGCTTCATCCCATCTGGGACCTACGCAGACCTCGATTTCTGAAATGCATGCGGCTCTAGAGTACATGTGTCATGGCGCTCACGCTGAAGGAACGGATCGCGCACGAAGCTGAGGATTTGGACTTCGCTGCCGTGCGCTTTGCCAGCGCCGACCCGCCGCAGGGTGCGGGTATTGCACTCGACGCTTTCCTCGCGGATGGCCGCCACGGCGACATGACTTGGCTCGCCGCAAATTCCGATCGGCGCAAATCTCCGCGCGCCATTTGGCCTGAGGTCAAAAGCATCATCATGCTCGGCCTGAGCTACGGGCCAGAGCGCGACCCGCTAGAGGTGCTAGGGCAGCGCTCGCGTGGCGCCATCTCCGTCTATGCGCAAGGCGCCGACTACCACGACGTGATCAAGGCAAAGCTCAAGACGCTCGCCGCACGCGTGCAAGGCTTCGCGCCCGGCGACGTCAAAATCTTCGTCGATACCGCGCCGGTGATGGAGAAGCCGATCGCGGCCAAGGCTGGGCTTGGCTGGCAGGGCAAGCACACCAATCTCGTTTCGCGCGACTTCGGCTCGTGGCTGTTCCTCGGCGCGATCTTCACCACTGTCGAGATCGTTCCCGATGCGCCAGAGCAGGATCATTGCGGCGCTTGCCGCCGTTGCCTCGATGTGTGCCCGACCAAGGCCTTTGTCGCGCCCTATCAGCTCGATGCGCGCGCCTGCATCTCCTACCTCACCATCGAGCATAAGGGACATATCGCGCCGGAGTTTCGTGAGGCCATGGGCAACCGCATCTTCGGCTGTGACGATTGCCTCGCAGTGTGTCCCTGGAACAAATTCGCGAGTGGAGCGCGCGTGGCAAAGCTGAGCGTCAGGGTGGAGAGCGACAATCCGCCTCTCGCCGAGCTGCTCAAGCTCGACGGTGCGGCTTTCCGCGCTCGCTTCCGTGGCACGCCCATCAAGCGCACCGGACGCGACCGATTCCTGCGCAATGTGCTGATCGCCGCCGGCAATTCGGGCGATGCGACGCTCGTGCCGGAGGTGGAAAGGCACCTCGGCGACGCCTCGCCGCTCGTCCGCGCCATGGCGGTGTGGGCGCTGTCACGGCTTGCGCCGGAGTGGGCGGCGGCGGTCCGCGAATCGGAGGCACCAGCAGAAGGCGATCCCGCCGTCGCCGACGAATGGGCGAGGATTGGCGCGTGAAGCTTTTCTGCTTCGGCCTCGGCTATTCGGCGGAGGTGCTGGCGCGGCGCCTTGCCGCCAAGGGCTGGAGCATCGCCGGCACCGCGCGAGACCCCATAAATCTTGAGAGGTTTCGCGGTGAGGGTTTTGAGGTTTGCCGCTTTGCCGGCGAGCCCGGCAACGCCGAGCTCGCTGCGGCGCTCGCCGGCACCACGCATCTGCTCCTGTCGATCCCGCCTGGTGCTGGCGGCGAACCGGTGCTCCATCACTACCGCGATCAGATCGCGAGCCTCTGGACGCTCGACTGGATCGGCTATCTCTCGACCGTCGGCGTCTACGGCAATCACGCCGGCGCGGTCGTTGATGAGACCACCATGCCGCTTCCGGCCAACGAGCGGACGAAGGCGCGCATCGTGGCCGAGAGCGGCTGGCTCGCCTTCGGCGCGGAAATCGGACGGCCGGTACAGGTGTTTCGTCTTGCCGGCATCTACGGGCCGGGGCGGAGCGCGCTCGACAAGCTGCTCGCGGGGACCGCGCGGCGCATCGTCAAGCCTGGGCAGGTGTTCAACCGCATCCATGTCGAGGACATCGCCAGCGTGCTCGAAGCCTCCATCGCCCGGCCGCGGGCCGGCGCGATCTACAACGTCGCCGACGATGAGCCGGCGCCGCCGGAAGACGTCATCGCCTATGGCGCAGAGTTGTTGGGGATGGAGCCTCCACCCGAGGTGCCGTTCGAAGACGCCAATCTCTCGCCAATGGCCCGCAGCTTCTATGGCGACAGCCGCCGCATCTCCAACGCGCTGATCAAGACCGAGCTTGAGGTGCGGCTTGTCTATCCAACTTACCGCGAAGGTTTGCTCGCACTGTGCGCGAAGGCGCAAACATAAAACTGAAACTTATCCCCGCGCTTGGCGCAGCCTCTATCCTGCATCCACCTCGTCCACTGAGGGGTGCTTTCATGAGGCGTCGTGCGGCGGACCGGAGGTGCGGCGTCCTGCGGGCCTGGTTCGCATCCAGGCACTCGGGCGGCGCCGGGGCTCCGCCCGGGATCACCAAGGGTCCCCGCCAGGAGTTGGCTGACGACCCTAGAGCCTATCCCAACCGCTGGTCTTCTATCGAGAGACGGAAAGCGGGGCACCTAGGGTGAAAGCGCGGCCCGGCAGCCGAATAGGTTGCCGCAAATGAGCATGCGCTGACGCTTCGCTGCTTGATCGCATGTGGCGCGCCGAGAGGCGCCCACGCGCTCTCGCATAAGAGCGCGAACCATATTGGCTTGCGCTTCTTGGCGCGCCATCCCCTCGCTTGAGGGGCGGATCCGCAAACCCCGGGCGCGGATGCGTCGCGGCAAGGGAAAACGCACGTCTGCTCGCCTTCAATCACCCCTCACCCTACCCTCCCCCCGAGGGGAGAGGGTTTCGATCAACCAAAGCGGCGATAGTGGCGGTGAGGCGCTGCAGATCTTGAGGTTCGGACTGGCGATGGTCGCCGTCCTTGATGAGGGTAAGCTCGACATCGGCGCCTGTCAGCAGATCGACCAGAGCAACCGCGTGGCGCCAGGGAACGTCGGGGTCGCGCATGCCTTGCAGAATGCGCACCGGGCAGCCGGGATCGAAGGGATGGCCCGTGAGCAGATGGATGCGCCCCTCCTCGATGAGATGCCTGGTGATGGGGTAAGGGTCGCCATAGGCCGACGGCACGTATGTCACCCCGTGCCGCTCGACCTCATCCTTCGCCGCCTGCGGCAGCTCGCGCCACATCAGAGCCTCGGTCATGTCGAAGGCCGGGGCGATGAGCACGAGGCCGGCAAGCTCATGGCCGCGCCCTGCCCTCGCGAGGTGCCGCGCAAGCAGGAGCGCGATCCATCCGCCCATGGACGAGCCGACGACGATGCGCGGGCCGCCGCCCATCAGCCCCCACAGCGCGATCGACTCTTCGAGCCAATCGCCGATAGAAGTGTGCAGCGGATCGCCGCCGGAAAGACCGTGGCCGGAATAATCGAGACGCATCATGGCGAGGCCTTGCGCAGCCGCCCAGTTCGCCACAGCGGTAGCCTTGGTGCTCGCCATGTCGGAGAGGAAGCCCGGGAGCCAGAGCAGCGTGGGATCCTCGCCTCCCGACCAGCGATAGGCGATGCGCCGGTGCCTTCCCTCGGCGCCGACCTCCAGGAATTGCGGTTCGGGTGCGTCCATCCTAAGAAGAAGCTCAATGGTGACCATACTTCAGGTCGTGCCGCGCCTCGATGCCGGCGGAAGCGAATTGGCGACCATCGAGATCACGCAAGCGCTTTTACGTGCGGGCGCCGTCGCGCTGGTCGCCACCGAAGGCGGCCGCATGGCGGAGAAGATCGGCAAGGCCGGCGGCGAGATCGTGACGCTTCCCGTCGCAAGCAAATCACCGTTCACGATGATTGCCAATATCGGCCGCCTCGCGGGCCTGATCGAAGAACGGGGTGTCGATCTCGTCCATGCGCGGAGTCGCGCGCCGGGCTGGAGCGCGTTTCTCGCTGCGCGGCAGACTCTCAAGCCTTTCGTCACCACCTATCACGGCGCCTATGGCGAGGTCGGCCCGTTCAAGGCGACCTATAACAGCGTCATGGCGAAGGGTGAGCGGGTCATCGCCAATTCGCGCTTTACGGCCTCCGTGGTCGAAGAGCGTTACGCAAGTGTCCACGACCGCATCCGTGTCATCTATCGCGGCGTTGACCGTGGGACTTTCGATCCCAACGCCGTCGATGCGAAAGACGTCGAGAGGCTGAAGACCGCGTGGGGTGTGGCGCCCGGGGCCAAGATCGTGCTGCACGCGGCGCGCCTAACCGGCATCAAGGGACAGCGCGACCTGATCGCCGCCGCGGCGCGACTCAATGCCGAGGGCGCGCTCGACGATGCGGTCTTCATCCTCGCCGGAGACGGAGCGCGCGATGCCTATCGCGACGAGCTCGCCGGTCTTATCGAGGGCGGTGGTCTTGGTGGCAAGGTGGCGCTCGTTGGTCATTGTGGTGAGATGCCGGGCGCCTATCTCGCAGCGCATGTCGCGGTGACAACCTCGACGGTGCCGGAGACCTTCGGGCGCACCAGCGTCGAGGCACAAGCCATGGGCTGTCCCGTTATCGTGCCAGACCTCGGCGCGCTGCCGGAGACGATAGTCGCGCCTGAGCAGAATGAAACCGGGTTCACCGGTTGGCTGGTGCCGCCGCGCGACGTGGCCGCACTCGCCGATCGCGTTAGACAGGCGCTCGCGCTCACCGCAACAGAGCGGGCTGCGATCGGCGCGCGGGCGCGCGAGCGCGTGGCGGCAAATTTCACCCTCGCGCAGATGCAAGGTTCGACTCTCGCCGTCTACGACGAGCTGCTCGGCACCGATCTTGCGGCGAGGTTCAGAGGCTCGCCATGATGGTCAGGCGCTATCTACCAGCAGACCTGTGCGGCGGAGGTACAAACCACCGGCGACACGACCCCCTTCCAGCACACGGTATAGGTCGTATCGGTGACGGCGTCGGGGGGCAGGAACAGGTCGGGCGCTACCGTGCTCCGCCAATAAGGATGCGGTTCCGGCTTCTGCGCCGTTTGCTTGACCTCGCCGGTGACGCCGTTGTCCGTCTTCCATTTGGTGATGGCGTCTTGCAGGGCCACGAGCGAATCCTCGACCGCCTTGGTCTTGCGCAGCGCATCGGCCGTGCCGGAGATGTACAGGCAGCGCGCGAGCGCCGCGGCGGGCGAGACCCGCAGCCAGAACATCGCGGCAACGAGCATCAGCAGCAGCACGCTTCTGCGCATCGATCCCCCCTTCGGCTTCAGACTCCCGAGGGCCAAATCTGCCGCAAATCTAGCAGACGCGCGCCGCGATGTAACCGCGCCCAAGGATAAGCGCGGCGAGCAAGCGCGAGCGGCTTGACTTGCCAGCCCGGTTGCCGATCCTATAGAAACTCGGTTTCGCGCTATTCGCACAGTGCAACAAAAGAGGAGAACGACACATCGCAAGACGGCCGATGAAACTCACCCCCAATCGGGAAGGCCCCCGTATCAACGAGGGCATCGACACTCCAAACATCCAGCTCATCGACGCCACTGGCAACAATGTCGGCGTGGTCGCTATTGGCGATGCCTTGGCGCGCGCGGTGGAGGCGGGGCTCGATCTCGTTGAGATCGCGCCGAATTCCGAGCCGCCGGTGTGCAAGATCCTGGATTTCGGCAAGTACAAATATCAGGCGCAAAAAAAGGCCGCCGAGGCGCGCAAGAAACAGCGCACCGTAGAGATCAAAGAGATCAAGATGCGGCCGAACATCGACATCCACGACTATGAGGTAAAGATGCGCTCGATCGTCCGCTTCTTCGAGGAGGGCGACAAGGTGAAGGTCACGTTGCGCTTCCGCGGGCGCGAGATGGCGCATATGGAGCTCGGCACCAAGTTGCTCGACCGTGTGAAGCAGGACACCTCGACGCTGGCCAAGGTCGAGTCCGAGCCGAGGCTCGAAGGTCGGCAGATGGTGATGGTGCTCGCGCCGCGCTAGGATTTTCGCGCTCTCACCCTTGCAATCCGGCGCCAAGCCACCCTATAAGGCGCGTTCGTTAGGAGCCGCCCGGCGGGGCATGCCGTGGCGGCTTCCATGCTTCAACCATCGAACTTAGGACCCCGGGGAAGACCATCCCCTGGGGGCCCGCCAAAAAAGGAAGCCAAATGCCCAAGATGAAGACCAAGAGCGGTGCCAAGAAGCGCTTCAAGGTCACGGCCGGAGGCAAGGTCAAGTGCCAAGCCTCGCGCAAACGTCACGGCATGATTCAGCGCCCGACCAAGTTCATCCGGAACGCGCGCGGAACAATGGTCCTGTCGGACGAGGACGCCAAGATCGTGAAGAAGAATTTCCTCCCCTATAGCCGCTAGGCTTTAGGTCGAGCGAGACCTTAAAGGAGCACCGTTATGTCACGTGTGAAACGCGGCGTTACCAGCCATGCTCGCCACCGCAAGGTGCTGAAGCAGGCCAAGGGGTATTACGGCCGCCGCAAGAACACCATCCGCGTCGCCAAGCAGGCGGTCGAGAAGGCTGGGCAGTACGCCTATCGCGACCGCAAGGTGCGCAAGCGCACGTTCCGGGCGCTGTGGATCCAACGCATCAACGCCGCTGCACGCCTGCATGGGCTGACCTATGGCCGGTTCATTGACGGCTTGAACAAGGCCGGCATCGAGCTCGACCGCAAGGTACTCGCCGATATCGCCGTGCACGAGCCTGCAACCTTCCAGAGCCTGGCCGAGGCCGCGTCAGCAGCGGCCAAGGCTTGAGCCTCTAGCTCCGTGGCTGAGACGCCCACGGCTTCGACCGCTTCACTCGAGGGGATCGAGGGCGAGCTGCTTGGCGCCATCGCCAAGGCTGCAGACCTCGGCGCGCTCGAAGAGGTGCGCGTCGCCGCGCTCGGCAAGAAGGGGCGCGTCTCGGAGCTGATGCAGACGCTCGGGCAGATGCCGCCAGAGACGCGCAAGAGCTTCGGCCAGGCGGTCAACATGCTCAAGGACCGGGTCGGAGCGGCGCTGGAAGCCAAGCGCGAGGCGCTTGGCCGTGCGGCGCTGAGCGAGCGGCTTGCCGCAGAGCGGGCCGATGTCACGCTGCCAGTGCGCGAAGGGCCGCTCGCCGAGGGGCGCATCCATCCCGTGAGCCAGGTCGCGGACGAGATCACCGAGATCTTCGCCGATATGGGCTTCTCCATCGCCGAAGGCCCGGACATCGAGACCGACTTCAACAATTTCACCGCGCTCAACATTCCGCCCGAGCATCCGGCGCGGCAGGATCACGACACCTTTTATTTCGCGGAAACGCCCGACGGCACGCGGCCAGTCTTACGCACGCATACGAGCCCGGTGCAAATCCGCACCATGCTCAAACAAAAACCGCCGCTCCGCATCATCGCGCCGGGCAGAGTCTATCGCAGCGACTCGGACCAGACCCACACACCGATGTTCCATCAGGTCGAGGGACTGGTCATCGACGAGGAGACCCATCTCGGCCATCTGAAATGGGTGCTCGAGGAATTTTGCAAAGCCTTCTTCGAGGTGCGGGAGGTGAAAATGCGCTTCCGCGCGAGCCACTTCCCGTTCACCGAGCCGTCGATGGAAGTCGATATCGGTTATGCCAAGGTCGGCGACGAGATCAGAATCGGCGAAGGCGATCAGTGGCTTGAGATTCTCGGATGCGGCATGGTGCACCCTAACGTGCTCAAGAACGTCGGGCTCGATTCCGAGCGCTACCAAGGCTTCGCCTTCGGCATGGGCATCGACCGCATCGCCATGCTGAAATACGGCATGCCGGATTTGCGTGCCTTCTTCGCGGCGGACCTCCGCTGGCTCAAGCATTACGGCTTCCCCTCATACGCGGTGCCGACACTGGCCGGCGGGCTTGGCCTGTAAGCCATGAAGTTCACCCTCTCCTGGCTCAAGGATCATCTCGACACCAGAACGAGCGTCGCCGAGATCGCCGAGACGCTCACCCGCATTGGGCTCGAGGTCGAGGAGGTGTTCGATGAGGCGAGCGCCTTCCGCGACCTCCGCGTGGCGCAAGTGATCAAATGCGAGAAGCACCCGAACGCCGACAAGCTTTCCGTCTGCGAGGTCGATACCGGTACTGAGCGCCTGCAAATCGTGTGCGGCGCGCCGA
>Ga0164300_10000152_pt1 | contig 11025 bp, 11 predicted proteins | sample Whisoiple_226_MG_FD_109710 | JGI IMG/M metagenome (GOLD analysis project Ga0164300, IMG submission 109710) | Unamended control soil microbial communities from upstate New York, USA - Whitman soil sample_226_MG | ecosystem: Environmental > Terrestrial > Soil > Agricultural land ...
GCACAGCACGGTGCAGCGCTCTTCGCCCAAAATCTGGGCGACACCCGCCGACAGCGTCGTCTTGCCCGACGCTGAATCGCCGACGATTCCCAAAATGATCGGGTGCTCAACCCGCTTCGGCATTTCCTACTCCCAGGCACTCACGTCTTTTTTGTTCAGGTAACACGTTACGCTACGTCGCGCGCGGCACTTTGCGCATTCAATCTTGCCAGCGGAAGATGACTGGTCAGAATCTGCCGCTCGCCGGTTGCTCCAGTCACCATCATGGTCTGCACCTTGTAGTGGGTCGCGGTGCGTTCCACCCCTTCCACCATCAGCCCAGTGGTGATGCCGGTCGCGCAGAAAAATACGTCGTCTGAGGCAATCAGCTCGTCACGCGTGTACCAGCGCGAGGTGCTGATGCCTGCCTCTCTTACGGCCTTGGCCTCGGTGTGCAGCTGCGGGTCGATCCTCGCCAGGAACTCGCCACCAAGGCCGCGCACGGCGCATGCCGACATGATGCCTTCAGGCGTGCCGCCAGTTCCCATCAGAGCGTCGATGCCGGAGCCGGGGATGGCCGCGACCAAAGCGCCGGCAACGTCGCCCGCGGGATAAAGCGCGACGCGGGCACCGGCCCTGATGATGTCGTCGATCAGCTCGCGATGGCGCGGCTTCTCCAGCACATAGATGGTGAGCTGGGAGACTTCCTTGTGCAGCACCTCGGCGAGAACCTTGAGCTTCCGCCCGGTGGTCCAATGCGGGTCGATCTTGCCGCGGGCGGCGGGGGGCGCCACGAATTTCTCCATATAGAAGGCCGGCGCTGGGTTCATCATGGCGCCGCGCGGAGCGACCGCGAGCACAGCGAGCGCATTGGTCTGACCCCTGGCGAGATAGCTTGTGCCTTCCACCGGATCCATGGCGATGTCAGCCTTGAAGGTCGAGCCTGGGCGTCCGAGGCGCTCGCCGCGCGCCGGCTGCGGCGCCTCACCCTTGCCGGCCTCGCCGATCACCACCACCGCATCGATATCCACGTCGGCCAGCTCGGACAGCATGGCGTCGAGCGCCGCCCGGCCGCCATCCATGCCATCGCCGCGCCCAATCCAGTCGAACGCGGCAAGGGCCGCGCTCTCGCTCACGCGCCGGAGCGAGTAGATGAGCTCGAGGCCTGCGGCGCTCGAAGCGATCATGGCGCCTCCGAGGAGGAATCGACGAAACCACTATAACGCACGGGTGGAAATTGCCTCAAACCAAAGGCTTCCTGGCCTGGCAGGGGTCAGGTCGCCGACCCAACTGTCATGGGGCCGATCGAGCGCTCTTGTCCACTAGGATTGCCCCGGCCTCCACCGCTCAGCGGGGGGTTAGGCGCGGGTCGAGGGCGTCGCGAAGCGTATCGCCGAGTACGTTAACTGCGACCAGCACGCCGACCAAGGTCAGGCCAGGAAGTACAGTCACCCACCAGACGCCCGCGAAGATTAGATCGTAGCCTGAGCGAATCAAAGTGCCGAGGGAAGGCTGCGTCACCGGCAACCCCAGGCCGAGGAAGGATAAAGCCGCCTCGGCCATGATGGCGCCGGCGATTTGGGTCGTGGCGACCACGATCAGCGGCGACAGGATGTTGGGCAGGATATGGCGCCTGACGATACCCGCGTCGCTCGCGCCTAACGCGCGGGCGGCACGGACATGGTCCTTAGCCGACTCGACCAGAGTGGCAGCTCGGGCGGTGCGGGCGAAATAGGGCCATTCAGCGATGCCGATTACCAACACCAAGAGCGGCACAGCGAGGCGCCCAAGGGTCTCGCCGCCGAGACCTGCGCGGACCAGCGCCAGCGCGATAATGGCGAGGATGAGGGTCGAGAGCGAGAGTTGCACGTCGGCGACCCTGGCAATGAGGCTGTCCACCCTAACTCCGACGTACCCCCCAATGAGACCAAGGGGCACGCCAATCGCGGCCTGGATGCCCACGGCGAGCACGCCGACGGTCAACGAAATGCGCGTGCCGTAAAGGATGGCGCTGAGGAGGTCGCGGCCTTGCGAATCGGTACCGAGCAGAAAGCGTGGGTCGCTGCCGGTGAGCCAGAGCGGCGGCACATTGGCGTCGAGCACGTCGTAGCTTGCGAGGTCAAAGGGGTTCTGCGGGGCGATGAGCGGCGCCGCGAATGCGGCGAACGCTACTGCCCCGAGCAGGAGTGCAGCAATCATGCTCCCTGGCCGGTCGAGCGCGAAGGCGCGGACCGAGGCATAAGCGGTACGCGCTTGCTCCCCGTTCATCGCCGCCCCTCGAGACTGATGCGCGGGTCGAGCCAGAGGCTCACCACGTCGGCAAGCGTGTTGGTCACGACGAACAGAAACCCAACCGCCACGAGATAGGTGGTGATCAGCGGCACGTCGGCGCGCGTCACTGCCTCGAGAAACAGAAATCCCATGCCAGGCCATTGGAACACGGTCTCGGTGAGCAGCGTAAAGGCCAGCATGTTGCCGATCTGCAGACCGCCAAGCGCCACGAGCGGAAGTAGAGCGTTGCGCAGCGCATGGTGCAGCCACACCCTCAGGCGCGACGCGCCCTTGGCCCGCGCGGTGCGCACATAGTCGGTGCCGAGCTGATCGAGCATGGCGGCGCGCACGAGCCTGATGAACAGCGGCAGCATGATGGAGGAGAGCGTAATCGCCGGCAGCACCAGATGCTTGAGCCCGTCAAGGGTGAGCAGCCCCGTCTCCCAAAATCCGATGCGCACCGTCTCGCCGCGTCCGAACGCTGGCAGCAGTCCGAGCCATACCGAGAAAATGGAAATCAGAATGATGCCGGTGAGGAAGACCGGCACGGAGATGCCGAGCACGCTCAAGCCCAAGATGAGCTTCGCGCCCAAGGATCGCGGCTTCACCGCGCAATAGATTCCGGCCGGCAGCGAGATCAGGAGCACGATGAGGCTCGCGGCGAGCACGAGCTCGAAGCTCGCCGGAAACTTGGCGAGCACCACCTCAAGCGTCGGCCGCTTGTAGACATAAGACTGGCCAAGATCGCCTCGCGCCGCGTGCCCGATATAGCGCGCAAGCTGCGTTGGCCAAGGCGCATCGAGACCAAGCTTGTGACGAAGTTCGGCGCGCTCGGCCTCCGGCACCGCCTCGCCCATGATCTCGCGCAACGGATCGCCGAGTGCTCCCTTCACGGCAAAAGCAATCAACGCGATCGCGAGCATGACGAGAATGGATTGGGCCGCGCGCTTCAGAACGAAGGCCAAAGATGTCGCAACCGACGTGGCCAACACCACCTCGTATGGTCTCCACCAGCTCGCAGAATTCAAGGTCGTCACGGACGAGGTCGTGTCGAGTGAGGCCGCTGACCCTCCCTCTTCTGCCGTGATCAGGTCTTGAACCCGTTTCGCCAGCTGAGACCGAAGCCGATGGCGGCGGCAACCGCGGCCTGCCAAGGTACAAACAGCAGGACGATGGTGTCGAGAAAGGCCGCCGGATAGAGCAGCAGTCCCGCAATCGCGCCTGTGAGCACGATCAGCATCCACGCCTCAAACCGCCGGATGGCGGTGGCGGCGATGCCGGTGCCAAAGGCGGTGAGCCCGGCGCCGACGGCGCCGGCGAGCAATCCCCCGGTCATCCAGCCCAGCATCTCCCGATAGGCCTTGGCGCCCTCGATGGTGCCGAACAGCGACGACCCTTGAATCGTGTTGATCACGTCGTTCGCCGTGTTCACAGCGGAGAGCCAACCGGCGAGGGTCAGTATTATGGCGAGAAGGCATTTGACCGGGTCGCGATTGACCCAGAGCCACAGGACGCCGGCGACCATCGCGCCAAAGGCGATGCCCGCATGTAACGGCACCGCGCGGGCATTAATGAGAACATCGGGATCGCTCAAGCGAATGTCGGGCAGAGGTGACGGCAGGCTTGAGATCAGCCCGGTCACCATGCCGAGCGCGGCCATGACCGCTATGGCGCGGCCGCGGGACGGCAGCGTCGGCCGAGCGTCAATGTGCAAATAAGCGGGAGTCATTGAGTGCCCCCAGACCAAGAGCATACCGCGACTAGCCGTCCAACTCCACCATGCCTCTTGGGCCAGATTCTAAAATGCGGGTGCCACCCAGGATGTTCCTGCTGGCTTTTAACCCATTGACAGAGCGTTCGATTAGTCCATGACCAGATCGCCGAGATAGGGCATGTCAATAACGTTGAGCACGGGCGCGATATGCACGGTCTTAGCCGCCGCCCAGGACAGATGCTGCCAATGGAGCGGCACCAGCGCCGCGTCGTCATAGAGAAGGCGCTCGATCTTCTTTAGGACCTCGGCGCGTGCCTTCGGGTCGGTCATGGCTTGGGTCTGAAGCGTGAGCCGGTCCACCTCTGGATTCGAATAGTTGCCGGCATTGTATTGGCCGTAGCCGGTGGTCGCGTCCGGAGTCATGACCAGGAACTCGTAGAAGTTCGCCGAATCCTCGCTGTCGGACTGCCAGCCGATCATCATGATGTCGGCGGCGCGCTCGTCGAAGCGCTGCCAATATTGCGCCTTGGGCATGGTCTGGAGATCGACCCTGATATTGATCTTGGCGAGCATGGCGGCAACCGCTTCTGCGATGCGTTGATCCTCGATGTAGCGGTTGTTCGGCGCCATCATCGTCACGGAGAAGCCGTCGGCGTAGCCCGCCTCGCGCATCAGGGCCTTGGCCTTATCGAGATCGAAGCGCGGGACGAGCGCGGGATCATAGCCAGCGTAGCTCGGCGGACTGAGCTCGCCGGCCGGCGTGCCAAAGCCGCGCAGGATTTTGTCCACAATGCCCCGCCGGTTGATCGCGTAGTTGATGGCGAGGCGGACGCGTGGATCCTTGAAGGCGGCGACGCGCGCCGGGTTCAGCTCGAAGGTGACGATGCGGGTGCTCAGCATGGTGATCAGCGTGCAGCAAGGATCGCCCTTGACCCTGTCGAAATCGGTCGGCGGCACTGGCGCGATGAAATCGACATCGCCAGCAAGAAGCGCGGCAACGCGCGTGGCCGGCTCCTTGATGGGCGTGAAGACGATGTGGTCGACATTGCCGGGCGAGGCCTTGTCCCAATAGTCGGCGAAGCGCTTGAATTCGAGCCTCACCCCCTGCTCTCGGTCGGTAACGATGAATGGCCCGGTGCCCGAGACGTGGGTCGAGGCGAAGGACGCGCCTTGCTTGACGATGTCGTCCTTGGGGCGGCCAAGCTCGTCGGTGCCTGAGTAGAACACCCGGTCCATAGGGAAGATGTAGGTCGCGAGATTGAGGGCCAACGGATACGGGCCCTTGGTAATGAGGTCGACGGTGAGATCGTCTACCGCCTTCGCCTCAGTGAACGGCTCGAACAATGCCTTGAAGTCCGGGCTCTTCTTCAGGCGCATGAAGGTCCAGACCACGTCCTCGGCCGAGAGCTTGCGCCCAGAGTGGAAATGCACGCCTTCGCGCAAGTGGAAGCGCGTGGTGCGCTCGTCGATCTTCTCCCAGCTTGTGGCAAGCCGCGGCTCCAGAGTGAGGTCTTGGCGGAAGCGCAGCAGTGGATCGAAGGTGAGGTGGGAAAGCTGAAGCGTGGCGCTGGCGAGCTGCTCATGAGGATCGAGCGAGGTCGGATCCGCGTCATAGGCCATGCGCAGGGTCTTGGCCTCGGCGGTGGCGAGCGAGCCGCTCACGGCAAGCGCAACGGCCAGCAGGATAAGACGTCGGAGCATGGGATGACCTAGCCTTGTGCTATGAGGGTCCACCGATTAACCCAGCACGCCTACCCAGGATCGACCGCTTTGCAAGGCTTTTTCGTCACAGGCACCGATACCGATGTCGGCAAGACCACCGTCTCAGCCTGGCTCATGACCCAGCTCGATGCCGATTATTGGAAGCCTGTGCAAGCCGGCGCGGAGCCGGAGACCGACGCCATGACCGTGCGCCGGCTCGCCGAGCTTCCCGGCGATCGCATCATGCCCGAGGCCTATCTCCTCCCCGAGGCAATCGCGCCTCACGAGGCGGCGCGCCGCGCCGGCACCGCCATCGACATGGCGAAACTTGAACCGCCGGCGACGGATCGGCTGCTGGTGGTGGAAGGTGCCGGCGGCATGCTGGTGCCCCTCACCGAGGACGCCTATGTCATCGACCTTGCGGCGCATTTGCACCTTCCCGTGATCCTGGTCGCGCGCTCGACACTCGGGACCATCAACCACACCCTGCTATCGATCGAAGCCTTGCGCCGCCGTAGCCTGCCGCTCGCCGGCGTGGTCATCAACGGGCCCGAGACGCCGCACAACCGGGCGGCCATTGAGCGCTACGCTGAGGTCAATGTGATCGCCGAGATCCCCTGGCTTCCAGAGGTGACGCGTGCGACCTTGCTGGCAATCGAGCCTGAGCTCGACCTTGATAAGCTGGCGCGGGCCATACCGTGAACGACGCAGACGACAGGGAGGAACGCGACATCGAGGTAGTGGCGCAAGCTGCGCTCGCCCGTGACATCCTTGCCCGCGACCGCCGTCATGTCTGGCATCCTTTCACCCAGCATGGCACCGAGAGCGAGCCGCTGCTGATCGCGGGTGCCCGCGGTGCTTCGCTCTACGATGCCGAGGGGAGTGAGATCCTCGACCTCATCTCGTCGTGGTGGACCTGCACGCACGGCCACTCTCATCCCAAGCTCAACGAGGCGCTCGCGCAACAGGCTGGGCGCTTCGACCATGTGATGTTCGCGGGCTTCACCCATCAGCCGGCGGTCGATCTCGCTTCTGCACTTGCCCAGCTCCTGCCCGGCGATCTGTCGCGGGTGTTCTTCTCCGACGACGGCTCAACCTCGGTCGAGGTCGCGCTGAAGATCGCCTACCAATACTGGGCCAATCGTGGGGAGACGCGGCGGCGCGCCTTTGTCTCCTTCGATGGTGGCTATCACGGTGACACGCTCGGTGCCATGTCGTTGGGGCGCGGCTCGGGCTTCTTCAATCTGTTTCGCGGCATGATGTGCCAGGTGGCAGTGCTGCCGTTCCCCTACACCTACGATGGCGACGAAGCCACCGAGGACCGCGAGACGGGCGCGCTTACCGCGCTCGAAGACCGGCTGTGGAACGGAACGCATGACGTCGCGGCGCTGATCATCGAGCCTTTACTGCAAGGCGCGGGCGGCATGCGCATGTGCCGTCCTGAGTTCCTGGCGCGCCTGGTGGAGATGGCGCAGTCGGCCGGCGTTCTCGTCATCTTCGACGAGGTGGCGACCGGCTTCGGGCGCACTGGCACGCTGTTCGCCATGCAGCAGGCTGGCGTGGTGCCCGACCTGGTTTGTCTTTCCAAAGGGCTGACGTCCGGTTATCTGCCGATGGCAGTCACCGTGGCACGAGACAGAGTGTTCGAAGCATTTGTCGGCGAGACCTTCGATCGGGCGTTGCCGCATGGCCATTCCTTCACCGCCAACCCGCTCGCCTGTGCCGTGGCGCTCCGCTCCCTGATGATGTTCGCCGAGGAGGACACGCTCGGACGCATTTCGCTGATCGCGGCGCGGCACCGCGAGATGCTCGGCGAGCTTCAGCGGCGCGACGATGTGGTTCGCCCCAGGGTGCTTGGCTCGATCCTCGCCTTCGATCTGAAGGGCAAGTCCGGATATCAATCGGCGGAGAGCCAGGCCCTCAAGGGCCGGTTCCTTGCCCACGGCCTAAATATTCGGCCGCTCGGTCCTACGGTGTATCTGATGCCGCCTTACTGCATCACCGACGCGGAGCTTTCGCGCGCCTATGCCGGGCTGATCGAGGGACTGGACTGGCTCGCGACGACGCGGCCATAGACGATGTGCCAGGTGATGCGACCGCCATGCTTCCCGTCGGCGGCGCGGATGGCGCGGCGAAGGGCGCCGGCAGGCATTGGCGCATAGCCTTCGCGGGGGGTGAGCCCGCCGATCGCCTTCATGCGGCGCAGGAAGGCGAGTGTGTCGGCGTCAGCGACTATGCGCTCCTCATCGACGATGCCAGGAAGCTCGGGGATGTCGAGAAGACCGACTGGCAATCCATGTGCGGCGAGAACGTCGCGCCATTCGGGGAAGCTCTTGGCGCTGATCGTGGCGTAGATCAGCATGCCGTTTGGGGCGAGAAGAGTGCGGAGCGTGCTCAGGGCGCCGGCAGGATCGGCAAGCCAATGCAGCGTCATGCTCGTGGCGATGAGATCGAAGGGGCCGTCGGTCGTCGGCCGCGCGGCGTCCATCACGTCGAAACTGACGCGCTGCCTGTCCATGCCGGCGACATTGCGCCGGCATTGCTCGACCATGGAGGGGGCGAGGTCGGTGAGGACGAATGTCCCGCCGGGATAGCGCGCGAGCAGATGCCGGCTGAACAAGCCGGTGCCGCAACCGAATTCCAGCGCGCGAGGTTGCCTGAACGGTGGCAGCAGTTGCGCCAGCCGCTCGGCGACGGCGCGTTGCAAATCGGCGTGCTCCTCGTAGGACCCCGCACGGGCGTCGAAGCTCCGGGCGACGGCCGCATTACGTTCGGAGGACATGCGCAAAATCGAGGACATGACGGGCGCACCATTCAGGATGCTTCAGAGGTAGCACGTGCCCGCCAGTTGGCGACCACTGGATCTTGTCCTCTTCCCAAATGGCCTCACTCATTGCTTCCGGCACGATGGCATCGTCGTGGGCGGCAAGGGCGAGAGTTGGGCAAGCAAGCTCCGCTCTCGCATCCCTCACATCCCAGTCCATCAGCCAGCCGAGGCCTTTATCGAGCTGCTCGACATTGAGCGCATTGGGCCCGGCAAAGGGTTCGGTGCCGCAACCGCGCCAGAAGGCCTCAAGGGTCTGGTAAGCATCGCGGCGAAGGCCACGGCGCATGCCGGCGACTCGTGGGGTCGGAATAGGAGGGCAGAAGCGATCGAAGCCCTGGATGCTGACCAGCCCCTGAAAGGGCGCGCTGCCCTCCTCCCCCGCCCGGTGAAGGAGCCACAGGATCCCGAGGGAGTGGCCCACGGCGATGGACTCGCTTGGCCAGGCGCTCGCCGATAGCGGTCCTCCGGCGATGAAGCCGAGATCGACCAGGCTGACCTCCGAAGTCCGCATAAATCCGAGTACATCGCGCCAAATCGCTGCATTGAAGCCCCAGCCATGGACGAACACGAAATGCATCAGCGAGGAGGCGCCTATCCCAACGCGCTGCGGGGAAGCTCAGGCGTCTCGAGCACGGCGAGCAGACTGTCGACATCCGCCTCGCTATGAGCTGCGGTGAAAGCAAGCCTGAGCCGCGCCGTGCCGGCTGGCACCGTCGGCGGCCTGATCGCGGTGGCGAAGAAACCAGCGTCGCGAATCCGCTTGCTGAAGGTCAGTGCCGCATGATTGCTGCCGGCGATCAGCGGTACGATCTGAGTGGTCGACGCGCCAGTGTCGAAGCCGAGCGCTCGCGCGCCGAGGCGGAAGCGCTCGGCGAGACCCGCAACGTGAGCGCGCTCGGCATCGAGCAAAGGCACAAGATCCAGCGCCGCATCGATCGCGCCAAGCACCGGCGGCGGCAGCGCGGTGGAGTAAATCAGCCCGGCACAGCGGTTGACCAAGTACTCGCGCAATGTCGCGGAGCAGGCGACGTAGGCACCGAAGCCGCCGAGCGCCTTGGAGAAGGTGCCGATGACGACATCCGCCTCGCCCGAAAGACCACGTCCTCCCTCCCCCAGAATTCCAGTGGCGTGGGCGTCGTCGACGATCAACGTGGCCTCGTGGTCGCGCGCTAGCCGTTCAATTTCGCCGAGCGGCGCCACGTCTCCGTCCATGGAGAACACGCTTTCGGTCAGGATGAATTTTGGCCTCTCATCCCCTTGATATTGACTCAGAAGTACGTCGAGGTGGGCGGCATCGCCATGCCGGTAGCGGATCTCACGCGCGCCAGACGCGGCGCAGCCGAAATGGATGCTCGAATGATTGAGGCGGTCGGAGAATACGAGCGGCGCGGCGCCGAGCACGCTCCGGTCGAACAGTGCCTGGAGAACCGAGGCATTGGTCTGGAAGCCCGAGGCCATGAGCAGAGCCGCCTGCTTGCCCTTCAATTGCCCCGCTTTAGATTCAATCCCAGCGAACAGATCGAGATTGCCGGTGACGAGTCGCGAGGCGCCCGAGCCCACGCCATACTTCTCCGCCCAGGCTCGCGCGCGCTCGATCAGGGCAAGATGGAATCGCAACGCCAAATAGTCGTTGCTCGCGAAATTGACGCAGGTCTCATCCCCGATGCGGAGGGTTCTGGCGTCCGCCGCCTCGATCTTGGTTAGTTGACGCCGCAATCCGTCGCGGTCACGCGCCCCGAGATAGGCTTCGTAGTGGCTTTCGCTTCCTGGCATCATCCTATACCTAGCCTAAATCGGCAGAATTTGCAGCATTCTCAGGCACTTGGTGTTTACAGCGACCCTGGTACAAATCCGGAAAGAGACCAGAACAACCGAGCATTCTGTAAACACCGAGCACGACATTCGAGCCGCTTGCGGAGCCAGTCGGAGAAGCGCCGCCGAGCCAATAAGGAACCCTTAAGTCATTGCTGGCAACGTTGCGTTGGCACACCACGCAACGATGGAGGGGTACGCCATGCCAAGCTTACCGCAAGTTTCCTCGGAAACAGCCATTGCCGAGAGGTTCGCGCCGTGGCGCGATGTTCCATTTGAGGCACTTGAAGCCAAGAAACCTATCTTTAAGCCGTTTACAGCAACGTTGCCTTGGCATTCGCAACGGGGAGAGGACACCATGCTGAGCCTATCGGAAGCTGCCAAGACCGCAGGCGTCTCCAAGTCCACCATCTGGCGAGCCTGCAAGGCCGGTCGCGTCTCGTTCGAACGCAGCGACACTGGCGAATTTCAGATCGATGCTGCTGAACTGCATCGCGTGTTTCCGTTCCACGCAACGGGGGTGAACGGCAAAATGAACCACCACGCGACCGGAGTAGCACAGACTGAAATGGCAATCTTGGAAGCACGGATCGCCGCACTGAAGGACATGGCTGAACTCATGCGGGAGCAGCTCGAGGACGTTCGGAAGGATCGGGACGCTTGGCGGGGGCAAGCAGAAGCTAATCAGCGTCTGCTGGCGGATGCTCGAACCCCTCGCGGC
>Ga0164300_10000157_pt1 | contig 10857 bp, 10 predicted proteins | sample Whisoiple_226_MG_FD_109710 | JGI IMG/M metagenome (GOLD analysis project Ga0164300, IMG submission 109710) | Unamended control soil microbial communities from upstate New York, USA - Whitman soil sample_226_MG | ecosystem: Environmental > Terrestrial > Soil > Agricultural land ...
CGGCTTAAGTTCGGCAACATCGTATCGGCCGATCATCCGTTAAATACGTCGATGGCCAAAGCCGGCGAACGGATCAAGAAAGAGACCGACGGACGGGTGACAATCGAGCTATTTCCAAAGAATCAGCTCGGTTCCGATGCTGATATGCTCAGTCAATTGCGTTCAGGCGCACTCGAATTGTTTGCGCAAACCGGCGTTCTGATGTCGACCCTAGTGCCGGTCGCCTCAATTAGCGGAGTGGGCTTCGCCTATCCGAGCTACGACAAGGTTTGGGAATCGCTGGACGGGCCGCTCGGCAAATATGTCATAAAGGCGTTTTCAGACGCCAATCTTGTGTGCCTCGAGAAATCCTGGAATCACGGCTTCCGACAGGTGACATCGTCCAGCAAGCCGATTCTGACGCCGGACGATCTCAACGGGTTCAAGATCCGCGTTCCTCCCAGCCCGCTCTGGACGGCAATGTTCAAAGCGTTCGGGGCAGCTCCGGTATCAATTCCGTGGGCGGAAACCTATTCCGCCATGCAAACGCGCATTGCGGATGGCCTTGAACAACCTCTCATCGGCCTTCTCGTAGATAAGATGTACGAAGTCCAGAAGCACTGCTCATTGACCAACCACATGTGGGATGGATTCTGGATCCTCTCGAACAAGCGGGTATGGGAAGGCATACCTGCAAACTTGCGTGAGATCGTCGAGCGCAACATCAATGAAGAAGCGATCCGTCAGCGTGCTGAGGTCGAACACATGAACGCGACGCTTCAATCGGAACTGCAGAAGCGCGGGCTTGAATTCCACAAAGTCGACAACGCTGCGTTCCGCGACAAGCTTGTTGCTGCCGGTTTCTACACCGAATGGAAGAAACGCTATGGTGACGAGGCGTGGGCCCTGCTTGAAGGAACGACAGGTAAACTGGGGTAAAGGCGGGGTGCTGCTCAATCGTCTCCAGCGATAATAACCAACAGGAGTTGACCTGTACGATGCCCGGTCGTCTGCAGAATAAAGTTGCTATCGTATTTGGCGCCGGCTCGGTGGGTCCCGGTTGGGGGAACGGAAAGGCGACGGCGACTCTTTTTGCGCGCGAGGGCGCTCGAGTCACCTGCGTCGATTTCAATCCTGACGCTGCGAAGGAAACGGTCAAAATCATCGCCGAAGAGGGAGGTGCGGCGGCCACGGCAATCTGTGACGTGACCAGATCCGACCAGGTTAAGCAGGTCGTGGAGGATGTCATTGCTGAGCATGGCAGGATCGACATTCTTCACAACAATGTCGGTTACGCCACAATGGGTGGTCCGATCGAACTCAGTGAAGAAGAGTGGCGTAAGACCATAGATCTCAACATCACGGGCTGCTTTATTACCTGCAAGCATGTACTGCCGCACATGCTGACGCAGCGCTCAGGCGCAATTGTCAACGTGTCGTCGATCGCTGCGATCCGCTGGACGGGCTATCCTTATGCCGCTTACTACGCGGCAAAGGCGGCGGTGAACAATTTTACGATGGGGGTTGCGCTGCAGTACGCCAAGGATGGCATCCGCGCAAATGCGATAATGCCAGGCCTGATGAATACACCACTAATTCATCAGCAAATCTCGGGACAATACAAGGATTCGGAGGAGATGGTCCGCGCTCGTGACGCTGCCTGTCCAATGGGGCGTATGGGGACGGCATGGGATATCGCGCGCGCCGCGCTTTTCCTGGCCTCGGACGATGCTGCCTATATTACTGGTATCAACCTTCCTGTAGACGGGGGCTTGACCTGCCGCGCCGCCTGACGGCCACCAGAGATATCGGAGCGATTTGGAATGCCGACCAGCTGCATCGAAGCCGACTACTTGTTGGAAACTCCTGCCGAACCTCAGCGCGTTGCTGAATTCATGGCCGGCGAGCAGTCGAGTGGGACGTTTCTTGCCGTGCCCGGAGAAACAGCAGAATTAAAAGCCCGCGTGGCGGCGCGGGTAACGCGGCTAGACGTGCTTGAGGAGGTGGCCGGAGGGCCATCCTTGCCGTCAGCGCAAATGAAAATCGCGCCGGAAGCTCGATTCCGGCGCGCCCACGTCACCTTGTCTTGGCCGCTTGATACCCTTGGCCCCTCGCTGCCGAACCTGCTCGCTACGGTAGCTGGCAACTTGTTTGAGCTGAAACCAGTCACGGGCTTGCGCCTTCTTGATATCCGGCTGCCCATCGAGTTTGCGAAAGCTTATTCGGGGCCGCGATTTGGGGTCGCGGGAACGCGGCGCCTGGCGGGTGTTGAGGGAAGGCCGCTGATCGGGACCATTATCAAGCCAAGTGTTGGCTTGTGTCCAGCCGATACGGCGACTCTTGTCGACGATCTCTGTCGTTCCGGCATTGATTTCATAAAGGACGACGAACTTCAATCTGACGGTCCGTACTGTCCGTTTGATCTCCGTGTTGAGGCCGTTATGTCGGTCATCAACAGTCATGCCGAACGAACAGGCAAGAAAGTTATGTATGCCTTCAACCTGACCGGCGATCTCGACCAGATGCGCAGGCGGCACGATAAGTTGCTGGCTCACGGGGCCACGTGCCTGATGGCAAGTCTCAATTCGGTCGGCCTCGTTGGAATGATCGAACTTGCCCGATTCAGCCAATTGCCGATCCATGCCCACCGCAACGGTTGGGGTTATTTGTCGCGCCATCCGCTGCTCGGCTGGTCTTACATCGCTTGGCAAAAAATCTGGCGTCTTGCCGGCGCGGACCACATGCACGTCAATGGATTAGGGAACAAGTTTGCTGAAAGCGATGAAAGCTGCATTGCGTCTGCACGCGCATGCCTTAGCCCGATATTTGACGAGAAGCCTTCTATCGTCATGCCGGTGTTCTCCTCGGCGCAAACCGCGCGACAGGCACCAGCGACTTATGAGGGGCTCGGTTCCGCAGACCTTATCGTCACCGCGGGAGGTGGCGTTATGGCACATCCGCTCGGCATTGCGGCTGGCGTCACCGCCATGCAGGAGGCGTGGGAAGCGGCGCTCGCGGGTGTCCCGCTTGCAGAATTTGCGCGCACGCGTCCCAATCTTCGGCGTGCGTTGGAGATGGCTGCATGAGCGCGCCACGACCGCTGCCGCCTGGTCCACTGATTGCCTTTTACGGCGATGACTTCACGGGGTCTTCGGCCTCGATGGAAGCGACGGCATTTTCCGGTCTCCAGACGGTACTGTTTTTATCACCTCCGACGCCGGAACGTTTGCGGAGCTTTGCTGGTGCTCGCGTTATCGGAATCGCTGGTGTCGCCCGGGCGCAGAGCCCGCAATGGATGGACGAAAACCTGCCCCCGATATTTGATCTTCTCGCCGCGACGGGTGCGCCGGTCGTCCACTACAAGGTATGCTCGACTTTTGATTCAGCTCCGCACATTGGCTCGATTGGCCGCGCGATAGAGATTGCCACGGCTCGATTCGAGGGTTGGACGCCCTTGATCGTTGCCGACCCTGGTATGGGACGCTATCAGGCGGGCGGCAACCTTTTTGCAGCGATCGGAGATGCTGTCCATCGGCTGGATCGTCATCCAGTCATGTCGCGGCATCCTGTAACGCCGATGGATGAGGCAGATCTGAGCCGTCACCTCGCGCTCCAGACGAAGTGGAAGACTGGGCTCATCGATTTCATCGCAATGAAGCGGGGCAATGCCGATGCCCAACTTGCGCGCGAGTTGGCCGCTGGCGCTCAAATCATGTCTATCGATGCACTCGACAGGGAAACGATGATTGAGGCCGGACGCCTCGTGTGGGAGCACGGCAAAAGTTCCCAACCCCTTTTCGGGGTCGGCTCGCAAGGTTTCGAAGCTGCATTGGTCAGCTATTGGCAAAGTTCTGGATTACTTCATTCTTCCCGCTCGGAGTTCCGAGCGAGGCCAGTCGATCGCATTGCCTGCGTTTCGGGGTCCGTCTCGCCAGTGACCGCTGCGCAGATCGCCCATGCGCGGGCCAATGGTTTCGCAACGATCGCGCTCGATGCTGCGCGCGCGGTCGATCCGATTGAGTGGAATAGGGAAGTAGGCCGCGCGACCGACGCCGCGCTGTCTCAACTCGGCGAGGGAAGGGATGCGCTCATCTATAGCGCGGCAGGACCCGATGACCCAGCGGTGGCATCGCTAAAGAACGCGGTTAAGTCGACCGGAACTTCGCTTGCGTCCGTGAACGAACGTGTGGGTAAGGGTCTCGGCACGATCCTTGATCAAATTTTGCAGAAGTCAGATTTGACGCGAGCCGTTATCTCAGGCGGCGACACATCCGGCCGTGCAGCCGCGATGCTTGGTATCGACGCGCTCACCGCTCTTGCGCCGCTCGCTCCCGGTTCACCTCTCTGTCGCGCCCATGCTGAGCGGTCAGATCGTGATGGTTTGGAAATAGCGCTGAAGGGTGGGCAAGTCGGCGCTCCTGATTTCTTTGTCGCCGCCAAGCGCGGTGGCGGTTAGTACCTCAAGAAACAGTCCGGAGGAAATTATGACATTGATCTCACGTCGACAGTTTACTGCGTTAGCGGGCCTCGCCACGGTCGGCGCTGCCATCCCCCTGCGTTATGCCAAAGCCGCTGAATTTTCCTTCAAGTTGGGTACTAACGTCCCGGAGTCGCATCCGCTGAACGTCTACGCGCGCAAGGCGGCGGAGGAGATCAAGCAGGCGACCGACGGCAAATTCGAGCTGCAGGTCTTTGCCAACAATCAACTTGGCGGCGATTCCGACATGTTCTCGCAGCTGCGTTCGGGTGCTCTCGAATGCTTTACGCTCTCGGGCGTCAATGTCCTGTCGACATTGATTCCATCGGCAGCAATCTGGGGTGTGGGCTTTGCCTGGAAAGACTATCCGACTTTGTGGAATGCGCTCGATGGCAAGTTTGGAGCGCACTTGCGATCGCAGATCGATAAGACAGGGCTCGTGGTTATGGACAAGATTTGGGACAATGGCTTCCGCCAGGTCACGACCAGCGTCCGACCGATTGTCACGCCAGCCGACCTGCAGGGCCTCAAGATGCGCGTTCCCGTTAGTGCGCTATGGACTTCGCTGTTCAAGGCGCTCGGAGCATCGCCGACCGGCATTAATTTCGCCGAAGTCTACTCGGCACTACAGACCAAAGTCGTCGACGGACAAGAAAATCCACCGGCAATCATCGCCGCCGCCAAGCTGTATGAAGTGCAGAAGTATTGTTCATTGACCAATCACATGTGGGATGGCTGGTGGTTTCTCGTGAACCGCCGCGCGTGGCAAGGAATTCCTGCCGATGTGAAAGACAAGGTTTCGACGATTATCAACAAGAATGCCGTTGCAGAGCGTGAGGAAATCGCTCGACAGAACACAGCGCTGAAGAGCGACCTCGCTGCCAAGGGCTTGATCTTCAACGACGTCGATCCGGCGCCATTTCGCGAGACGCTCAGCAAATCCGGCTTCTATGCCGAGTGGAAGGGCAAATTTGGCGAGGAGGCTTGGGCGCTCCTCGAAGAATCGACCGGAAAGCTCGCGTAGGTCTTGCATGTCTCACACGATCAGCCATTTCGTCGACCTTCCCGGTGTAACCCTGCACTATCTCAGATCAGGACAGGGAGAACCCGCCGTCTTGTTACATGGCATTCCGCAGACGTCGCACGAGTGGCGATATGTCATGCCACGGCTGGCAGAAAAATACACGGTGATAGCACCTGACCTGCGAGGCCTCGGCGATTCCTCCCGTCCGTCCGGCGCTTACGATAAAAAGACGCTTGGGGCGGACATCGCTGGCCTCGTGATTGATCATCTCGGGTTCAAGAAATTTCACCTCGTCGGCCATGACTGGGGCGGGCCAGTGGCCTTCTCAGTCGCAGCGCACTATCCGGATGCAGTCAAGACACTCACTATCCTTGATGTCGTCATTCCCGGCGACGGTGGAGATTTCTCTCAGGGCGGACGGCGGTGGCATCACGCCTTTTTCCGGACTCTTGATCTACCGGAACAACTTTGCTTCGGCCGCGAGGAAATGGTTATCAATTGGCTCTTCGAAAATTATGGACACCGCTCGAACTGCATTTCTGAAGAGGACAAGGCCGAATTTCTGCGCACGTACAAGAAGCCGGGTGCATTTCGTGCGTTGCTCGAAATTTATCGGGCCCTTCCTCGAGATACCGAGGACAATAGGAATATCCTTGCGCGCAACGGCAAACTGAAGATGCCGGTGCTGGCGCTTGGCGGCGACAAGAGCTTCGGTCGCGGCAGCGAATGCATCGAGTCGCTTCACCGGGTTGCAGAGAACGTCCGTGGCGGGCTCGTTAGGGATTGCGGACACTGGATTGCCGAAGAGCAGCCGGACTTCCTCATCGGACAACTTTTGCGTTTCTACTGCGAGTGTCCTATCCGTTGAGCGGACGGGCGAAGTGCGGTGAACGACGGGCTGTCGCGTCGCCGGCTTTGGCGTCCCTTTAGTTTCGTAGCTATCGCCCCGAGGCCGCACGCCGGGGAGGTGTCGGAGCGAGTTCAATGGTCTCACCTTGCATGCCTGGCTTGCGAAACTCTTTTGTTAGCCAATCGACAAGCGCCTTCGTTTCGGACCGCGTGCGCAAATGGGGCGCAACCCAAAGTACGATCTTGAACGGACCCGCCACAAAGCCGAGTGGGGCAACGAGCTTGCCTGAGCGAAGATCATCCAGCACAAGAATCTTGGGCACCATTGCAACTCCGAGTCCGCACGCGGCTGCCTGAATCAAAAGGTAAAAATGGTCGTATGATCTTTGCGGTCGCAATTCCGTAGGGTGTCCGGTCATCCTGATCCAGTCCGCCCAGCCGCCCGGACGAGTCTTGGTCGCCAGGAGAATGCATCGATCAAGTTCGCCGGAAGTCGTGAAGTGTTTTGCAGCGTATTCCGGCGCGCAAACTGGACCAATCCATTCGTCTACCATGTCCTTGATGATGACCTCCTTCGGATGCTCGATCATGCTGTTTCTTATTGCCACACTAATCTCGTCACGCACGAAGTCGATACGGTCGTAGTTCATGTTGAATCGCAGTTCGATATCGGGATGTTGTTCGTGAAACGCAACGAGGCGAGGAATAAGCCAGGACATCATGATCGTGGACGAGCACGAGAGGGTCAGGGGCCCCGGCTGAAGCTGTTCGACGCTCGAAGCTATGAGATCAAAGGCGCGGGATAGTTCGGTCGCTAGTCGAGCGCCTTCGGGGGTGGCCTGAACCGATCGCGCGCCGCGCAGTAGCAGCGGAATGCTGAACATTTCTTCCAGGCTCTTGATGTGTCGACTGATGGCCCCGTGGGTAACCGACAATTCGTCGGCGGCTGCCGTCATGCTCGAAAGGCGGACGGTTGCCTCAAGCGCTCGCAACGCGTTCAGGGACGGACGCTTCGCACCCAAGGCGCTCCTCCATCACCGTAGTTGTGAGCTTTTCGCACAGTGTATTGGGTGCTGGCCGCATCTGGCAAGCCGCGCAATTCCTGCTTGCCGCATGATTTTGGCAGTGCCCAGCTACAAAGCGTTGGACCCGCTCAAGCTCGGAACTAGTTCAAGTTGCTTCGTTTCAAAAAGAATGCCGCCAGAAAAGAATACTGGCGGCAGGGAAGTCGCAGGAAGGGGGCAAGCAGTCCCGTACATTCCAATAGGCTTTCGTCTGGTTAAACGGTTACGGGATCGATACACAACGGCTGTGCCGTTTCTCTTACGGCTGCTAACCGGGTGCCCGCGATCTCATCATAGCATGCGTACCAAGTTGAGTTGCCCGGTCCCGCTCGTCAATTGCGCGCGTTCTTGGACGCCCACGCGCCAGCCTGCCCGTAGCGATCGCCAACGATCTGATCCGGTGGGATCGCTACATCGAGCGCATCCATTTCAGCGGATGAAAGCTTGATGTCGGCGGCCTGCACATTCTCTTCGAGTCGCGAGATGCGGCGCGTGCCGGGAATGGGCACGACGTCGCGGCCCTTGTGAAGTGCCCAGGCCAACGCAATCTGCGCCTTCGTCCGCCCGTGCGCGTTCGCGACATTTTCGATGGTGGCCAGCAGCCGCGCGTTTGCCGCCAGCGCCTCCGGCTGAAAACGAGGAAGCCTTTCCCGAAAATCGCCCGGCGCTATGTCACCCGCACTTGTGATGTTTCCAGTGAGAAAGCCGCGGCCCAGCGGCGCGAAAGGTATAAATCCGATGTTCAACTCCCGCAGCGTCGGCAGAATCTCGGCTTCGACATCTCGTTCCCACAGTCGCTTTGCAGCGCAGTGATGGGCTGCACCGCATGCGCGCGCCTGACCTCCTCCGCGCTCGCCTCGGACAGACCGAGATAGCGCACCTTCCCTGCTTTCACCAAATCTGCCATTGCGCCGACCGACTCCCCTACCGGCACGGTCGGATCGACGCGGTGGAGATGGAAGAGATCGATGGCCTCGATTCTCAATCGCTTCAGGCTCTCATCTGCAACTTTCTTCGCGTTCTCTGGCGTTCCGTTCAAGCCAATCATGCGCTCGGAACCGGACTTTCCTTCGGGAGCGATCTTGAAATCCGAATTTGGTCGCAATCACGACCTTGTCGCGCAGGCCTTTCAGCGCCTTTCCTAGTAAGACCTCGTTCTCGTAGGGACCATACACTTCAGCAGTATCGAACAGCGTGACGCCGAGGTCGACCGCACGTCGGAGAGTGGCAATTGATTCCGCCTCAGGCTGTCCGCCATAGGCGTGGCTCATACCCATGCATCCCAGGCCGACAGCGGAAACGTTGAGTTCTCCGAGGCGCCGCGTCTCCATCCCTTTTCTTTCCCTTCATCAATGTCGGGTCAAACGCCAAGAAGCCTTTATGTGGCGTCTCTAGAGGAGTTTGCGCCTTCTGGCATTGTTGCTTGCTTTGAGGTAGCGCGACTTACGTTGGTATGGATTAGCGCTTTCATTCCTCTGGCAAGTCCCCTCTCGCCTTAGCAAGAATTGGGCGGCCCGGCATGCCTTGGGCTGATGCCGGGCCGCTGCCGTCGCGGAAATCGACGACGGTCGATCAGCCTAGCGTCGTGACGGCGGGGGCAGTTAAGGAATTCATGCACATCGGCTGTGCCGTTTCTCATGTTGTCGCTCCCAGTTGCCTGCCTGAAGCTGGTGGCAATGTTTCGAGTGGCTGCTCAGGGCACATCCATGAAATCACCCGTCGCGAAGCGGTCGGTCGTTGTCGGTGGCCACAAGACCAGCGTGAGCCTGGAAGAGGCCTTCTGGGATGGCCTGAAGGAAATTTCCGGAAGTCGGAACACGACGTTGTCGGGTCTGATTAGCGAAATCGACAACAATCGCCATGAGAGCAATCTATCTTCGGCGATCCGCCTCTTTGTTCTCGGGTATTTCAAGAGCCGCGCGGCGACAGGTGAAGTTGTCGTGCCGCAGGTCAACTCGCCGATCTGTCTCGGCACATTGCCGGGCTCAGGTGACATGCCATCCTGCTGACATCAGCACGGTGACGCAGGTCCGTGCAGGGATCGACGCTGCGTATGGCAAGGGAATCTTCGCCTGGCGGCCAGGCCATTGTATTGGCGAGATACCAGCGTCGCTGTGGCAATTGGCGAGCGATGTTCCCCACTCGCCGATTAACTGACAATCCAGGGAAGAACCGATGCCCATCGATCCACGACACAACAGTCGTAAACTGCTTGAAGGCCCTGATCGCGTTGTGGCGCGAGCCATGATGAAGGCGATCGGGTTCACTGATGAAAGCCTGGCACGGCCTCAGATCGGCATCGCCCATTGTTGGATCGGCACTATGCCTTGCAACTGGAACCACAGACAACTCGCCGCCGATGTAGCCGAGGGCGTCCGAGCTGCCGGCGGGACGCCAATCGAGGTCAACACAATCGCCATCAATGACGGAATTACCACTGGTACCGAAGGGATGAAGACTTCGCTCGTGAGCCGCGAGATCATCGCAGACTCCGTCGAACTCGTCGCACGGGGCCACATGTTTGACGGCATTGCCACGATATCGGGCTGCGACAAGACGATTCCAGCGATGGCGATGGCGCTCGGGCGACTGAACATTCCCGGCGTAATGCTGTACGGCGGATCGATCGCATCCGGTCATTGCGTTGGGCAAGGCGGGATGTTCTCCGGCCGTAAGCTCACCATTCAAGACATCTACGAAGCGCTCGGTGCATACAATGCGGGCAAGATCACGGCGTCCGAGTTGAAAGATGTCGAGGATCACGCCTGCCCGGGAGCGGGCGCCTGCGGAGGTCAGTTCACCGCCAACACGATGGCTACCGCTTATCAGATGCTTGGGATCTCGGCCATGGGTTCGAACGATATTCCAGCCGTCGACTCTTTGAAATCGGACGCCGCGCGCGAGTGCGGCCGAATTGCTGTCGATCTTGTCAAGAGGGGCGTGACGCCACGATCCCTTGTCACGCGACAGAGTTTCGAGAATGCAATTACCGGCGTAATGGCGACCGGCGGCTCCACGAATGCAGTGCTTCATCTGCTGGCGACCGCCAGCGATTTTGGCATCACGCTAACCATCGATGACTTCGATCGCCTATCCCGCCGTACTCCAGTGCTCGCGGACCTAAGGCCTTGGGGGACGTACACGGCGCCGGAGATGTACGCGGCCGGAGGAATGGCGGTTGTCGGCAAGCGGCTCCTCGAGGCCGGTCTGCTTCACCTTGAGGAGAATACCGTGACCGGACGCACCCTGGGTGAGGAGATCGAGCGAGCGCGCGAGCCCGAGGGCCAGGATGTAATAAAGCCGCTCGATCGCCCGCTTAAGAAGGAAGGCGGCATTGCCATTCTCCGAGGAAATCTCGCCCCAGGGGGCTGTGTCATGAAGGTCTCTGGTCAGACCAAGCGCGTGCACAGTGGGCCGGCTCGGGTGTTCGAGCGCGAGGAAGATGCATTTACTGCAGTCAAGGA
>Ga0164300_10000166_pt1 | contig 10625 bp, 8 predicted proteins | sample Whisoiple_226_MG_FD_109710 | JGI IMG/M metagenome (GOLD analysis project Ga0164300, IMG submission 109710) | Unamended control soil microbial communities from upstate New York, USA - Whitman soil sample_226_MG | ecosystem: Environmental > Terrestrial > Soil > Agricultural land ...
ATACGGGGAGCGGCGCGGCGGCGCGCGGCATGAATGTCATCGTGCCGGTCGATGGCATGTCGGCGGTCGAGCCTTACGCCGAATACTCCACGATCTTCACTTTCATGAATGCACCGTTGGTGTCGGCAAAGACGACGCTGACCAAGATCGGTGAGCAGGGACGCGAGCGGATTGCTGCAGAGCGCAAGCAGCGCCGCGCGGCAGAGGCGCGTGTGACCCACGCTGAAGAGGCTCGCGATCGCGCCGAGAAAGCCTTTGAGCGGGCGCAGAAGGGGGCCGAGGCCGACCGCGAGGCGCTGGCCACGCAGATGACCGCCACCAAGGCGCAGGCCGACCAGGCTTTGGCGCGGGCGGTCAGGCGAACCGAAGAGGAAGCGTCGAAACGGACCGGCGAGGTGCTGGAAAAGGCCCAGCGGGAGGCCGATGGTCGCGTCGCTGCCGCCGAGCAGCGTGCCGCCGAGGCCGAGGCGCGCGCCGAGGAGGCTCACCAGCTCGCGGTGCGGCTCGAGGCTGAGATCGAGGAGCGGGTGATGCAGGGCACTGAGGACGTGCGCCGCGAGGCCGAGGAACGGGTGCACAGGCTGGTCGAGAAGGTCGAAGGCGAGGCGACCGAGAAGGCACGTACGCGGGCGGAGGAGCAGCTGCAGGCCGAGTCCGAGCGGATTCGCGGTCAGGCCGAACAGCGCGAGGAGCGTCTGCGCCGGGCTGCCGAGGACGAGATCAAGGCCAGCGCCAAGCGGGCGCGGCGCGAGGTGCTCGCGGCGGCAAGCGAGACCGCGCCGACCTGGGCTCACAACGAGTCCGCGTCGGGTGCTGGTTACCGGACGTTCTAGCGGTTGAGGTAGAAGCGGGGTCGCCTCGCCGAGTGCCTACCACCGCCCTGGGGCGGTGGAATGTTGAGCCGCTTCGCGGCCAAGGATCACCCTGCCGGGGCCGCTTCGCGAGGCATCGTCGAGGCGACCCCGCTCCTACCACGTCGCGCTGGAGGGGTGCCGCATACCATCCCCGCATGCGGGAGGTTCGGATACGAGACACGCTGAGTGGGGAACTGCGCACCCTGGACTCTGGTCGAGAGATCGGGATCTACGCCTGTGGGCCTACGGTCTACAGCCGCATCCACATCGGCAATGCGCGGCCGTTTGTGATCTTTTCGCTGCTTGCCCGCTTCTTGAAGAGTGAGGGCTACGGGGCCAAGCTGGTCGTCAACGTCACCGACATCAACGACAAGATCTATGACGCGGCGCGAGCGGCTGGGGAGCCGTCGGATGGTTTTGCCGAGCGGATGACTCGGGCCTATTTCGAGGACACGGGTCGCCTGGGGCTGGGGCGGCCCGATGCAGAGCCGCTGGCCACCGAGGCGATTGGGGCGATCGTGGCACTGATCTCCGACCTGGTCGAGTCGGGGCACGCTTATGAGTCGGGGGGTGACGTCTACTTCCGGGTGCGCAGCTTCGAGGGGTACGGCAGGCTGTCCAACCGGCGGGCCGAGGACATGGACCAAGGGGAGGAGGCGGGGTCGGTTTCGCTGAAGGAGGACCCGCTCGACTTTGCCTTGTGGAAGGCGCACAAGGAGGACGAGGACACGCGCTGGGACTCGCCCTGGGGACCGGGGCGGCCGGGCTGGCACATCGAGTGCTCGGCGATGGCCGAGGCTGAGCTGGGGCCGGCGTTCGCCATTCACGGTGGCGGCTCCGACCTCGTCTTCCCTCACCACGAGAACGAGATCGCCCAGTCCGAGGCGGCGGGGCGACCATTCGCCCGGCTCTGGATGCACAACGGCATGGTCGAGACCGACGCGGCGAAGATGTCGAAGTCCGAGGGCAACATCTTCCAGCTCTCCGAGGCGCTCGACCGCTATGGCCGCGAGGCGGTCGTCGCCTATCTGATCTCCGGTCATTACCGCCAGCCGTTGGCGTTTGGGTCTGAGCAGATGGAGCAGGCCGTCGCGCAGGTCAAGCGGTTGCGGAACTTCTTTCGCGAGCACCTCGTTGGAGAGCCGGGGGGTCCCCCGCCGGGAACCCCCGCTGAGGCGCCGGACTCGGGTCCTGGCCTCGCCGGCTCACAAGTTCCCATCGGGGGACCCCCCGGCTCTCGGGTCAGGGCGTTCCGAGAGGCACTCGCCGACGACTTCAACACCCCGCGGGCAATGGCCGAGGTGTTTGAGCTGGTGGCTGAAGCGAATCGCAAGGACGTGCCCGGGGCGCCGGACGCGGTGCGCGAGATGTTGGAGCTGGTTGGGCTCGAGTCGCTTGCTGAGATCGAGCGCGCCGGCGATGCTGAGGCGGAGGGGCTGCTGGCTGAGCGGGAGGAGGCCCGTGCCGCCAGGGACTTTGATCGTGCCGATGAGATTCGGAAGCGGCTGGCTGAGCTTGGTTGGGAGGTTCGGGATGGGGCTGAGGGTGCGAAGTTGGTGCCCAAGGCCTGATGGCTGAGAGCCAGGTCATCTATGGCCGTCGCCCGGTTGAGGAGGCGGAGCGGGGGAGGCGGCGTGTTCGGCGGGTCTTGCGGGCGCCGGAGACCGCGGCTGAGGAGCTTGAGCGCCTCTGCGGCTCTCCTGACCACCAAGGCGTTGTTGCCGAGGTCGACCCATACCCCTATGCCGACCCGAATGGGTTGCTGCGGAGCCCGGGTGGTCTGATCGTCGCTCTCGACCAGGTTCAGGACCCGCGCAACCTCGGCGCGGTCTGCCGCTCGGCCGAGTTCGCCGGCGCCGCCGGCGTGGTCATCCCCGAACGCCGCACGGCAGAGGTGACGGCGGTTGCCTGCAAGGCCTCGGCGGGCGCAGTCGAGCACCTCGACATCGCCCGCGTCCGCAACCTCGCCGACTGGCTCGCCGACGCCAAGCAGGCGGGCTTCTGGATCTGGGGCGCCGACGCGGAGGCCGAGCAACCACCCTGGCGGGTCGAGCTCACCGGCCCGACCGTCCTCGTCCTCGGCGGCGAGGGCAAGGGCATCCGCCCCCGCGTCGCTTCGGCATGTGACGGCTTGATCGCTGTGCCGCGCGCAGGGGCAATCGACTCACTCAACGTCTCCGCAGCCGCCGCTGCGCTGCTGTTCGAGGCGGTCCGACAGCGCCAGCTCCCGTAGCGGGCTATGCAGGAAGGCACGGATGTCCCCCTGCGGAAACTTTGGAGCCCTCCCCGGCGAGGACCCATAAGGCCGTTTCTATGCGGGTTTACGCGGGGGGACATCCGTGCCTTCCCCGTATCACCTGCAACGGCGATTGCAAGAAATTCGCAAATTGGGGTTGACAGAACTCTGCGGGGCGGTAAGACTACGCCGCCAATAAGGGTGAACCTCAGCTTGAGTCTGAGATTCATCCTGTCAATAACGGCGCCACCAGGGGAGGTACGGGCGCCACGACCCTTCGTCTCGAAAAGGAGAAGGATCTGTGGCTCTATCGTCGCCCACCCAGGAATTACGGCTCCCCAGCGGCCATTTCAACGGCTCCACCAGGCCAAATACTAACCCTCAACCTGAGCTTGATGATCACTATCTGGTCGCCCTCGCCAAGGAGGGACGGACCGACGCCTACGACACGATCGTGCGCCGCTACCGCGGCTTCGTCCGCCTCAAGGCCTCGTCCTACTTCCTCCTCGGCGGCGAGAGCGACGACCTGATCCAGGAAGGCCTGCTCGGCCTCTACAAGGCGATCCGCGACTACCGCAGCGATCGCGAGTCGAGCTTTCGCAGCTTCGCCGAGCTCTGCATCACCCGCCAGATCATCACCGCGGTGAAGACGGCGACCCGCAACAAGCACACGCCGCTCAATCAGTACGTCTCCTTCAGCCAGACGCCGGCTGCGGCGGGCGACTCCGACACCACCCTCGACGAGATCCTGCCTGGCCCGAGCGTCGCCGACCCGGTCAATCAGGTGATCGCCAGCGAGGAGCTGGAGAGCCTCGTCTCCTGTCTCTCGGGCACCTCAGGCGTCCTCTCGGACCTGGAGAGCCGAGTCCTCTCCCTCTACCTCGACGGCCACTCCTACGAGGCCACCGCCGAGCGCCTCGAGTGCGACACCAAGACCGTTGACAATGCCCTGCAGCGGGTGAAGCGCAAGGTTGCCGTCCACCTCGACTCCCGCGAGGTGCCTGCCTAGGCGCGGTTAAGGCAGCAGCTGGTAGCGGAAGACGCTGGTCGCGTGCTGGGTGTCGGCCGACACCAGGTTCGAGCCGCGTGAGTCGAAGGCGACGTAGCGTCCGTCGGCTGAGATCGAGGGGCTGGCCGAGGGTGCATTGGCCGCGGGACCGCCGTCGCTTCCGCGCGAGGCTGTCGCACAAACCCACTGATTTCAGCCGTCGACGACGCAACCCGGCATCGCGGAAAACGGCAGGGACCCGAACACCCCCGATCAGGCTGTTGCGGACGCCAGGGAGTGCCGGTAGAGCTTCAGGAGGTTGTGAGTGGCGGCGATCAGGCGCCATTCCGAGCGTACGGCCGCCCGGCCTCTTCGTTTGAAGCGCTCGATCCGCCGGTTCGCCTTGATCTGGGCGAAGACCGGCTCGATCATCCACTGTCTCTGCGAATAGAGGGCGCCACCTGACTCGGTGGCGATGGCTCTTCGCATGAAGTCATATGGACCGCCGAGGCGTGTCTTTCGTGGGCGGTCGCGGGTGGTGTCGGGGGCGACGATCGGAGTCATGCCGCGCTCGCGCAGGGCGTCGATGTGACCGTTTGACCAGTAACCGGCGTCGGCGAGGACGACCTCGGGGCACTCGGTGACGCCGGCACCTTCGAGCTCTCGCTCAGCGGCGGAGATCATCGGGTCGAGCTGTTCGAAGTCCACACCCTCGGTGATGATCTCGGCCGCGACGATGATCTGGCCTTCGGTACTCACAGCCTGGGCGTTGTAGGCGGGGATGAAGTTGCGGCCGAACTTCATCCGCTTCGCGTCGGGGTCGGTGGTGTTGATCTTGCCCTCGGGTTGTGGGCGAGGTGTGTGGGGGTTCGGCGGCCGGCCGAAGCGCCGCCCGTCCTTCATCACCCCACGGGCGCGGTAAGCCTCATAGTCGCGGTTGGCCCGGTGCTCTGCTTGCCAGTCCTCGACCAAGCGCTGGCGGCAGAGCTCAAGCCGCTCCTCGCGTGCTCTCGGGACCGGCTCCTCCTTCTCCGCCCGTTCTTCGTCGAGGCGCTTCTTCGCCTCGTGCAGCCAAGCCCGGCGGCCCTCACGGCGGGCCAGGTGCTGGGGCAGCTCGTCGCCGCGAGCCTCGCCGTGGACCTCGTCCTCGGCGGCGTCGATGCGGCCCGCCTCCTCGAGAATCTCGGCGGCGATCTGCTCGTAGGTGCGAATGGCGCTGTCGCTCGCCGCGGCGGCGAACTTCGATCCGTCCAGGGCGATCACGCCGACGTCAACCAGACCGGCCTGGGCGCAGAGGCCGAGCACCTGACCGAATAGATCACCGAGAGCCTCCTGGTGGCGGACCCGGAAGCGGGCGATCGTGGCGTGGTCGGGAGCCTGGTTCGCGCAGATCACCCGGAAGGCGATGTCCTCGCGGCAGCGGCGCTCGATCCCTCTTGAGCTGCGCTCGCCAACAGCGCAGGCGTAGGTGATCAGTGTCACCATCATCTCCGGATCGTGTGCGGCGCGGCCGTGGCCGTCGGCACGGTAGGAGGCATAGAAGGGCTCGAAATCGAGCTCCTCGACGGCCTCGATCACGAACCAGGCGAGGTGGTCTTCGTCGAGCCAGTCGCGCAGGTCCGGCGGCAGCAGTAGCGGTTGGTCACGGTCGCAGCTGAGGAAGTTCTGGGGCATGACCCATTTTCCCGGCGCGAACGGACCGAAAAGCAGGGGGTTTGTGCGACAGCCTCGCGCGAGGCGAGAAAGACGCGGCCGCTGCGCATGTCGCGCACGAAGACGTCGGGGATGGCGGCGTTGTCGTGGGGGCCGAGGTTGCTGGCGTAGGACTCGAAGGCGACGTAGCGGCCGCTGGCGGAGACCGAGGGATTGGACGAGTCGCCGTTGCCCGCCGCGCCCCGCCTCCCGTTCGCGCGCGAGACGAGCCTGGTCTGGTCCGTCTTCAGGTCGCGCACGAAGACGTCTTCGACGCTGCCCTTGTCGATGCGGCTGAGGTTCTCCGCCTTGCTGGCGAAGACGACGTAGCGACCATCCGCCGAGATCGCCGGCAGCTTGCAATCGTCCGCCGCGAGCGCCCCGCGGCGCCCGCTCGCTCGCGACGCGTAGACGGTCCGCTTGCCCTTCATGTCGCGCACGGCGACCTCCAGCGCATGGCCGTGACGAAGGTGGGCGGTGGTGAGGAAGGCGACCCAACGTCCGTGGGCGGAGATCGACGGCGTGTAGCCGCCGTTGAATCGCCCGCCTGGGTGTAGGCGAATCCAGGCCGCCGGCCTCGTCGTGTGCCGCTGCAGGTCACGTACGTAGATCCCGCCGTAGGCGCCGTGGAGGAAGTTGGTCGCCTCGGTCTGGAAGGCGACGTAGCGCCCGTCGGCGGAGATCGAGGGCAGGTTGGAGTCCTCGTTGCCGCCGTCGCCTTTGGCGCCGTTTGCCCGTGAGACGAGGCCGATCGTCCCGGTCGAGCGGTCGTAGAGGAAGATGTCGCGCACGGGGAAGGTGTCGCCGGCCAGCGTGGTGGAGGAGTTGTGGTCTTCGTCGCTGATGTCGGGGTCCTCCGAGGCGAAGGCGAGATAGCGCCCGCTGCTGGAGATCGACGGGGAGCCTGCGGCGAAGCCGATGCCGTGTTCGCTCGTGCCCTGGGGAATGTCGACCTCGGCGATGCCGCCGCTCATCTCCCGCAGGTAGAGGCCGTTGCCCGTTTCGCCGACGCTGCCGACGAAGGCGATGAAGCGGCCGTCGCCAGAGATCGCCGGGTTGACCTGCTCGCTCGGGAAGCCGGCTTCGGTCTCGCCGTTTGGCCCCGAGACGAGCAGGACCGACCCCACCGCTGCGAGCGAGGCGGCGGCGAGGGCGAGCGAGGCGGTTGCGATCGCCGCCAGGACGAGGAACGCCGGCCTGCGCTTCATCGCGGCCGCGGTCCCCAGCTGGGCGCGCCGACGTGGCTGCCGAAGCCTTCTTCTTCGGTGCCGCCCTCGTCGAATTCCTTCGAGAAGCCGCGGCCGTCTGCGCGCATCACGTCGACGCTGCTGCTGTAGCGGCCGCTGCTGAGGAAGGCGAGGTGCTTGCCGTCGGGCGACCAGGCGGGGTTGGTGTAGCAGGCGCTGCCGAAGCAGTCGTGACGGCTGTGGGTGAGTTGGACGACGTGTTTGCCGCTCATTCCTGCGACGAAGAGGTTCGGGCCGTGGTTGCGGTTGCTGGAAAATGCGATTTTGCGGCCATTGGGCGAGACGTCCGGGTCGAACTCATTGCGTGGGCCGCCGATCAGCAGCCGCACGTGGCTGCCGTTCGGCCGCATCGAGAAGATGTTGCTGCGGTCCGTGCGGCCGCTGCTCCTGCGATCGCTGACAAAGACGATTCCCCTGCCGTTCGGGGTGAAGGTCGGGTCGTAGTCGCTGCTGCTGCCAGCGGAGATCTGGTGTACGGCGCCGCCAGCGACCGCGACACTGAAGATCTGCGTCTGCCGCCCCTGCAGCCCGCCCCGATCGAAGACCACCAACCTGCCGTCGGGCGAGAAGGAGGGGTTGGAGTCGAAGAATTCACCGCTGGTGAGCTGCCGGACGCCGTTGCCGAACCTGTTCATCACGTAGATGTGGCTGCCGCGTGCTTCGCCCGGATCGCGGTTGCTCGAGAAGACGATCAGCTGCCCGTTTGCCGAGTAGGAGGGGCTGCTGTCCTTGGGATTTTCGGTGAGCCGCCGCGGAGCGTCCCGCTTGTGGGGCCCGTGGCTGAGGATGCCGCCGCTGTCTTCGAATTCGTCGAAGCTGGTGTGCGAGTAGGCGATCGGCCCGGGGACCCCGGGGAAGGCAGCCTGCGCTGGGGTGGCGGCGAGCAGTACCGCGAGTCCACATACCCACGTCGCGAAGCCGCTGCCCTTGCGCATGGCGAATAGCCTAATGCGGCTCGACCTCGACCGAAACGCCGAGATCTGCGAGGGCAGTGAAGAAGGCCGTGGGATCGAACGCCTGCGCCGGGGCCAGCGCGCCGCTGTGGTCATAGGCGGGGTCGGCGCAGAGCGTCGCCGCGTGGGCAAGGCTCGCGGCGGTGAGCCCGTAGACGTCGCGGCCACGGACGATGCCGCGGCGGGCACCCGACCTTCCGCGTGCCTCGCAGCTGATCGTGAAGCGTGCCTTCCTGCGGTCCTCATCGCTGGGCGCGGCCGGCAGCCGTCGGATCAGCGTCCCCATCGCCGAACGCAACGGGGTGCGCATCGCCAGGCCGAGCAGGGGAGAGGAGGCGACCGCGAGCGGCATCAGCCGCGGCGGCACGACCATGCCGTTGAGCAGCGTCCTCACCCGAGCGGTCTCGACGTGCCGGGGCACGGTGATCTGCTCGCCCGCCGGATAGCGCAGCATTCGCTGCTCCCCGATCGGCTCGGGGAAATGCCAGCGTCCGCCGTCGGCGCTGCGAGGCGCCGGTCGCCAATCCCCGTCGGCCCAGACGACGTCGCCACCCCGCATGATCTCCAGCCCCGAGAGGGCGGTGCCATGGGTGGGCGCAAACCCATGCACGCAATAGGCAACGACGATCTCCTCCAGGGGCCCATTCCCTCGGCGGTGAGCGCAGCGATCAGATCGCCGGGCAGATAGTCGAACCCCATCCCCGAAACCAGCGCCGCCCCAGTCTCCTCCGCCCGCTCCCCATACCGATCGAAGACCATTCGCATGAACGGCTGCTCCCCGGTCGTATCGAGGTAGTGCGTCCCGGTGTCGGCAGCCGCAGCCACAACCGCCTCGCCGTGCAAGGTGAACGGCCCAGCACAGGCCACCACCACCGAACACCCCGCCAGCATCTCCCGCAACCCGGCATCGTCGTCAACCGGAACCGCCCGGGACGGCACACCCCCAAGCTCCTCCGAGAGCGCCTCCAGCTTGTCCTGATTTCGTCCGGCGATCAGGAGGTCGGTCCCGAGTCGCCTCAGCTCTCGAGCGATCAGAGTCCCGGTGAAGCCCGTAGCGCCATAAACGCAAATCGCTTCGCCCTGGCCTAAGACGTCGCCGAATTGTCTGGGAGCCATCAAGCTGTGATCTGACCATCGTTTTGGGACATCGCCATGCCGAGACGTTCTCTAAGCGAGTGCAACGTCTCGCCTCCCGTAACGGTTCGCCAGGCGTACCATCCGTCGTAGGAGCGGATTCCCGCCGCCTCGGTAGCGGCTCGCGAGGGAGATGAAAAGGTCCGTCCGTCCTTCAGTTGTATGTCGCCGCCAGGGGTGACGGTCGCTTCGTATTCCTCTCCAACTCGGGGTCGTTTCCAGATCAAGGCGTCACCCGGGTTCAAGATTCCTTCCTCGAGTAGATCGGAGATCCGTAATCGCCGCCCTTCGATTGACGTAATGTCTTCGCCAGACGCACTGCCGTCCGCAGTTAGCGTGGGCTCGTGGTCGCCCTCAACGTCCAGGAAGCGCCTGCCAGCCGCGTCTTCGTAGAGCGAAACACGAGTCAATAGCACGGGCAACTTATGTTCGACCAGAAACTCGAGGGCAGAGCCCGTCCGCCCGTGAAAGTCACGCGCAATTAGGATCAACCGGGGTGAGCGCCGAATCGGCGCCGGCGCATCGGTTTCGGTGAATGCCTGCCAGTCGCTGAAGAAAGCGTCGTGGCCAGCGTGATACATACCAGCGATTTCCTGTAGGTCCGTGGCCCGTGCCCAGCCCGCATACTCCAGACACTGCGCTAGTTGTTTGCGGGAGATGTCACGTTTGATCTCAACTACGGTGACCCGACCCTGCCCATCCAGAAACACTACGTCTGGTCTGCCACCCTCGGGGAGGCTCGGTTGGCGAACTACAGGGAAGAGCGACTCGCCGGTGAGCTCGTCTGGATTAGCCCACATCAAATCCTCTATCTCGGACTCATATAATTCCGGTCCCCCGCGAAGGTTGCGAAAACCGAGAAGTTCGGTAGCGCCTTTTATCTCGAAGAGCGGCATGTTCCTGACCCTACTGTTTTCCAGGGTCGCTCTTATCAACGTCGGCGAGCACATAGTCGAGCAGTTCACGGCCGTGATCCGACGCCACCGCGATGTCCTCGGCGGTGATTCTTGCTCGGTGCAGCGACTGCATCCTGAGGACGTCGCCGTCGGTGCGGTTGTTGGGAAAGACTCCCGCATAGGAGACGCCCAGACGCTCCAGGTGGTCGGCCAGCAGGGCGGTGGCTGGGTTCTCCAGAGGGAGGTCTAGATAGACGGCGTCCAAGCATTTGCGGTGGAAGAGGTGGTGGCGCTCGGCTCGTACCGCCTCCTCCAGGTCCCTGCCCGGGCTGTGGGCGGTGATCAGGGCCAGGTTGTGGTCCTGGTCGATCTCGACGTGCAGGTCGGTGCGGTCGGGTAGGTCTACGCCGGCTGGGGGGTCGGCGAGGGTGCCGCGGAGTTTGCAGAGCTCCAGCGTCTGTTTGACGATGTCGTGGTGGCGCTTGGGCGCGTAGACCTCGCGCTCGTGGCCGTCGTTGAGCTTGGCGTAGAAGAGGGCCGCCGACTGGCGCCTTGGGCGGCGGTCGGCGGCGGCGTCGTTGGCGACCGAGGCCGGGATCCAGCCGAGCAGGAAGCCGGTCTCGTG
>Ga0164300_10000172_pt1 | contig 10549 bp, 10 predicted proteins | sample Whisoiple_226_MG_FD_109710 | JGI IMG/M metagenome (GOLD analysis project Ga0164300, IMG submission 109710) | Unamended control soil microbial communities from upstate New York, USA - Whitman soil sample_226_MG | ecosystem: Environmental > Terrestrial > Soil > Agricultural land ...
AAAGGGCCCGCGAGGCGCATCTCGCAGCCCGCGAAGACCTGAGAATCGTTTCCCCAAGGAGGCTTCACTTGGAGATCCGCGTCCTGGTCAAGGAGGTTCCGGACGCCGCCGTCCAGAAGCGCATCGACCCTGGAACGATGCGATTGGACCGTAGCGGCGAGAAAAACCTCAACCCCTTCGATACCCACGCCATCGAGGCCGCCATGCAGATCAAGGAGGGCGGCGCAATTCCGGTCGAGGAGGTCGTCGCGGTGACGATGGGCCCCGACTCGGCGGTCCGCGCGCTGCACAAGGCGGTGGCGCTTGGCGCCGACCGCTCGGTGCACCTCTCCGACGACGCGCTGTCGGGCTCCGACGTCTGCGCCACCGGCTACTCGCTGGCGAAGGTGCTCGAGTCCGAGAGCCCCGACCTGGTGCTGCTCGGCCAGCAGTCCGACGACGGCGAGTGCTACACGATCGGCGCCGTCGTCGCCGACCACCTGCAGATGCCCTCGCTGACGCAGGTGATCAAGATCGACGTCACCGACGGCAAGCTGCGCTGCGAGCGCCAGGCCGAGTACGGCTACGACACGGTCGAGGTCGAGCTGCCCGCCGTGATCAGCGTCGGCGACGCGATCAACGAGCCGCGCTACCCGAGCCTGAAAGCGATCATGGGCGCGAAAAAGAAACCGCTCGACTCGAAGGCGACCGGCGACGTCGGCATCGACGCCGGCCAGGTCGGCGAGGCCGGCTCGAAGACGACGGTGCTGGGGCGGAACCCGCCGCCCGCCAAGGAGGCCGGCGAGATCATCGAGGACGAGGACACCAACGAGACGGTCGAAAAGATCGTCGCCTGGCTCGACGAGAGGAAGCTGATCTAGATGGCAGGCATCCTGACTTACGCCCTTCACGACGACGAGGGCAACTTCAACAAGAACTCGCTCGGGGCGATCTCCGAGGCGGCCAAGCTGGCCGGCGAAATCGGCGGCGAGGCCGCCGCGCTGGTGGTCGGCGAGGTCGCCGACGACGCCTGCGCCTCGCTCGGCAATTGGGGCGCGGCGAAGGTCTACCGGGCCAAGAGCGTGCCCGAGGGCCTCGCCCAGCCGATCGTCGACGCGATGGCCAAGGTGATCCAGGACGAGGGCTTCGGCTACGCGCTGTTCGGCGGCGGCCTGCTCGGCTTCGAGATCGGCGCCGGCCTCACCGCGCGTCTGAACGCCGGCGTGACGATGGAGGTGACCGAGGTCAAGGTGCAGGACGGCAAGCTGGTCGCCGAGCGTCCGATCCTGCAGGACTCCCAGATCGCCGACGTCGGCTACGTCGCCGAGCCGGGGATCATCATCGGGCGCCTCAACGCCTTTGACGCCAAGGAGAGCGGCGGCAGCGCCGAGGTCGTCGATATCGACGTTGAGCTCTCGCCCTGGTCGACCAAGGCGACGATGGTCCAGCGCGGCGAGCAGCGCGGTGCCGACGTCAACATCGAGGATGCCGAGATCCTCGTCGGCGGCGGCCGTGGCCTCGGAGCAGCCGAGGGCTTCAAGCAGTGCGAGGAGCTGGCCGAGGCGATGGGCGGGGCGGTTGCCGCGACCCGCGCCGTGGTCGACGCTGGCTGGTACCCCTACGCGGCCCAGATCGGCCAGACCGGCAAGACGGTCGCGCCGAAGCTCTACCTGGCTGCCGGCATCTCCGGCGCTATTCAGCACAAGGTCGGGATGCAGAGCTCGGAGAACATTCTGGCGATCAACAAGGACCAGAACGCGCCTATCTTCGAGTTCTCGGACCTCGGCGTGGTCGGCGACCTGCACAAGATCGTCCCCAAGCTGACGGAAGCCATCAAGGCGAAGAAGGGCGGCTGAGCCACCGCTCGGCCGCTGCAAAGGAGCGTAGAGATGCCTGCCGTAAAGCCGATCGACTACCCGCCGCCGTTCGACTCCGCCGACGTGATCGGCCCGCCGACCGATCCGGTCGACGACCGGATCGAGGTCGGGGTGGCGATCGTCGGCGGCGGCCCGGCCGGCCTCGCCTGCGCCAACAAATTGATGCAGTTGCTCGAGGACGAGCCGGAGCTGACCGAGAAGCTGGGCGAAGTGCCTGTGGCGGTGATCGAGAAGGGCAAAGTCGCGGGCGCGCACCTGCTCTCCGGGGCGAACGTCGACCCCTCGGCGCTGACCAGGCTCTTCCCCGACATGGACCCGGCAGAGTGGCCGCCGGTCTACCAGGAGGTGACCAAGGACGCCACCTACTTCCTCACCTCGAAGGCGGCGATCCCGCTGAAGCCGCCGCCGCCGAACTTCCGCAAAGAGGGCACCTACACGCTCTCGGTTTCGAAGCTCGGTCGCTTCCTTGCCGACAAAGCCGAAGAGGCCGGCGTCTACATCCTGGCGGAGACCGCCGCGACCAAGCTGCTGGTCGAGGACCGGATCGTCAAGGGCGTGCGCTCCGGCGATCGCGGCCGCGGCAAGGACGGCGAGGAGTTGGGCAACTTCGAGCCCGGTTCCGACGTGGTCGCCAAGGCGACCGTGCTGGCCGAGGGCACGATCGGCCACCTCACCTACGCCGCCTATGACTACTTCGACATGCACGGCTCCGACTCGCAGGCGTGGGAGCTCGGGGTGAAGGAGGTCTGGGAGGTGCCGAAGCCGCTCGACCGGGTGATCCACACGCTTGGCTGGCCGCTGCGCTGGAGCCCCAGGTACAAGGAGGCCGGGGGCAGCTTCATCTACCCGATGGGCGAGGACAAGGTCTGCTTCGGCCTGGTCGTCGGCCTCGATTACACCGATGCCACCTTCAGCGTCCACGACGCGGTGCAGCAGTTCAAGACGCACCCCTTCATCAAGAAGATCCTCGAGGGCGGTAAGCGGGTCGGCTGGGGTGCTAAGACGATCCCCTCGGGCGGCTACTGGGCGCTGCCGAAGCGCTTCTCGGTGCCCGGCATGCTGATTGCCGGCGATGCCGCCGGCATGGTCAACATCGCCGAACTGGCCGGCATCCACTACGCGATGCACGCCGGCATGTACGCGGCGGAAGCGATCGTCGAGTCGCTCAAGCGGGACATCGGCTCGGTCAATTTCGAGTCCTACGACGAGAAGATCCGCGGCTCGGTGATCGAGAAGGACCTCTACCGCTCGCGCAACATGAAGCAGCCGCTCTCCAAGGGCCTGATCTTCGGCGGCATGATGGGCTCGGCGATGGTCGCCACCAAAGGCGCTTTCCCCGGCGGCCACTGGAAGGTCGAGGACAATGCCGAGCCGGCGATGCACCTGGGCAAGGCCGCGGACAAGTACCCCAAGCCCGACAACGAGCTGACCTTCAACAAGCTCGACTCGGTCTTCCTCTCCGGCAACGCGACCCGCGACGACGCGCCCAACCACGTTCGCATCCAGACCAGGGTGCCGCGCGAGCTGGCTCAGACGTGGGTCTCGATGTGCCCGGCCCAGGTCTACGAGATCCCCGACGAGCAGCTGGAGAACGGCACCAGCGAGGTGGACGTCCACGTCACCGCCTCCAACTGCGTCCAGTGCGGCGCGATCACCGCCAAGGGCGGCCGCCTCACCCTCCCCGAGGGCGGCGACGGGCCGCTTTACCAGGAGACCTGAGCGGGGTCGGGCGGGGAGGGCCGGGTGCCCCTCCCCCTGAGGCCGTTGCGCAGCAGGCCGCGGTCGGGGTTCGGATTGTTGATCCGGGAGCCTCATGGGGAGGGGCACCCGGCCCTCCTGCAGAACGCCTCGGGTCTTCTGGATAGGGTCGGCTGGTGGTGGCCCTAGGGATAGCTTCGGCGGTGGGGGCTTCTGTGCTCTACAACCTCTCGATCGCGTTGCAGGCGTTGGAGGCGCGGGCGGTTTCCTCGGAGCATTCCTTGCGGGTTTCGCTGATTGGGAAGCTGGCGCGGAATCGGCGTTGGTTGGGGGCCACGGCGCTGGGGCTGGCCGGTTGGCCGCTGGAGATCGGGGCGCTGTTGCTGGCGCCGCTTACGGTCGTGCAGCCGTGCCTGGCGAGTGGGCTGATCCTGCTGCTCTGGCTGGGGGCGACGCGGCTGGGGGAGAGGCCTGGGTGGCGGGAGGGAGTCGCTGTGTCGGCGATCGTCGCCGGAGTGGCGGGGGTTGCCCTGGCGGCGCCGGAGCGCACCACCGACCACGCCGGAGCGGCCGCGATCGCGGCCGCGCTGGTCCTGGTCGCGATCCCGGTCCTCGCTCCCTACGCGCTGCGCGCGCGCATCCGACATTCACCACACCAGGAGGGGGTCAAAGTCGGATGGGCGAACACGATTGGCACGCTGACCGTCCTCAGCGCCGGCTGCGGCTACGCCTGGACCGCGATCGCCAGCAAGCTGCTCACCGACGAGCTGGCTGCCGGCGCGATCCTGGTCGCGGTCGCCTGGCTCGCCACTGCGGCGGCGTCGGAGGGGCTGGCTCTGCTCAGCGAGATGAGCGCCCTGCAGAGCCGCCCGGCGACCCATGTGGCGCCGACGATGTTCGCCGTCCAGATCCTCGTCCCGGTGCTGCTGGCGCCGCTGATCTTCGGCGAGTCGTGGGGCGACACGCCGCTCGGTGGGGTCGCCCTGGTCGCCTCGATGGCGATAGCCGTTGCGGGCACGATTCTGCTGGCGGGATCGCGCACCGTCGGCGCGGTGATCGAGAGCGCGAATTTAGATAACTGACCGCTTTCGCTGCTAGCCTGGCGGCGCTTTGCCCTCTCCAGTCAGCCCACCGCTCGACGCGAGCAGGTTCGCGATCGGGTTCGACCACCGCGACCGCGCCCGGCTGTTCGACCTCTGGGCCCAGGTGCTTGATTCCGAGCAGTGGTCCGAGGGGGCGATGCTGGAGGCCTTTGAGCAGCGCTGGTCGGATTGGAACGGCCTGCCCAGCCTGGGACTCTCGAGCTGGGCCGGGGGCGCTCTGGCCGCGCTCGAGTTCGCCGGCGTGCGAGGAGAGACGGTGCTCTGCCCGTCCAATACCTTCATGGCGACGCCGCTGGCTGCGCTCAATGCCGGCGCCGAGGTCGAATTCGTCGACTGCAGCCGCGGCGACCTCTGCATGTCCTTCGAGGACTTCGAACGCAAGGCGGAGCGGGCCAAGCCGAAGGCGGCGATTCTCGTCCACATCGGCGGCCACATCGCCTTCGACTCCGAGCGGATCGCCGCCTACTGCCGCGATAACGGGATCTTCCTGCTCGAGGATTGCGCCCACGCGCACGGCGCCGAGTGGGGCGAGCGGCGGCCCGGCGGCTTCGGCGACGCCGGGGTGTACTCGCTCTACGCGACGAAGACGGTCTCCACGGGCGAGGGCGGCGTCCTCGTCTCCGCCGATCCGGAGCTGATCGAGTTCGCGGCCAAGTTCCGCAACTACGGCAAGTTCGAGCACGAGGTCGACGGCCTCAACTTCCGCATGAGCGAGTTCACCGCTGCGCTCGGCCTGGTGCAGGCGGACCGGATGGAGGAGGTCGTCGCCTGGAAGAACGCCTACGCGCGCGAGCACCTCGACCCGCTGCACCCGGCTCGCTTAGAGCTTCCCGAGGGGATGACCTCCGGTCTGTACAAGTACATCGTCTTCGAGCCGATCGAGAAGTCGACCGGTCGCGTTTACGAGGAGCCGTGCCACCGGATCATGGGGCGCGGCGACGAGCTTCCCAACACCGAGTGGGTGGCGGAGAACCACTGGTGCGTGCCGCTCTATTACCGCCCGGAGAGCCGGGAGGATGCCCTCGCAAAGGAGGAGTCATGAGAGTCCTGGTGACCGGCGGCGGTGGCTTCATCGGCTCGCACGTGGTCGACCGGTTGATGGTCGACGCACACACACCGCGGATCTTCGATCTCAGCGCCTCGCCCCATCACTCGCCACTTGAAGTCGAGACCTTCACCGGCAGCATCACCGATCCCGCCAACCTCGACCTGGCGATGCGCGACTGCGACGCGGTGGTCCACCTGGCGGCCGTTGCCGACGTCGCCCACGTCCACGCCGACCCCGTGCTGGCCGAGGAGGTCAACACGCGCGGCACGCTCAACGTGCTCGAGGCGGCCTGCCGGGCAAAGGTGGGCCGGGTCGTCTACGGCTCGACCACCTGGGTCTACAGCGACTGCACCGAGCAGGCGGTCGACGAGGAGACGCCGATCCCGGCACCGCGCCATCTCTACACCGCGACCAAGCTCGCCGGCGAGACCTACTGCGCCGGCTACGCCGAGCTGTTCGGGCTGGAGTCGACCGTGCTGCGCTTCGGCATCCCCTACGGGCCGCGCGCCCGCGCCGCCGGCGTCGTCGCCAAGTTCACCGACCTGGCGCTGGAAGGCAAGGCGTTGACGATCGCCGGCGACGGCAGCCAGTGCCGCAGCTTCATCTACGTCGAGGACCTGGCAGACGGCATCGTCGCCGCGCTGGCGCCGGCCGCCACCAACCGCACCTACAACCTCTCCGGCGACGAGGTGGTGACGATCCTCGAGATCGCCGAGACCGTGCAGGAGATGACCGGCGGCTGCGAGATCGTCCACACGCCGCCGCGTCCGGGCGATTTCCCCGGCAAGGAGATCTCCAACCAGCGGGCCCTGGATGAGATCGGCTGGAAGGCGCAGACGAGCTTCCGCGAGGGCGTGCGCCGCTACGTCGATTGGGTTCGCAGCAGCACGCGGCCCCCCGACCCGGTGCCTGGCCTCAAGCCGGTGCTGAGCCACAACGGCAAGGGCAACGGCGCCGGCCGCCCGGCGGGCTCGCTGCTGGAGGGCGCCAGCGAGGCGACAGGCGAGCGTCCGCCACGGGTGCTGGTCCTGACCGCCGATATCGGCGAGGGCCACGACCTTCCCGCCCGCATGATCAAGGAGGACGTAGAGCGCGACATCCCCGGCGCCGAGGTCGAGATAGTCGACGGCCTGCAGGCGATGGGCCGGATCTCCTCCTCGGTGGCGCGCGACGGCTCCCGCTTCACCTTCCGCTGGATGCCCTGGCTGTTCGACATCCAGTACTGGCTGATCACCAAGTTCGCCCCGACCCGCTGGCTGATGCACCACCTCAGCTACGCGCTCGGCGCCCGTGGCCTGATGCGCGTCGTCGAGCGGTATCAGCCCGACGTCGTCGTCTCCACCTACCCGGGGGTGACCGCGGTGCTGGGCATGCTGCGCGAGAACCGGCGCCTGCTCGTGCCGGTGCACTCGGCGATCACCGACCTGGCCGGGTTGCGTTACTGGGCCCACCCGGGGGTCGATCTCCACTACGTGACCCACCCGGAGTCGATCGAGGAGGTCGAGCGGCTGGTCGGCCCGGGCAGCGTCGAGTGGATGCGGCCGCCGATCGCGCGTGAATTCCTCATGCCGCGCACTCGGGTTGCCGCTCGCGAGGCACTCGACGTTCCGGCCCACGCTCGCCTCGTGCTCGTCTCCGGCGGCGGCTGGGGGATTGGCGACCTCGAAGGCGCGATCGACACGGCGCTTTCGGGTGAGGACACCCTGGTCGTCTGCATCGCCGGACGCAACGACGCGGCCCGTGAGAAGCTGGAGCAGCGCTACGCCGGCAACGAGCGGGTGCGGGTGCTCGGCTTCACCGAGCAGATGAGCGATTGGATGGCGGCGGCCGACGCGATGGTCCACTCGACCGCTGGGCTGACCGTGCTGGAGGCGCACATCCGCGGCTGCCCGGTCGTCTCCTTCGGCTTCTCCGCCGGCCACCTGCGGGCCAACAACGCCGCCTTCGAGCGCTTCGGCCTGGCCGAGGTGGCGCGTTCCGAGCACGAGCTCGCCGCTTCGCTTCGGCACCTGACGAGGGAACGCCGCCCGCCCGACTCGTCCTTTGCCTCGCTGCCGTCGATCTCCTCGCGCCTCCTCACCGCGCGGCCGCGGGTCAAGCCGCAGCCGGTTTGGCGGCTGCGGGCCGAGCGGGTTGCCACCGCGGTCAGCCTCGCTGCCGTCGCGGTTGTCCTGCTCTTCGCGGTGGTCGATTGGGAAGCCCCCTACAAGGTGGTGGCAAAACCGCTGGAGGGCCGCATCCACATCGGCAAGGATGAAGACCAGGCTGCGGCGGCCGTGCAGGAAGCGCGCCCCGCCGCCGCGCGCGGCGGCGCCAGCGAAGGCCGTTGATCGCAGCCCCGCTGGCTTCGGTCTCGCCGCGCGTCGCGGCGAAGCTGGGGATCATGCAGCGCCAGGACGGCGCCGACGGGGTGGCGCTCACCTTCGACGACGGTCCGCACCCCCAGGGCACGCCGATCGTGCTTGAGATCCTGCGCGAGGTGGGTGCTCCGGCGACCTTCTTCCTCGCCGGCGAGCAGGTCGAACGCCGCCCTGCCCTGGCGGCGGAGATCGTCGCCGCCGGCCACCGGGTCGAGCTGCACTGCCAGCGTCATCGCAGCGCATTGCGGCTGACGGGCCGCCAGTTCCTCGACGATGCCGAGCGCGGCCGCGCTGCGATCGAGGAGGCAAGTGGGCAGAGGATCGCCGACCATCGACCGCCCTACGGCATCTACAGCGCGGCGGCTCTGCGTGCGGTCCGGCGGCGTGGCTGGCGTCCGGTGCTGTGGTCGCGCTGGGGCAGGGACTGGCGCGGTCGCGCCACCGCACACTCGATCGCCGAACTCGCGGTCGGCAACGCCGAGGCCGGCGACATCGTCCTCCTACACGACGCCGATTGCTACAGCGCCCCCGGTTCCTGGGTGCGCACGGTGGCGGCGTTGCCGATCATCCTCGAGGAGCTGGACAGGCGCGGGCTGAAGCCGATCTCGCTGCGCCGCTGAGCAGGTGGCGCGAGCGTCCACTGCTCGCAGCCGGCGAAGGCTTCGTCGAGCCGCCTCGCCATCGTGCTTCTCCTCGGGGGCCGATCCTGGTCGAAGATTTCCTGGGCCATGTTTGGCTCTCCGTCCTGTAGGGGGCGTTGACATAACCCTCTCGCGTCGATCGGACGAAAAACCCGCAACTAGCGAAAAATCCCGCAGTTTGCGCGAAGTGTTACTAGCTCGAAGCGAAGGCGGCGATCTCGTCGGCCACTCGCTGCGGCTGGTCCAGCGGCACGAAGGTGGCGGCGTCTGGGATCTCGACCAGGCGGGCATTGGGGACTTCGCCCACCAGACGCTGCGCGTACTTGAGCGGGAAGAATTTGTCGCCGGGTGCCCAGGTGAGCAGAATCGGCAGCTCGGAGCTGCGCAGCTTCTCGGCCGCCTCGAGCGTGTAGCGCTTGTTCATCCCGGCGGTGACCTTCTTGGCGTCGCGTTTGACGCCGGGATCGTGCAGGCCGGGCTGCATCCACGAGGCGACCAGCTCAGCAGGTATCGGGTTCTTCGAGAAGGGCTTGAAGGCGGCACGGGCGAGCGCGCCGATGCGGAACGGGGCGGCGAGCAGGGCCATGCCGCCGGGCAGCGCCGCGATCGGGGGCATCGCCTTGAAGATCCCGGGCGGGAAGTTCTCGTGGGTGTCGCAGTTGGTGAGGACGAGACGGGCGATTCGCTGCGGATGGCGAGTGGCGAGAACCTGCGACATCGCGCCGCCGGAATCGTTGCCGACGATCGTCACCTCGTCGAGATCGAGCGCATCGAGGAAGCTGGCGATGATCGCCGCGATGCCGTAGGGGGAGAGGTCGGCGTCTGGCCTCATCGCCACCTGCTGCGCGCCGATCGGCCAGTCGGGCGCAAGGCAGCGGCAGCGATCGGCGAGGCGGTCGACGACGCCGTCCCAGAGCCGACCATCGACCAGGTAGCCGTGGACGAAGACGACCGGCTTGCCCTCGCCCGCCTCGCGGTAGCGGACCGTCCCGGCGGGAAGGTCTATCTCGCGGCGCTGCTCGGTATCGCTCATCGTGTCCTCCTGGGGTACATAGGGGTGTTCCAGCAGCCGATGGGCCGCAAAGCGAACTATTTGTTCGCTTTCAGGCCCGTCGGCGGGGATGTAAGCTACATACATACAGTATGAATGTCAAACGGACCCAGGCCGAGCGCTCCGAGGCGACGCGGGATGCGTTGATCGGCGCAGCGCGGCCGCTTTTCGCCGAGCGTGGCTATGCCGACGTCGGCACCGAGGAGATCGTCCGCGCGGCCGGGGTCACCCGCGGCGCGCTCTATCACCACTTCGACGGCAAGCGCGAGCTCTTCGAGGCCGTCTATGAACGGATCGAGGTCGACCTGGCGCAGCGGATCGCCAGCGGGGCGCTCAGCGGTGATGCGACCGACCCGCTGGCGGCGATGCGAGCCGGCGCCGAGATGTTCCTGCAGGCCTGCACCGAGCCCGAGGTGCAGCGGATCGTCCTGCTCGACGGGCCCTCGGTGCTCGGCTGGGACCGCTGGCGCGAGATCGCCGCAGAGCACGGCCTGGGATTGATCGAGGCGACCTTGCGGGCCGCGGTCGAGGCAGGTGCCATTGCCGAGCAGCCCGTCCGCCCGCTTGCACACGTCCTGATGGGCGCCCTCGACGAGGCGGCCATGCTGGTCGCCCGCGCCGAGGACCCCGAGCGGATGCGGACCGAAGTCGCCCGCACGTTCGACACGCTGTTGGCTGCGCTCAGCGCTGGGTAGCGGGGCCGCGCAGCGAGCGCCGATCGGCGCCACGCGACGTCGGCGCCCCGGTCAGTGTCGGTGCGGGAAGGTCCTCGTGCGCGAGTCGGCGCGCCTC
>Ga0164300_10000177_pt1 | contig 10403 bp, 13 predicted proteins | sample Whisoiple_226_MG_FD_109710 | JGI IMG/M metagenome (GOLD analysis project Ga0164300, IMG submission 109710) | Unamended control soil microbial communities from upstate New York, USA - Whitman soil sample_226_MG | ecosystem: Environmental > Terrestrial > Soil > Agricultural land ...
AGCGTCCGCCGTACTCTGACCATCGTTTTGTACCTCCGTCTGTACCCACGATTTAACATGGCATTTGGAGGCACAGAAGGCAACAGTCGGACACCCTACTACCCACTATTTATTGCGATGGCACAGGCACTTTTGGCGCGGAGCGGCACAACCCGCTACAAGCTTTCTAATAGACACCCCTTCCGCCACTGGCGGTGGTGCAGCGTTGCTGCACCTAAACCGCCGCGCTGCAGGAAAAGCAGAACCGAGAAAGAGTAATTTCGCCCCTACCCCGCGAGGGAGCTTGAGTTTTAGGGATGGCAGCAGACGCACTCTTTGGTGCAGAACGCGCCCGAGCAGCACCAGATTCCTGGCTTGGGTGCTTTGATTGGCCTGCAGAACTTGGCGTGAGTAATCCAGTCGCTGTGAGGCGCCTGCAATTTGGGGCATCCGCGGTAGGCGTCGGCCGTTCCGACCGCACCGAAACCAAACAACGAAATCAGCAACGCGGTGAAAATGATCCGAGGCATAAATTTCCTCCTGCTGCACCAATAGTGAGTTGCCATTCTGACGCGCATGGTGCGCCATCGTCCAGAAGATAACACTTCCACCCGTCGCTCAACGATCGCGCCCGTTTCACGCCGCTAACGCTATGAACAGGCGGCGCTTCCTGCCTCGGCGGTGAGTTGGCCTGAGCATCGCTGCGCGCTAAATAGCCGTCGCGCAAGGGGCGCAGACGCGCTTACAATATCCAGGGTATGACGCCCGGGGGGATTAAGCCAATGCAGATGCGTTTACTGATGCCCGTCGTGGGAGCGCTAGCGCTTGCCAATGTGCTCTGTGGATGTGCCACGCAAGACAGTGTGGTTTTGAATGCCCAGACGGCTGCGCGCCGCGACTATGACCAGTTGATTGCCGACTACGATAATTGCGTTGCCACCCATCGTTCAAACCCGAGTGCGTGCGACCGTCTGAAGCGGGCTGTGGAAGCTTTTGAATGAGCATTGTTTCCAGGCCCGTGCAGCGTCGGAGCAAATAATAACAAACTGAAGCGTTGTGGCAGTAGGTTGAACCACGATCGCCATCCAAGATGCGGTTGGAATATTTCAGAGGTAAGACAATCGCAGCTTTGCTTGCGTCATCCATCCGACACAACCTGATTCAAGCCTCCGCAGACGCGTACGCGACCGCATATTATTATCGCTTGGCGTACAGAGGCAGGATCACTCCCACGGCAACTCAAACGGCAAGAACGGCCCGGCGTTTGTCCGGCACTCGCGCTGGCAGTAGCGGTCGCATTTGTCGGTAAGCTTCAGGCAAAGGCCCTGCGAATCCTGCTGCAAGCAACCCGCCATTCCCCAGGCGCAAAAAGAACCGCACTCTTTCCAGCAACGGTTAGAAGCCCAAACTGCTTGAGCGCGCTCGCTGCGCGGAAACGGTAGCTCGGAGTCGCGCGCATGATAGCGCCACGACGCGGTCTTACCGTCGGCGGCGTATGCCGCGCCGACCCATAGGGTGCCGGCGATCAAAACCAGGCCGGCGATCATCCATAGTCGTGTCATGGCGAGTCGCCTTTGCAGCGCCACGATACCGCTACCGAATTCATATCGCCACCGCCATAAACACGCCTGCGCACCTGCTGGGCAGATCAATCAGGTTGCTATTCGGCCCAATCGCCATTAGCTCCTTGCCGGCATGGTCAATCCTGAGCCAAAAGCCGATCCAGCCGCGCCGAAAGTGAGCTTCGTCTCGCTTGGCTGCCCGAAGGCGCTCGTCGACAGCGAGCGCATCATCACGCGCCTGCGTGCGGAAGGCTATGAACTCTCGCGCGAGCACGCGGGCTCTGACCTCGTCATCGTCAACACCTGCGGGTTTCTCGATAGCGCCAAGGCGGAATCGCTCGCCGCCATCGGCAACGCGCTCAAGGAGAACGGCAAGGTCATCGTCACCGGTTGCATGGGCGCGGAACCGGAGAGCATTTCGTCCGCCTATCCCGACGTCCTCGCCATCACCGGCCCGCAGCAATATGAAACAGTCGTCCAGGCCGTCCACAAGGCACTGCCGCCGCAGCACGATCCGTTTCTCGATCTGCTGCCTCCGTAGGGCATCAAGCTCACGCCGCGGCACTACGCCTATCTGAAGATTTCCGAAGGCTGTAACAACCGCTGCACCTTCTGCATCATCCCGCGACTGCGCGGCGATCTGGTCTCGCGTCAGGCGGCCGACGTGCTGCGCGAAGCCGAGAAACTGGTGAACGCCGGCGTGAAGGAGCTGCTGGTCATTTCGCAGGATACATCAGCCTACGGGCTCGACATCAAATACGCCACGAGCAAGTGGCGTGACCGGGAGGTGCGCGCAAAATTCATCGAGTTGGCCGCGGCGCTCGGCGAGCTCGGCGTCTGGGTGCGGCTGCACTACGTCTATCCTTATCCGCATGTCGACGAGGTCATCCCGCTGATGGCCGAGCGGAAGGTTCTTCCCTATCTCGATATTCCCTTTCAGCACGCTTCCCCCGAGGTGCTGAAACGCATGAAGCGTCCGGCGGCGCAGGAAAAGACATTGGAGCGCATCGACCGCTGGCGCCGCGATTGCCCGGACCTCACGTTGCGTTCGACCTTTATTGTCGGGTTTCCCGGCGAGACCGATGCCGATTTCGAAATTCTCCTCTATTGGCTGGAACAGGCATCGCTCGATCGCGTCGGCTGCTTCAAGTACGAACCGGTGCGTGGCGCAGTCGCGAACGATCTTGCTGCGCCTGTCCCCGACGAGATTAAAGAGCAACGCTGGCACCGCTTCATGCAGACGCAGCAGAAAATTTCTGCGCGCCGTCTCAAGCGCAAGGTCGGCACCCGGCAAAAAGTTATCATCGACGAGGTCGGGCCGACGGTTACCAAAGGACGCTCAATGGCCGACGCGCCCGAGATCGACGGCGCAGTCTATGCTGCGAGCCGCCGGCCGCTCCGCGTCGGCGAGATCGCAACCGTCAAGATCGAGCGGGCCGACGAATACGACCTGCATGGCACGGTCGCAGGCTTTTAAGAGCCTCACTCCTGTTTGAGGCCAAGATCTTCGATCAGCTTCTTTTGCTCGACGAGTTGCGCGGCGGCATAGCGGCGGTAGTCCTCACTGCTCATATAGGCCGACTCCTGATCGAGCTTCGCCGTCGCCTCGAGATAGGCAGGGTCTTCCGCGCCTTTTTTGAACGCATCATGGATCGTCTTGACCACCGCCGGATCCATTCCCTTCGGCCCGGCTATGCCGAACGGGGAATTCGACACCATGTCGATCCCGACTTCGCGCAGGGTCGGCGCCTCGGGCCAGTTCTTGCTGCGCGCGGCGGTCCACAGCACAAGCAGCCGGAGTTGCCCCGCATTCACCAGTGACGCCCAACCGGTCGCGTCCGCCGCAGCATCGACATGTCCTCCGAGCAAGGCGCCCGTCGTTTCCGACGTGCCCTTGAAAGGCACGTGTGTCCATTTGATGCCTTGCTGCTTTGCGATCTGCTCCATGGTGATGTGCAGGCTGGTGCCAGCGCCCGGCGTTCCATAGTTGATCTTGCCGGGATTAGCGCGGGCGTAGTCGATCAATTCTTTGAAGGATTTCCAGGGCGCGTCATTGCGGACCACGACGCCGAACGTGTAGCCGCTGACGCCGATGATGTAGGTAAAGTCAGTCGCCGGATCGAGGCTGGTCTTGCGCATGAAGGGAAAGCGAAAGACCGTTATCGGGATCTGCACCAGCGTGTAGCCGTCGGGCGCAGCGTGCTGCGCGACCTGCTGCGGGCCCAACACGCCTCCGGCGCCCGGGCGGTTCTCAATGACAATCTTCTGCTTGAGATATTTTTCGGTTGTCGAGGCCAGCGCGCGCATTCCGATATCGGTGGTGCCGCCCGCCGCCCATGGCACGATCAAGGTCACGGGCCGGCTGGGATAGTCTTGCGCGAAGGTTGGCGTCGCGATGAAGGAAAGAATGGCGGCTAATATCGCAACAATGCGCAATTGCATGATATTCGCCCTCTTGTGAATTCTAGAGCCGATAGAAGCTCACCGCATTGTCATGAAAGACCCTGCGTTGGTCAATTTCCGGGTATTCCGACAAGACCGTTCGATAGGCGCCGAAGAAGTCGGCATAACTTGCATGCAGCTTTTCAAGCGGAAAGTTGCTGCCATAAATCGTCCGCCCAGCTCCGAAGATCTGAATGACGTCGCGGATCACCTGGCGCGCCTGCAGCAGCGTGATGCCGTTGCTGTACATGCCAAGCCCGGAAATCTTCACGTGCAGATTGGGAAACGCTGCCATCATGGTGAGCGCCGCGCGCCACTGGTCGATGGCCGCCTGCGTACGCGCCGTCAGCATGCCGGCATGCACCAGGATCATCTTCACGCCTGGAAAGGCTTTGATCAGCTCGACGGCCTGATTTACCTGCCCCGCGTAGACCTGGAGCTCGAAATGCAGACCGTGCTTTTCCAGCAGCGCGAAGCCCCGCCGAAAGTCGGGTGAGTTGCAAAAATCTGCGCGCGGCGCGCCCTGCCGGACCGGATCGGTGTCCCAATAGAGCATCTGCCGCACCCCGCGCACGTTGGGAAATTGCTTCTGCGCCTTGAGCGCCGCCTCAACCTCAGGATCGGCGAGATCGATATTCGATACGATACCCTGCGGAAATCCATGCTTGTCCGCCACCGATTGCAGCCAACGCGTTTCTTCGAGCGCCTTGCCGGGCCCCCACATCGCGGTCACATGCACCGATTTTGCGACGCCCTGCCGCTTGACGTCGTTGATGAACTCCTCGACGGGGTAGTCGCGGCGAATTCCGAAATAGTCGCCGAACATACGCGGTATCGGGGGATCGGCGAGCCAGCCCACATCCTTGCGCAACCAGATGTGATGGTGCGTGTCGATGACCGGCCCGCTGTACGTCATACGCCCCTCTTCAATGTTTCTGTTCGTGAACAACTTTGACGACCGCGCTCATGAGCGTCTCGAGGTCGTCCGTCGATATCGTAAACGCCGGCGTGAGATAGATGACATTGCCGATCGGCCGCACGAATACGCCCAATTCGATAAACCGACCGCGGATCGCATCGAGATTGACGATTTGATTCAACTCCACGACCCCGATGCCGCCCAGGACGCGAACGTCCTTGACGCCTTTCAAGCCGCGGCACGGCTCGAGACCTCTGGCGAGCATCGCGGCAATGTCCGCTACCTGCCGCAGGCGCGGCTCTTGCTTGAACAAATCGAGCGAGGCATTCGCGGCGGCGCAGCCGAGCGCATTCGCCATGTAAGTCGGCCCGTGCATCAATGCCTTGTCCGAGTCGTCCGACCAGAAGGCATCGAAGATTTTTTCAGTCGTGACCGTCGCCGCAAGCGGCAGCGTGCCTCCGGTCAGTGCTTTCGAGAGCGCGATGATGTCCGGCACGATGTTCGCCTGCTCGGAAGCAAACATGGTCCCGGTGCGGCCGAACCCGGTAAATACCTCGTCGAAGATCAGGAGCACGTCGTTCTTGTCCGCGAGAGTTCGCAAATGACGCAGCACGCCGGCGTAGTGGAATTTCATCCCGCCTGCACCCTGCACCAGCGGCTCCACAATAATGGCGGCGATCGTATCGCTCCGGTCCTTCAACAGGGTTTCGAGCGTCGCGACTGTCGAAGGGCCTTCCGACAAATCGACCATGTGATGCGCGGGCAGACCGCCGGCAAGACTGGCATGCATGCCCGTGTCCAGATCGCTGACAGACATCGCCCCGAACGTGTCGCCGTGATAGGCGCCGTGAAAAGCCACGAACCGGTTTTTGCTGCGCATCCCGCGGTTGATCCAGTATTGCGTCGCCATCTTCAAGGCGATCTCGACCGCCACCGATCCGGAGTCGGAGAAAAATACCCGCTCCAGACCGCCAGGAAGCAGCTGAGCAAGACGCGCAGCAAGTCGCAGCGCCTGCTCGTGCACGAGTCCGCCGAACATCACGTGCGGCATCGACGCGAGCTGCGCCTCGACTGCTTGCCGGATGTGAGGGTGATTGTAGCCATGGCAGGCCGTCCACCAGCTTGCGATGCCGTCGATCAGTTCGCGTCCGTCCGCAAGAAAAATGCGGGCGCCATACGTCCGCGCGACCGGCAATGGCGGGGACACGGTTTTCATCTGGGCGTAAGGCAGCCAGACATGTGGCAGCTCCGGGTCATACCACCCGGGTGTCACGCCGGTTTTGCCGCTCCGCCCCGCCATTTGACGTTTCCCTGCCCCATTCGTGCTAAGCATTTGACCCATGACCTGGCAAGGTTACTGATGCACTCGCTCGACGCCTACGCGCAAGACAAGCTCGCATCGCTCAGGGAACGGCACCTCTACCGAGCGCTGAATGAGACGTTGCGCGAGGATGGCATCTGGGTCGAGCGGCATGACCGCCGGCTGTTGTCATTTTCCTGCAACGATTATCTCAACCTCACCCAACACCCCGCAATCAAGAAGGCCGCCATCGCTGCCATCGAGGAATTCGGGGCGGGCTCGGGGGCGTCACGCCTGGTTACCGGCAATCACCCGCTCTACGCAAAGCTCGAGGCGCGCCTGGCCGAATTCAAGCGCACCGAGGCGGCCTGCGTTTTTGGCTCCGGCTATCTCGCCAATACTGGGATCATCCCGGCGCTTATCGGCAGCGATGGTCTCGTGCTGCTGGACGAATTTTCGCATGCCTGCATCTACGCCGGCGCGCAGTTGTCGCGCGGACAGGTCAAGACCTTCCGCCACAACGACGTCGGCCATGCGCGCGCACTGCTTGATGCGCATCGCACACAGCATGATCGCGCCCTCATCGTTACGGATGGTGTCTTCTCCATGGACGGCGACATCGCCCCGCTAGAAGACCTGTTGTCGCTTGCCGAGCAATACGACGCATGGCTGATGTCCGACGACGCCCACGGGATCGGCGTGGTCGGCGGCGGACGCGGATCGAGTTTTTCGGATAATTCACACATTGCCGTTCCGCTGCAGATGGGAACCTTGTCGAAGGCAATCGGCTCCTATGGTGGCTATCTCTGTGCGTCAGCGCCCGCCATCGAGCTGATGCGCAACCGCGCACGCACGCTGATCTATTCGACCGGGTTGCCGCCGGCCAGTGTCGCAGCCGCGATCGCCGCGCTTGACCTGATCGAGCGGGAACCGGCTTATGCGGCTTTGCCGGTCGCCAAGGCGAAGGCGTTCACGCGCCGCGCTGGACTTCCCGAAGCGCAAAGCCCGATCGTCCCGATCGTCATCGGCGACGAAGAGACGGCTTTGTCCGCCTCACGCACCCTGGAAGATGAAGGCTTTCTTGTCGTTGCGATCCGCCCGCCGACGGTGCCCGCCGGTACCGCACGCTTACGCCTCACATTTACAGCGCAGCACCCGGACGATGAGATCGCGCGGCTCGCCGATATCGTTCGTGACAGACTGTCGGCTTAGCCGTGGCCGCCTATTTCGTCACCTCGACCGGTACCGATATCGGCAAGACTTTCGTGACCGCCGCGCTCATTCGGTACTTGCGCGAGTCCAACCAGCCGGTGACGGCGCTCAAACCCGTCGTGAGCGGCTATGACTCCTCCGTGGTAGATACCAGCGATCCCGCGGTGCTGTTGGATGCGCTCGGACGGCCGGTGACCGCCGACGAAGTGATTCAGATCGCGCCCTGGCGTTTCCGCGCGCCACTGTCGCCCGATCTTGCCGCGGCACGCGAAGGACGCCGCATCGATTTCGACGAGCTGGTTAAATTCAGCCGAATGGCGATCGACGGCGCAAAGGGGCCACTTTTCATCGAAGGTGTGGGTGGCATCATGGTTCCTCTCGACGGGCAACGCACAGTGCTCGACTGGATGTCGGCGCTGAATATTCCGCTGCTGCTGGTCGTCGGCGGTTATCTGGGCACCATCAGCCATACTTTGACCGCGCTCGACGTCATCGCCCAGCGCAAGCTGTCGATTGCGGCGATCGTCGTGTCTGAAAGCGAGCGCGATACGGTCGAGCTCGCAGATACGGTCGCCAGCATCACGCGCTTTGCCGGATCGGTCGGAGTCGTAGGTTTGCCGCGCCTGCCGGCGGGTATCAAACACCATCCCGCCATTGCGAAGATTGCCTCGTTGCTCTGAGCCCGCCGGTCAGCTGTTGAGGCTCAAAAACGTTTCAAACATACCTTCCAGGTTGACCACAGCATGCAGCATCATGGTCAGGAGGGTCGATCCGGTCGCCCACCGCGCCCAGCCGAACAGCACGCCGAAGGCAAAAACCTGCCCGATCAGGAACCAGTCGTATTGGACGTGAATGATCGCGAACAGGGCAGCCGTGACAAGGACGACAGGCCAGGCCGAGCGAGGCGAACGCAGCCAGCCGCGCATCAGGAAGCCGCGGAACAAGGTCTCCTCGCCGATCGGAATGAGAAAAACGACCGCCGCCAGAAGCAACGGCAGCTGACCCACGCTATTGGCTGCCTGATAGATGTCGGTCTGGAAGCGGTCGACGACGCTCCGGCCCACCAGCCAGCTCATGGCATCGCCGACTGCGATCATCGCGGCCAGAATTGCCAGGCACAGCACCACTTCGCCGCGGCGCGGCAGCTTGTAGCCGAGATAATCGGCAATGTTGCCTTTGTAGCCGGCCGCCAGCGCAAGGATCGCGACTTGCACCGGCGCCGATACAAAGATGAACACGATGATGGCGCCGCCATGCTGGCTCAGCACGGGTACATTCCGCAGATCGAAACCGTACCAGCCGACCAGTGCCGCCATGCCCGCAAGCTGGCCAGCGAGAAACGCAATCGCGCCAAGAACGAACGTGGCGAAAAAGCCCCAGGACCTGGTGTCGCCGCTCACTGCTGATTCTTCAGCCATTGAGCGAGCGTAGCACGTTCCTCATCGGTCATGCCGGTCTGATTGCCGAGCGGCATGGCTTTGGTTTGCACAGTCTGCGCGGAAATTGTTGCGGCGTATTTTTTGATACCCGCGATCGTTTCCAAAGCAATATTTTTTGGCGCTTCCTGGAAACTTTCATGCGTGGGCTTTGCCGCGTGACACATCACGCAGTGCTTCTGCATAAGCGCCAGCACTTCGGCGTCATCAACGGCAACCGCTCGGGAAAAGGGTGCGGCGGCGATGAGAATTGTCACCGCCGCCACACGCAAGCGCATCTGGCAGGCCTATGGCATCAAAATGGTTGAGCCGGTCGTGTCGCGCCCTTCCATTTCCTTATGCGCCTTGGCCGCGTCCTTGAGTGGATATTTCTGGTTGATCGGGATCTTCACCGCGCCGGAGCCGACCACCTTGAACAGATCGGCTGCGGTCGCGACCAGATCGTCGCGCTTGGCGACGTAATTGTTAAGCGTCGGCCTGGTTGCGAACAGCGAGCCTTTGGTCTGAAGAATGTTGATGTTGAACGCTTCGATCTGCCCTGACGCGCTACCGAAGCTCACGAAGTAGCCAAGGGGGCGCAGGCAATCGAGCGAGGCCGGGAACGTCGTCTTGCCGATGCCGTCATAGACCACATCGCAGAGCTTCCCGCTGGTGATCTCTTTCACCTTCGCAACAAAATCCTCGTCGCGATAAAGAATGGTGTGGTGGCAGCCGTTCTTCTTGGCAAGCTCGGCCTTCTCTTTCGTGCCGACGGTGCCGATAACGGTCGCGCCAAGATGATTGGCCCATTGGCAGGCGATCAGGCCGACGCCACCGGCCGCCGCATGGATCAGGCAGACGGTGCCCTTCTCGACCTTGTAGGTCTTGTTAAGCAGGTACTGCACGGTCATGCCTTTGAGCATCATGCCGGCCGCCTGCTCATACGAAATATTGGCGGGCAACTTGACCGCGCGGTCCGCCGGCACCAGCCGTTCCCCCGCATAGCCACCGAGTGGACCGACGAAGGCGACACGGTCGCCGACCTTGACGTCGGTCACGCCCGGTCCCGCCGCCATGACTTCACCGGCGCTCTCGTTGCCGGCAATGAACGGCAGTCCGACAGGCGACGGATACATGCCCATGCGGAAATAGGCGTCGATAAAATTGACGCCGCAGGCGTGTTGCTTGATCTTGATCTGGCCTTGGCCAGGTGCGGCGATTTGGACGTCCTCGTAAGTCAACGCCTCAGGACCACCGGGTTTGTGAACGCGCACTGCCGCAACCATGTTTTACTCCTTGAAATACGATTGTGTCTTTATCGGATGGAATTCGGCGGCGATCATAGGCAGCCAATCGCCGAGCGCAAGGCGCATCAGCGTGCGCCAGACACACGCAAATTTGCACCATTGATGTACGAGGCACCGTCCGAAAGCAGGAAGAGCACCGCTTCCGCGACTTCGTCCGCCTGTCCAGCCCTGCCCATCGGAAGCATGGGCGTTACGCGCTCGACCCGCCCGGGCGGCTGAATGTCGGTGTCGATCACGCCCGGCGCTATGGCATTGACGCGCATCCCC
>Ga0164300_10000181_pt1 | contig 10301 bp, 7 predicted proteins | sample Whisoiple_226_MG_FD_109710 | JGI IMG/M metagenome (GOLD analysis project Ga0164300, IMG submission 109710) | Unamended control soil microbial communities from upstate New York, USA - Whitman soil sample_226_MG | ecosystem: Environmental > Terrestrial > Soil > Agricultural land ...
GAGGAGTAGAGGTCCTTCGCCGCCTCGATCAGGCGCAGGTCGAGCCGCTCGAGGTTGGCGTAGAGCGGCAGGATCATGAAGGGGAGGTAGTTGTAGGTGAGCCCTGCGATGACCGCACTTGAGGTAGCCAGCACGCGCCCGTCGTCCGGAATGATCTGGAGCGACTTCAGAAGGCTCACGACGGGACTGTCGTCGGCGAGGATCGTCTCCCAGGCGACGGTCCTGATCAGGTAGGTGGTGAAGAAGGGCGCGATCACCGCGAACAGCAGCGGTAGTCGCCAACGCGGGTGGACCTTGAGCGCGATCGCGTACGCGAGCGGATATGCGATCAGCAGCGCAATGATCGTCGCCGCTCCCGCGTAGTAGAAGGTGCGCACGATCTGCTCACCGCGACCGGCGAGCGCGTCCGAGTAGTTGGAGAACTGCCAACTGAAGGTGAAGCCCTCGGGCGTGTTCGGCACACCGGACCGCAACGACATCTCCCCCATGAAATAAAGGGGGACGAGGAAGAACACGACCAGCCAGATCGCCCCGGGGCCAAGCAACCCGTACGGGATCAGGCGCCGGCCGAGGGTCTTGGTCGAGCGTTGTCTCTTCCGCATCGCGTCGCTCCTCGGCCGGCGTCCTTCGTCTCTCAGCCCGACACCACCTCCTGGAAGGCCGCCTCGACGTCAGCGACGTCCTGCTCGTCACCGGGCGGAAGCGGATCCCCGGAGCATGGCGCGATCTCCTGCTCGGTCGGGAAGATCTTGGGATCGTTCGCGACCTGCGGATCCTCCTTCTGGAGGATCGGCCGTACGCCATTGACCGGCGTCACGTACTGGACGTAATCCGTGATCTTCGCCGCGTTCGCGGGCGTGTACGCGAAGTTGAGGAACGCGTATGCCGCGGGCGTGTTCGGCGCCCCTACTGGGATCACCGCCTGATCGAAGAACAGGTCGCAGCCGTCGGTCGGCCGGCGCCATTCGACGCTGTCCCTGCTGATCAGGGAGCCGTCGCCGGACCAGCCCAGTGCGGCGACGATGTTGCCGCTGGTCAGGTCCTCGGTGTACTCGTTGCCGGTGAACTGGCGGATCTGTCCCGAATCCCGAGCCTGCTTGAGCTTGTCGATCGCCGCGAGCCAGTCGTCCTTGGTCGCGTCACTCACATTGATCCCCTCGCTCTGCAGGACCAGTGGGACGGTGTCGGTCATCTCGGTCAGCATCGTGACCTTGCCCTTGTACTTCGGGTTGAACAGGTCGGCGACCGAGTGGATCTCGGGCGCCTTGGCCGTGTCGACCCAGATGCCGGTCTGGCCACCCTGCCAGGGAATCGAGTATTTGCGGCCGGGGTCCTCCGTCGATTTCTCGAACTGGGGCAGGATGTTCTGGAAGACCGTCGGCAGATCGGCGTGGTTGATCTGCTGCAGGTAGCCGAGGTCGTACATCCGCTTCGCCATCCAGTCGGTGACGACAAAGAGGCTGCGGCCGCCCGAGCTACCCTGATCCAGCTGCGGCTTGAGCTTGTTGAAGAAGACGTTGTTGTCGCTGACGTCGTCCTTGTAGGTGGTGTTTACGCCGGACTGCTGTTGGAACTGGGCGATCGTCCCATCGGGGCCGGGATCAACGTAGCCCGGCCAGTTCGAAATCAGCACGGAGCCGCTCGCCGGCCCACCCTTGGCGACGGTGATGTCGCCCGAATTGCCGCCACCGACACCACCGCCTCCTCCGCAGGCGGCCACGACGGCTGCCGCCGCCAAACCCGCGCCCGCCGCGGCCAGTGGCCCGAATCTCCTCTTGCCAATCACGTTTCCTCCTCCTCTGGCTCTTTATGCCGTTTGCGCGGCCCTGTCGATCGGGACCGCCCCGTTTGTGTCGGACTCCCGGACCACGTGCATGTGCTCCGGAGCCCAGGAAAGCTTCACCTTCGCCCCTCCTCCCGGAAGCCTCTGGCGCTCCGCCTCGTCAGCGTTCGGCACCAGGACGGTTATTCGCACGTCGCCGGCTAGTTGCACGATCAGCTGGGTCGAGGTCCCCAGATAGATGGAACTCTCGACCAGACCCTCGACGGTGGGCCGATCGCCGTTGCTGGAGCCGATGGTGAGTTTCTCCGGCCGCACCACCGCCTGGCAGCGGTCGCCGGGGTCGAATCCATCCACGTCGGTGAGGACGTCTACGCCGCTGTCGAGCTCCACCTCGCCTTGCTCGCCAGTCTTGCGGACTGTGCCCGGCATCAGGTTCGAGACGCCGATGAAGCCAGCGACGAAGGTGGTCTCCGGGCGGTCGTAGACCTTCTCGGGATCGCCGATCTGCTCGATCCGGCCCTGATTCATCACGGCGATCCGGTCTGACATCGTCAGCGCCTCTTCCTGATCATGGGTGACGTAGACGAAGGTGATCCCGACCTCGCGCTGGATCTTCTTGAGCTCCACCTGGAGGCCCTTGCGCAGCTTCAGGTCGAGAGCACCCAGAGGCTCGTCCAGCAGCAGCACCCGCGGCAGGTTGACCAGCGCCCGGGCGAGCGCGACGCGCTGCTGCATGCCGCCGGAGAGTTGCGACGGCCGGCGGTTCGCCTCCGCCGCCAGGCCCACGCGGTCCAGCTCCTGGTGCACCCGGCGATCGATCTCGCCCTTGTCGACGCCCTTACGGCGGAGACCGAAGGCGACGTTCTCCTTGACACTCAGGTGGGGAAAAAGCGCGTAGCTCTGAAAGACAGTGTTGGTGGGGCGCTTGTGCGGGGGGATCCCCAGCATGTCCTCGTCGTCAATCGCCAGGCGGCCGTCGGTGACCTCCTCGAAGCCGGCGATCATCCGGAGCGTCGTCGTCTTGCCGCAGCCGCTCGGGCCGAGCATCGTGAAGAACTCACCCTCGGCGATGTCCAGGTCGATGGCGTCGACCGCCGTCAGCTCACCGAAGCGCTTGGTGACGGAGTCGAGGACGACGCAGGGGGCGCTTCCCTTTCGCAGGCTGGCACCCGCCGTTTCACCAGGCTCCATCACGGGCGCACAACGAGCACGGGCGTCTCGGAGAAATGCACCAGCTTGTACGCATTGGAGCCGACGATTGCTCCCTTGAGGGGTGACTCCCCGTGGCTACCCACGACGATCATCCGGGCATCGTGGCGCTTCGCGACGGTGATCAGCGCCTCGTAAGCGTGCTCATTGACGAGCTCAATGGAGCTCTCAACGTTCGCCGACTGGGCGGTATCGAGGGCCTCCTGGGTCACCTTGCGGGCGAATTCCTCCACCGCTCGCCGTTGCTCGGGCACCTCGCCGCCGCCGTATCCGCCCGGAGCGTCGCCGAAGACGATCACCACGCTGTCACCCAGGGCCTTGGCGAATCCGAGCGCGTGGCTCAGCGCCGCCTTCGAGGAGTCAGAGCCGTCATAGCCGACGATTATCTCGCTCATTCGTTCATCCTCAGTCCGACATTACGGACGCTTCGCCCTTGACGGTCCCCTCGAGGATCCCGGGGTCGGCCGTCTCCCACTTTCGCTTGAAGAACGCCGGGTAGATGACGTTCGCGAAGACCATGAGCACAAGGCCGAGCAGCAGGGATCCGACGCCGATCGCCACCGGGGTGCCAACCCCGAGGAAGCCGCCAGAATAGTTCACGTCCGTACTCGTCGTCTTGTAGCTCTCGAAGGCCTTGACGAAGACATAGGTGAGCATCGCCCCGCCGAGGAATGGGGCCACCCCGACCATCAGGAAGTTCTTGACGCTCTTGAAGATCTCCTTGCGGTAGTAGACCACGCAGGCGAAGCCGGTCAGCCCGTAGTAGAACGCGATCAGAAAGCCGAGCCCGGTGATCGCGTCGCTGAGGACGTTCTGGCTGATGTTGATGATCAACAGCGTCCAGACGAGGGAGACGCCTCCCATCGCCAGCGTCGAGATGTCGGGCGTCAGATAGCGAGGGTGGATCCGTCCGAAGGCCTTGGGTATCGCGCCGAAGCGCGCCATCGACAGGGTCGTCCGCGCAGTCGGCAGGATCGTCGTCTGGGTGGACGCGGAGGCCGAGGTGAGCACCGCGATGATCAGGATCTTGTCCAGCGGCGAGCCCAGCACGGGCCCGCCGAGGGCGCTGAGGACGTCATTACCGTGGTGCTTCAGGAAGGTGGTGCCGGCATAGGCCTGCGCGGCGGTGGCCACGACCACGTAGATCAGGACGAGCAGGACCGTGCTCATCACCGCGGCCCGCCCCGGCCCGTTGGCGCTGTCCTCGGATTCCTCGTTGACGCACACCCCGCTGTCCCAGCCCCAGTAGATGAACACTCCGAGCAGGACCCCGTCGATCAGCGCCGTCGTGCCGCCGTGGAGGGTGAACGGGTTGAACCAGTCCGCCTGGACGTGGAAGCCGCCAGGATCGCCGAAGTACACCTTGGCGAGGGCGACCGCTGCAAAGAGGCTCAGCGCCAGGATCTCCGCGGTCAGGAGGAAGTACTGGGTTCGCGCCGAGAGCTCGATCCCGACGTAACAGATCCAGGTCATCACGACGATCCAGATCCCGGCGACGATGCTGACGTCCAGCAGGTTGGTGGCAGCGGCGTCCAGGCCGAAGAGCAGGAACGTGTAGACGCCGGCGATGTAGGCGAGCGTCGCCATCACCACGATGTCCGCGGCGACGATCGCCCAGCCAGTCAGCCACCCGAGTCGCGGCCCCATCGCCCTGGTCACCCACGTGAAGCTCGTGCCGCAGTCGGGGTCCGCCCTGTTCATGTAGTAGTAGGCGGCCGCGATCAGCAGCATCGGGACGAAGGAGACGAGAATGACGGCCGGGGCGTGGAAGCCCATGCCGTGGACCGCGACGATGAAGCCCAGGGTCGCGGCGAGGCTGTACCCGGGCGCCGTCGAAGCCACTCCGATGACCAGGTTGGAGAGAGAACTGAGGGCGCCTGCCTTCAGGCCCTTGTCACCCTCCTTGGCGCCGCCAGGGGTCACCTTGGCTGCGATCGTCGCGCTCTCCAAATTGTCTCCTTCCCGCAGTCCAGACCGTCCTCGTTGGAGTCCGGCTGGCCGCGCCTGCCCGGATTGGCCGCCGCGGATGCCTGAGCGTAGGAAGCACGACGAATCGTCGCAAGGGGCGAAAGCCCTAAAAGTAGGACTCGGCGTTGTACAAGCTGTATAACCTCCCAAAACGTGATTTCACACAATTCCGCTTGTAGGCACGAGCGGCTGCGGGTAGCTTTGTACGGTGAGGCTAGAGAGAATGGAGGAGACGGATGGCAGCACCGACCAGCGCTCCGGGAATCGCCCAGGCTGAGGCAACCGCGCTTCAGGAGCAGGCGCGGCGGCATCTCTGGATGCACTTCACGCGGATGGGTTCATTCGGGCCCGACCACGAGGTACCGATCATCGTCCGCGGCGAGGGCTGCTACCTCTGGGACGACCACGGCAACCGCTATCTGGATGGCCTGTCGGCCCTCTTCTGCGTCAACTCCGGGCATGGCCGGGCGGAGCTCGGCGACGCGATGGCGGCCCAGGTCCGCGAACTCGACTTCATCACCGTCTGGAGCTACGCGCATCCGAGGGCGATCGAGCTCGCCACCAGGATCGCCTCGCTCGCGCCCGGCGACCTGAACCACGTCTTCTTCACGAACAGCGGCTCGGAGGCGGTCGAGTCCGCGTTCAAGCTGGCTCGCGCCTACCACCGCGCGAAGGGAAGCGGCCAGAAGGTGAAGCTGATCGCGCGCGACATCGCCTACCACGGGACGACGCTCGGAGCGCTTGCCGCGACGGGCATCCCGGCGCTGAGAAGCGTCTTCGAGCCGCTCACCCCCGGCGGGGTCCACGTCCCCAACACGCTCAGCTACCGCTGGCCGGCCGACCGGGATCCGCTCTGGGCCGCGGACCAGATCGAGAAGGCGATCGAGTTCGAGGGCCCGGAGACCGTCGCCGCCGTGATCCTCGAGCCCCTGCAGAACGCCGGCGGCTGCATCCCACCCCAGGAGGGCTACTTCCAGCGCGTGCGGGAGATCTGCGACCGCCACGACGTCCTGCTGATCTCCGACGAGGTGATCTGCGCCTGGGGCCGCCTCGGCCATTGGTTCGGCTGCCAGCGCTACGGCTTCCAGCCCGACATCATGACCGTCGCCAAGGCCCTGACCTCGGCCTACGTGCCGATGGGCGGCATGATCGCATCCGACAAGGTCTATGAGCCGTTCGGGCAGGACACAGCAATGTTCGCCCACGGCTCGACCTTTGCCGGCCACCCGGTCTCGGCCGCGGTTGCGATGGCGAACCTCGACGTCTTCGAGCGCGAGGACCTCTGCGGGCACGTTCGCGCCAAGGAGGGGGAGTTCAGGGCGGCTCTCGAGTCGCTCTACGACATCCCGATCGTCGGAGATGTGCGCGGCGACGGCTTCTTCTACGCGATCGAGCTGGTCAAGGACCAGGAGACGAAGGAGTCCTTCAACGACGAGGAGTCCGAGAGCCTGCTGCGGGGATTTCTCTCCGGCGAGCTCTACCGGCGTGGGCTGATCTGCCGTGCCGACGACCGCGGTGACCCGGTCATCCAGTTCTCGCCGCCGTTGATCGCCGACACCGAGCAGTTCGAGGAGATCGTGGACGTCCTTCGTCCCACCCTCGAGGAAGCATCCCGGCGGGTGGGGAACACAGCAGTGGCCCCGACAGGTCGGGCGGCGCGTAGGTCACCACAGTGATGCTCACCATCGAGAGCCTCACCTCGGAGCTCGGCCTCAAGGTCTTGGCCGGGGAGGAGGCTGCGGGCGAGCGCGAGATCCGCTGGGTGCACATCACCGAGCTGCTCGACCCGACGCCCTGGCTCTCGGGCGGCGAGCTCCTCCTCACCACGGGCATCCCGCTCGACAACGCAGAGCGGCAGCGGAAGTTCATCCGGCTGCTCTCCGATTCCGGCGTCGCCGGACTCGGATTCGGCACCGGCTTCGACCACACCAAGATCCCGAAGGCGCTGCTCAGCGAGGCCGACGGGTGCGACTTCCCGGTCTTCGAGGTCCCCTACGAGACCCCATTCATCGCGATCACCGAGGCGGCGTTCAGCCGGCTCGTGAACGACCAGTACGACGTGCTCTCCCGTGGCATCGCGGTGAACGAGCGGCTCGAACGGCTGGTCCTCCAGGGCGGCGGCCTCGACGAGATCGCGCGAGAGATCGCCGCCGCCATCGGCGGCAGCTCGGTGGTGCTCGACTCTCGCGGCGAGATCCTGGCGAGCGGCGGCCGCAAGCTTTCCGAGGACCTGCTCGATCCGATCCGACAGGAGGTGCAGCCGCGCGGCGCGGCGGCGGCGCCATTCGTCCCGAAACAGACCGACCTGCGAGGCAGGGCGCTTGCACATCCGGTCTCGCCCCGGGCCGGATCCGCCGAGGCCTGGCTGGTTGTCGTGCAGCGCGCTGGCGAGCTCGGCGACTTCGAGCGGCTCTGCGTCCAGCAGGCTGCGATCGTCGTCGCCCTCGAGCTGATGCGGGAGCGTGTCGCCAGGGAGACGGAGCGCCGGCTCTCTGGCGAGGTGCTGGCGGCGACCCTCTCTGGCCGGCTCGCGGCGGACGACGTCCGGGACCGGCTGGCCCCCTTCGGCATCGGCGAGCGTGCCCTCGTCCTGGCCTTCGAGCTCGGCGACGCGGCGGCCGCAGAGCCGACGCTGGCGGAGTTCCTGTCGAGCCAGAACCGTCCGGCAGTGGTGGCGCCGCAGCCCGCCGGTCGCCGCGAGCTGCTCTGTGCGGTGGTCGACGGAGGCAAGGGCGACCCGCTGGAGCTCGCCACCCAGGCCCGCTCGAAGCTGGATGCCGTGCACGGGCCCACCCGGGCGGCCACCAGTCGTGCCCTCCCGACGGAGAGGATCCGTCACTCCTTCCACGAGGCGCGCTGCGCGCTGGAGGCGACGAGCTTCGCCAACGGCGCGGCCCCTGAGGTCGCCTCGTACCGCGATCTCGGCGCCTTCACGCTGCTTCTGTCGGTACAGGACACCGAGGCGCTTCGCCTCTACTGCGAGAGCGTGCTCGGGCCGATCGAGGACTCCGACGAGCGCTATGCCGGGGAGCTCCTGCGCTCCCTGGAGGCGTACATCGACCGCAATGGGCACTGGGAGCGAGCCGCGGGCGACTGCTACTGCCACCGCCACACCCTGCGTTACCGGATCAAGCGGATCGAGGACCTCACCGGACGAGACCTGAGCCGCGCAAACGACCGGGTCGAGCTCTGGCTCGCACTTCGGGCCAAGGAGCTGATCGCTTGAGGGTCGCGATCCTCGGAGCGGGGGGCACGATCGCGCCGGCGATCATCCGCGACCTGGCGGAGTCCGAAGAGGTGACCGCGATGAGGCTCCTCGATCTGGACCTCCGCCGGGCCGAGGAAGCCGCCATCGAGCACGGCGGCGGCAAGGCGCAGGCGCGCCGGGCGGACGCGACCTCCGATCTGGCGGAGCAGCTGAGCGGAATGGACGTGCTGGTCAACTCGGCCGCCTACCGGATCAACCTGGCGGCGATGGGCGCATGCCTGGACGCCGGCTGCCACTACATGGATCTCGGCGGCCTCTACCACGTCACCGCTGAGCAGCTCGAGCTCTCCGGCAAGTTCGAGCAGCGGGGACTGCTGGCGCTGCTCGGGATCGGCTCGGCGCCGGGAAAGACAAACCTGCTCGCTGCCCGGGCGGTCCGTGAGCTGCCGGGCAGCCCGACGTCGATCTCGGTCCTCGCGGCAGGACGGGACCTCGATCCACCCGAGGGCCTCAGCTTCCCCTACGCGGTCAGGACGCTGCTCGACGAGATCACGATGCCCCCGATGGCGCTGATCGACGGCAGGGCCCGCGAGCTCGAGCCCCTGCAGGACGGCCCGACAGTCGACTTCGGCGAGCCGATCGGCGCGGGCGAGACGATCTTCACCCTCCATTCGGAGGTGCTCACGTTCGGCGACAGCTTCGGCGTGCCGAACGTGACCTTTGCGCTCTCGCTGTCACCCAAGGTGCTCGAGAGCCTGGAGACGCTGCGGGGGGCGAGCGAGGAGCGGATTGCCGAAGTTGCACGCTCCGCATCGCCCTCCTCAGCGAAGACGGTCTCCATCCACATCGTGGAAGTGACCGGCGTGGACACCATGGTGCGTGCCCGGAGCGTCACTTCTCCACACGAGGCCTGGGGCCTCGGGGGAGGCGTCGTCTCGACCGCAACGCCGGCCGCTGCCGCGGTCAGGCTGCTGGCACGAGGCGCCATCGATCGCCGCGGGGCGCTGCCGCCGGAGAGCTGCATCGACCCCGAGCAGATGTTCGCCGAGCTCGAGGGACGCGGGGTTCGCTTCGACTTCACCAGCGTGCCCGCCGAGGGGAGCGAGGCGCTGACGAGCAAGGTGGCTCGATGAGAGATGAGGTGACGGCCTTCTGATGAAGGTCGGGGTTCCCACCGAGATCAAGGAGGACGAGTACCGCGTCTCCCTCACCCCGGCGGGCGCGCGGGAGCTTCGCGAGCACGGCCACGAGGTCCTGATCCAGGCCGGTGCGGGCGACGGGAGCGCGATCCCGGATGACGCCTACGCCGCGCAGGGCGCCCAGATCCTCCCGGACGCCGCCGCAGTCTTCGAGCAGTCCGAGATGGTGCTGGGTGTGAAGGAGCCGCAGCCCGCCGAGGTCGAGATGCTCCGTCCCGAACACACCCTCTTCACCTACCTGCACCTGGCCCCCGCTCCGGATCTGACGCGGGCTCTCCAGGCGACCGGCGCGACGTGCGTCGCCTACGAGACCGTCGAGGACTCCCACGGCCAGCTCCCGTTGCTCGCGCCGATGAGCGAGGTCGCGGGCAAGATCGCGACGCAGGCGGGAGCGTTCTTCCTCGAAAAGCCGCTCGGCGGCCGCGGCATCCTGCTCGGCGGCGTCCCGGGTGTGGCCCCGGCGAACGTGATGGTCATCGGCGGGGGCGCGGTGGGCATGAATGCAGCCTTCATCGCGATCGGCATGGAGGCCGACGTCTTCGTCTTCGACGTGAGCATCGACAAGCTGCGCGAGCTCGACGTCGCCTTCGGCGGGCGCGCCTCGACCGTGTACTCGTCGACCCTCGCGATCGAGGAGATGCTCCCGCGGGTGGACCTGGTGATCGGGGCGGTCCTGGTCCACGGCGCCAGGGCGCCGTACGTCGTCCGCCGGGAGCAGCTCAAGCTGATGAAGCGCAATGCTGTGCTGGTGGACGTCGCGATCGACCAGGGTGGCTGTTTCGAGACCTCGCACCCCACCACGCACCGCGATCCGGTCTTCGAGGTCGATGGGATCACCCACTACTGCGTCGCGAACATGCCCGGCGCCGTGCCGATCACCTCGACCTATGCGCTTACCAACGCCACGCTGCCCTACGTGCTGGCGCTGGCCGAA